>WOYI010295138.1_pt1 | contig 13612 bp, 11 predicted proteins | sample 6423411 | NCBI WGS metagenome assembly WOYI01 (sample SAMN13441803, study PRJNA592873) | oil field metagenome | biome: oil field; feature: oil-well bore; material: oil-contaminated soil; isolation source: oil-contaminated soil from oil-well borehole | place: Germany: Wietze | collected 2016-10-18 ...
GTGCTAATATATAGCATTTTAAGTGTTTTTTCTTTCTTTTATTTTCCTTTGTTATCCTATTATTTCGTATATTTGTATGTATCTGGTATGTATCAGAATTGAGATACATACAATTGTTAAACGTAAATATATCAATATGTTAGGAGCTACAACAGCAATAGTGCATGACACCAGAATTAAAAAAACAGATGGCACATATGCCATAAAGTTGAGGGTTACTTATAACCGGGAACAAAAATATTTTCCTTTGGGTAAATTCCTTACTAAAGATGATTGGCAAACTTTAAAATCCGGCAAGCATAGAAATAAGAAGCTCAAAGAATTGGAAATTTATCTTTCCACAATTGAGAGCAAAGCGGTTAAAATAATAGACAACATGGAGAAGTTTTCATTTGCTGGTTTCTTAAATCAGTTTAATGCTAAACCTCACAACAAATCAGCTGTATTAGATGCTCTCAGGGAACGACATAAGGCGCTTACTAAGAGCAACAGGATAAGTACTGCCCTTACATATCAGTACACAATCAAGTCGATTGAGGACTACTTAAAGGCTATTAAAAGAAAAAATCTTTCCTTTACAGATATTACACCTGATTGGCTTCAGGCTTTCGAAAATTGGATGACCGAAAACGATAAATCTATTACGACCACAGGAATGTTTTTACGCAATTTAAGAACCATGCTTAACCAGGCAATTGAAAATGGATTATTGCCGCGCGAGAATTATCCATTTTCAAAAAACAAGTATCAAATCCCATCTGCACGAAACACTAAGAAAGCCCTTACAATTGGAAACATTAAACAGTTTATTGAGCATCCAACGCAAACTGTTGCAGAAGCACGGGCCAAAGACTTTTGGCTATTTAGCTACCTATGCAATGGCGTAAACATAAAGGACATTGCAAAACTGAAATGCAAAAACCTGGACTCCAAACATATTTCATTTGTAAGGTCAAAAACTGAACGTTCTACCAAATCAAATCAAAAAAACATAACGGCAATTCGCATTCCTGAAATTAATGCAATAATTGAAAAATGGGGTAACGAATGTACTGACCAAGACGATTATGTTTTTCCAATTCTTTCAAAAGGCGATACTCCGGAACAGGAGTACGATAAAATCAAACAAGCTGTAAAGACAATTAATAAGTACACAAAACGCATCGGTAAAGAACTTGGTTTTGAGTTATCGTTAACAACCTATACCGCCAGGCATTCATTTGCTACCGTTCTTAAACGTTCAGGAGCGCCAATAGAGTTTATTAGTGAAAGTTTAGGCCACAATAATTTAAAGACGACAGAAAGTTATTTAGACAGTTTTGAGGACGATACCAAAGAAAGTTTTCAGCGCAAACTATTAGATTTTTAATCATATGAGCAACACGTTAGAATTGTACAACGATATTCTATTTCTGAATCATCGTCCCTGGAGAATTGGCTGGCAATCCGACTTGAAATTCAAACAACTACTACTTGAAGTCAAAAAGGAGTATTACTCCCACCAACCTAATTACGAGGTAGATTTCCTTAAACCGTTATCAAATATCCGCCGGTATTACAATGCCGCCATTGAGTATGAAGCCATAAAATATTTAAACGACTTGCATTCCGAAATATCAGTTGCATTAAGTGACAATGAGAAATCATACCTCGTTCACTTTGCGCTCAACAAGCTGATTTCCCAAAAAATCAAGGAAACAGCCCAGGTAATCAATGAAAGAAAATACACACAGGAACAATTCGACCCAAAACAAAAGTCAAAAATAACTGAAACCAGTATTGCCGATGAATCCTACATTTTGCATCTGTTAAAACATCACCTGGTTAGATTGATGATGGAAGTACAGGATTCTTACCCCGATTACCTCAAAGAAGAAGCTTTGACCCCAGATGAAATCTACTACAAATACTTTAATGAGGCTGCACCGGAGAGGCCATACATTATAGAAGCTGAAAACTATCCAAACACCAACCAGTCTCCACAACCTCAACAAAAAGAAACAAAGCCCGCACTTAATGCGATTCGGGATGATATTTGGGAGCAAGGTAAAAACATCTATTCCTACAATCAACTGGTAAAGAATCCATCTCGTTTTGCCCAGGTGGAGGAAAGCCTTTTTGATAAAGGGTTAATTGATAGCAACTACCATTTTACTGATAAACATGGAAAGAAAAAGTATTTGGCTGCATTTTACCAACAGTTAATACGAAAAGGCTATTTTCATAAACGCATGTTTCCGGGCAACATTGAAGTGAAAAATCGCGATATTACGAAGTTTCTGGACCATCGGTACAGAACCAACATCGACAAGCAGTTCCGGCTTTGGGATAACGACCAGGAAGAACTTTTAAAATTTATTGAAAAAGACTATTGGCTCGACCATATTTCCGCTTGTTAAAATTGCGGTAATTTGCTGTCAATTTACCAAATGAAATTACCACTCCTTTTGTTATAATCCTGTATTACTGATACTTGCATTTTACCAAATTACCACTCGTCAGGTTACCAGTTTTCCTGACCTAAATTCGCTATGTCTTTGAAAATCAAAGATGACTTTAGCGCTAAAGTCCATTTCACGAATTTATAATTCATAAGTAAAATGGACGAAATTATTAAACGTCTCGAACGACTGGAAAGGCTTATTGAAAGCCAGAGCATCAACACAAAAGAAGTATTAAACTTCAACGAAGCATGTCAGTATTTGGAGCTTTCACAATCGCATTTGTACAAGCTTACAAGCAGTGGAATTATCCCCCATTATAAACCCAATGGGAAGAAAATCTACTTCAATCGACCTGAACTGAATGTTTGGTTGCTGCGCAACCGCACCAACTCAACAAAGGAAATTGAGCAGCAAGCTGCCAATTACCTCATCAAAAAAGGGAGGGCTGAGCTATGATGGAGATAATGCAACTTTTACTGGAGCTTTCAAGCGCCATTAAAGAAATCAAAGCTCAACTTCTGGTTCTCAAACAAACCAGAACGGAGAAGTTCAAACAAGCATGGATTGACGGGCAGGATGTTATGCTTGCCCTGAAAATCAGCAAGCGCACATTACAATCATTACGGGATACGGGGATTCTCCCCTTTTCCCGAATCAATGGTAAATTCTATTACAAAGTTGCCGACCTTGAAAAGCTCCTGGAAAGCAATTATTCCCGAACCCTTAAAAATGATAACCATGATTAAGGAGAAGGATATTCTTGACAAAACACATTACGGGCTAAATATATACTCGCATATTCTGCGAGTATATAATCCCGATGAAATTGTGGTCCATCTTTCAGGGAAGGAATGCAGTCTGGCAAAGAACCCATTTAATGAGAATAAGCTTACGCTTAAACTCATTAATGTAGATTGGGTATTTATGTACAGTGATACAGAATTACCCGATTTCAAAGGCAATACCTTTGATTTTGCAGAACTCCATTACAAACTGTCAGGTAGCGAATTATTGGAGAAACTTAACGAAGAATTACACCTTCACATTGGAGAACAACACCAATTTTATAGTAACCGCACTTTCCCGGAACAAGTCAAAACTGAGGAAGTTAAACCAGTGGTTCACGCTCCAAAATTCAGCTATTTCAAAGCTCCTGTTAGTAATATTAACCCCAAAAATACGCTGAATTTAGTTGAGGCTTATGAGGTGATTAAATCCGGGAAATACAGCCTTATAACCAATCAATTGAGAGGAATCCAAAATAAGGATGAAGCCCGAAAATTCAAAGCTTCTCAATTCGATTACGTCACTTTCTCCGGCACTTTTTCAAAGCGCAACGATAAAGCTTTAATGAATCATTCCGGTTTGCTGACCATTGATTTTGACCATATCCACAACCTTCAGCAATTGAAAAATCAATTGCTAAATGATGAATATTTTGATACGGAATTGCTCTTTATTTCCCCTTCCGGCGATGGATTAAAATGGATTATTTCCATCAATATCATCGAATCTACACACCAAAACTTCTTTCAGGCAATTGCCAATTACATCAAAGAAGTTTACCGACTGGAAGCGGACAAATCTGGTAAAGATATTTCCCGTGCTTGTTTTCTGCCTCACGACCCGGAGGTTTTCATTAATCCGAAATATTTAAACGCTAAAGTTGAAAAAGATGAAACTAAATAAATTTCTCGCACTTTTAAAAACGATGCTTCAAAAAGCGCCATCAATACTCCATCCGTTGTGGTGGGTAGTCATTCCATTCCTGCTGTACTACGTTATCCAAATGTTCAAGTATTCCATGTTCACCCCAATAATATTGTAATCATGAAAAAGAAATTCGATATACAGCATTGGTTACAACAATCCGAATCAGAGAATAACCTGTCAGCGTCTAAAAGACCTGACAGCGTTTTCAAGTCCCCTTCAGAGGCTGTCCCGAACTTGATTAGAGAGGATTTAGGGGTGAATAATAACGACGTTGAAACCATCATTCAACGCCTCGAATCTGCTTACACCGACATTACCGCCAATTATTCCGATTGGCGGGATATTGGTTTTGCCTTTGCAGATGAATTTGGTGAAGCAGGCAGAGACTATTTTCATCGTGCCAGTCGGTTTCACCCAGAATATTCCCATTCTGTTTGCAACAAACAATTTGATAATTGTTTGAAGGCAAAAGGTCATGGTGTAACCATAAAAACCTTTTTCCACCTTGCACAGCAAGCCGGAATCAGCCTAATAACCACTGGCTCCAATTCCTCCCCTGTTTCAGGGGAGGTGTCCGGCTCAGCCGGACGGAGGGGTAACCTTGAAAATAACACAAGTGTTGATTCAGAAACCATCTTCAACACGCCCAAAATCCCGACAGATGTCTATTCCCAGCTTCCCGAAATTCTTCGGGAAAGCTGCGAAATGTTTGCCGATGCTATTGAAAAGGATGTTTTCCTGATTGGTGCAATCTCAGTCATTAGCGGATGTTTACCCAATATCGAGGGCATATATTTTGATGAACCGGTTTCCGCACATCTTTATTCCTTTATTACAGCCCCTGCCGGGTCAGGTAAAGGAAAACTAAAATGGGCAAAATACTTTGGTTTGAAAATCCATAAATCGATGGTACAGCAATCCATCCGGGCAAAAGAGGAATATGAACAGGAATTGGAAAATTATAATAACCTCAACAAAAATCAACGTCAGGGAGTGGAACGCCCCAGGGAACCTAAACGCAAAATGTTTTACATCCCGGCCAACAGCAGTTCATCTGCTTTTATCCAGGCATTGTCCGACAATGATTTTAAAGGAATTATTTTTGAAACCGAAGCTGATACTTTAGCCGGAACGTTAAAACAAGAATGGGGAAATTTCAGTGATATACTTCGTAAAGCATTCCATCACGAAAGTACCAATATGTTCAGGCGAAAAGACAATGAACATATTGAAATTGAAGACCCTCATCTCGCTATCGCTCTTTCGGGTACTCCCAAGCAAGTACACAACATGATGCCGGATGTTGAAAACGGCTTATTCAGCCGCTTTCTTTACTATGCTTTCGAGGATTACAGCGACTTTAAAAACCCGTTCATTTCCCATCAAAAGATAAATTACACCGATTTTTTCCAAGAAAAGGGAAATCAGATTTATGAGCTTTTTCAAATCCTCATCAATCAGCCAACGCCAATTCAGTTTTGCTTTACGGTTGAACAAGGTGAAGACTTTACAGAACAATTCAATGCTTTATACAAACGCAACCGAATGTTGCTGGGGAATGATTTCAACGCCAACAGCCGACGTTTAGGTTTAATCACTTTTCGTATTGCGATGGTGCTTCGCACCCTTCGCATACTCGAAGACGGCGACTATTCAAATCCGCTTATTTGCAATGAAACCGATTTTCAAACGGCCATTCAAATTGCATTTACACTGGAAAAACATGCTATCGCAGTTTTCCAGAATTTGCCCAACAACGATTTGAAAGGTGTTAAACTAAAATTCTACAACGCTTTGCCGAATAATTTCAACCGGCAGGGTTATTTGTCAGTTGCAAAAGACTTGGACATCAAAGAAAAGACCGCGGAAAAATACATCGGTCAATTTAAAGACAATAATTTACTGCACCACGAACATAACAACTACACGAAAACGTAGCTGAAATGATTCTTACTTTACTGATACCGACCGGCCTATTTTTATCAAGACCGGAATCAAACTGAAAGCTTAGTGTAAACGGGAAGTTCCGACGATAAGAGGAAATCACCCGTTGAACTTGGCTTTCAGAAAGATGAAGGTTGAAGATAAAAATCAGCCTAGACTTTTTTGTTTACTTTTTGTGGCAAGACAAAAAGTAAAATCCGTCTGATAAGACATCCATGAGCATAACAACTACACAAAACTGCCAAATGGGAAATAGGAAACAGCGGAAATATAGGAAATCTGTCAGTGTCTCCCCAACCGGACAGATTTTTCTTCAAGTCCCTTTTAGGTTATTTAGGGGTAAACTGCGACTGTAAACTGAAAACTGGATTTCCTACGTTTCCTACACTTCCCATTTACGATATTGAAAAAAGTAAAAGTTTTTTTTGCTTTTGTTTACCTTTTCTTTATTAAATTAGCCATTCTTTGACAAGTCACTAATACAACCAATATGTTTTTGGGAAAACGAATAAAAGAATTACGGGAAGAAAAAGGACTGCTTCAGCGCCAACTGGCTGCTGAACTGGAAATTGATTCTCCTTTGTACAGCAAAATTGAACGGGGAGAGCGACGGGCAAAACGGGAGCAGGTAATAAAACTGGCTAAACTTTTACAGGTTGATGAAAACGAACTGATAACGCTCTGGCTGGCCGGTCAGGTTTACGAGTTGGTGAAAGATGAAAAAAATGCAATAAATGCAATAAAAATTGTTGAAAAAGAACTGTAATAACAAACAGGAAGTGAATCAAATTAAATGAAACAAAATAAATAAGACGTAAGAATCCTTTCATTTTAAATTTTTGGAAAAGAGGAAATATGAAGATAAAAATAAAAACAGTCCATACCAGCCGTACCATCATGTTTGCAGAATTTGAGAAGGTAATGGACTACGCTTCCGAAGACAATAACTTTTTTGAGGCCCTGGAAGACAATGTAATTGGAAAGAAATCAAATTCAGGGATTGAAAAAACAACGAATTACCTGAGGCAACTATATGGTTTTAAAATGGAAGACGCTCCGTTTAAGGCCATTAAATACTTCTGGAATTTGGTTGAATCGAACGAGAAATCATTACTGGCTTTTATTCTCGCAATTAGAAACGATGAATTGCTTTCCCAAAGCATCCCAGTGGTCTCAAAAACTGAAATTGGCACAAAAGCAACCATCGAGAGCTTCGAACAAAATATTGAATCATTTCATCCGGCAAGGTATTCTTCAAAAACACGAAAATCTTTGGCGCAGAATATTGCTAGCTCATGGAAACAAGCCGGATTTATAGAAGGAAAGGTCAAAAATATTAGAGTTGAACCGAAGGTGAGTCCAAAAATAGCTGGATTTGCATTCTTGCTTGCTTATTTGGATGGTGCAAGAGGAGCATTTATTTGGTCGCATAGATGTGTGAAAGCACTCTGTACATCGGAACAAATACTTCGCGAATTGGCAAAAGAATGTGCAAAAATGGACTTGATTCAGTACCAACATGCAGGAAATGTTACTACAATTTCGTTTAGCTCACTAATCTTAAAAATTGGTATCGATGGCATCTAAAATTGACCAACTATTACAAGCTTTTGAAAACGTATTAAACGAACCCTGGGGAACAACACTCTCCGGTCAGGAACGAATCTGGTTTTTGGTTTTCGACCCTGCTGAACATCGTAAAATAGACCTTCGCATGGATGACTTTGAAACAGCCACAATTAAAGCGGATAAAAAATGGCAGGTAATTTCATTGAAGGATTGCTTTCCAAAATGGATGGCAAACCATGACTACCGGGAGGAATACTTTACCAATCCGGAATACATTGTTGACCAGTTGGAGGCGGAATTTATCCCATTTTCTATCAATTTCCTGAAATCAAAGCTTCAGGATATCGCCCAGGATAAAGACACGCTGGTAGCCATAAGAGATGTATCTTCTTTGTTCGGCTTTGCCCGTTTGTCTGAAATTCTAAAAAGCTGTGACAAAGATTTCAAGGGAAGGATGCTTATTTTCTTCCCGGGCGAATTTGAACACAATCAATATCGACTTTTAGACGCAAGAGATGGCTGGGATTACCTTGCCAGACCAATAACCTTATAATCAACCGCAATGAAGAACAAAGAGCTATTTACTCTCAATCCGGAACTCGTTAATCTTAAAAACGAAGGAGTTGCTAAAATCCGCACAATCAACGAAAAAGATGACCTTTTCATAGCCGAATACGAGTTGCAGACTTTCGTATGTGAAGGCGAATATCACGACGGCCTGAAAAAAATGTTGGAGTTTTATCTCCAAAATTACAACAGTACCGAACAGCCTGCTTTTTGGGTAAGCGGATTCTATGGCAGTGGTAAATCTCATTTGGTAAAAATGGCTGGGTATCTTTGGGAGGATTTTAAGTTTCCAAATGGAAATACGGCTCGTACCATAAAACCACTTCCTCAGGATATTCAGGATTTTTTCGTTGAACTCGATAGAAAGCAAAAAATTCAAGGCCACTTATCGGTTGCCGGAACACTGCGTGATTTTCCCTCGAAAGACATCCGTTATTCGTTCCTGCAACTATTATTGAATGCACTTGGATTGCCTCAACAATATCATCACTTTAAATTCATCTCCTGGCTGATTAATGAGGACTTGTACGAAAACGTAAAAGCGCTCGTTGAGTCAAAAGGGAAGGATTTTAAACGGGAAGTGGAAAACCTTTTTGTTTCATCCGTTCTTTCAAAGTCCATTCTGGAGCTTCGTTCCGATTTGGCTGAGAATGAAATGAAACTGAAGGAACTGTTTCGCGCACAATTCCCCAGGGTGGAAACCATCGGTCGCCAGGATTTTGTCAACACAATAAGAGGTGAAATACTACCGATTCATTTTGGCGATAAAATTCCCTGTACAATAATTATTCTCGATGAGGTTCAGCAGTTTATTGGTGATGACCCTGATTTGGCTTTCGATGTTCAGCTCCTCACGGAAGACCTATGTTCTCAGTTCAATGGCAAATTTTTGGTAGTGGGCACCGGCCAGAATGCTTTGACGGATACGCCCAGCCTGCAAAAATTAATGGCTCGTTACCGGATACCCATTCAATTGTCCAATACCGACATTCAGACTGTAATTCGAAAAACTATTCTCGATAAAAAACCTGCCTCAGTTTCAACAATCGGAAGCAAATTGGAAGCATCCTCCGGTGAGATTGCTCGAAATCTGGAAGGGTCTGTTTTTGGTTACCTCTCCGAAGATAAAAATACGCTGGTGGCCGATTATCCGTTAATGCCATCCACACGTAAATTCTGGAACAAAGTCCTTCAGGTTATCGATGTGGCGGGTACTTCAGGGCAACTTCGTAACCAGTTGCGCGTGATTGACGACAGTTTGAAGGTAATTGCCAATAAAGAGTTGGGGCAAATTGTGGCCGGTGATTTTATTTTCGACCAGAACCAGACGCAATTGATTCAATCGGGGCTTTTACTGAATGATACCAGCAATATGATTCAGGAACGAAAAGCCAAAGGTGGAGACAAGGAACTGGAAGGGCGAATCTTAAGTGCTGTTTTCCTGCTCGACAAGGTCACCGCCGAAATACAGAATACAGGTCTGAAATTAAACGAAAATACTATAGCCGATTTGCTGATTGACAACCTGAACGGGAGCTCAGATGTCTTCCGTTCAAAGATTAAAGACTTAATCAAAAAGCTGGTTGAAGAAAAGGTTTTGATGCCCATAAGCGACGAATTTAGGCTCCAAACCAAAGTGGGTGCCGAATGGGAACAGGAATACACCAAGCATTACATCAAGCTCAACAATTCGGGCGATGACAAAATTCAGACTTTGCGGAAAGATAAAATTGTAGGGCATTTTAAAGAAAAAACCAAAGGAATTAATATCACCCAGGGGTATTCGCGTATGGTGCGCGATTTCGAATTATGGGATAAGGATTTAGCCCCAAATACCGAGGTAAAACTGCATTTGTGGGTACGCGATGGATGGAATGAAAACGAAGCAAACGTGTTAAACGAAATCCGTGCCGCAGGAATTAACACACCTCTCTCCTACGCATTCGTGAAAAAATTCAGAGACAGCGAACTTCGCACAGAAATACTAAAATACCTGGCTGCCGGTGCTGCTATCCAGGGAATGGGAACTCCCTCTACCCCGGAAGGACAACAAGCACAAAAAGCGATGGAAACCAGGCAACTAAGTGCAAAAAATGCGATAGACGATTTAATCGAAAAAATCGGCGGCGAAGCCATCATTTATCTGGCAGGTGGAAATACCATTCAGTCCGGAGCATTGAAAGAAAATATCCAGGAAGCTTTAGGCAACATTGCCGACCGCCAGTTTACCGATTTCAAAGGGAAAGCCGATGCGCTGGGTTGGGGACAGGCACTCACAAAGGCCCAGGCTGGTAATCCCGATGCGCTTTCGGCAATTCATTATTCAGGAGAAGTGGATAAACACCCGGTCGCACTGGAAATTTTGCGTTACCTGGGCAACACATCAAAGAGCGGAAAAGACATCCGTGCCAATTTTATGAAAGCTCCTTACGGGTGGAGTCAGGATGCGGTGGACACCATTCTGATAATGCTAAAAAATACACAGCACATCAGTTCGTCCGAAGCCGACCTAAAACCCGGAAAAATAAACCAGGCTTCCTTTAAAAAAGAGGTACACATTCTGGGTGCAAAAGATAAAATCACCATTCGGAAAATATTCCAGAATGCCGGAATTTCCTGTCCTCCAAATCAGGATATATTCCCATTCTCCAACGAATACCTCAAACAATTACGGGCACTGGCGGAACAGGTCAGCGGCCATGCACCGCGTCCCGAACCCATCAATACCGACTTTATAACCAATATTGAAAATAAGGAAGGGAACGAACGCTTGCTGGATATTTTGCAGCAAAAAGAGGATTTGGAAGCGAAATATACGGAGTGGAAAAGCAAAGCGCCTATCGTTGTAAAACGCGAACAAGACTGGAATTTATTGCAAAAACTCATGGAACAGGCTCCCGATACGGATGACTTCGAGAACTTCAAAACCGATTTCGATGCCATTTACACCGACCGCATGATGCTGCACGAACCGGATTTGATTCAGCCCTTGCTGAATAAAGTAGCCGGGAAGCTGTTAGCTGTTCTCGATGGCTTAAAACAACGATACATCGGGGTGTACGATAAGCTGATGGATGAATTGCAGCACAACGAATACTTTAAGAAAATTACGCCTGAACAAAAACATGCTATTCTGGCCAGACATCAACTGCTTACCAAACCGGAAATTAAACACCACGATGCACAAGCGCTCTTATTTCAATTGCAAAGTGCCAACCTGTTTACCTGGGAAACCAAAATTGCAGCGCTTTCCGGTCAGTTCCAGTCAGCCTTGGAAGAAGCCGTTAAGCTGGCTGCACCCCAGGCTAAAACCTACAACATGCCACGTAAAACCATTAGTTCGCAGTCCGATATTGATAGTTATGTGGCCGAACTGAAAAAGCAATTGGAAGACCTGTTAAAAGAATCAAGCTCCATTATTTTGAAATAAGCCACATCATGAGCAAAGAAGTTAAAACGGAAACGGCCTATAAACAACTGCTTGCCACCATCAAGCAGCAGGTTCAATCTGCTCAGGCTAAAGCTGCCCTGGCCGTGAACAGTTCGTTGATACAGCTTTATTGGAACCTGGGCAAAATGATTGCCGATAACCAGGCTCTTTTCGAAGGCCGTAACAACTATGTAGAACAATTAGCAAAAGACCTGAGAGCGGAATTTCCCGACATGAAGGGGTTTTCCCGGTCAAATCTGTTTTACATCCGTAAGTTTTACCAATTCTATGCCGATGTTTCAGTCCAACAAGCTGTTGGACTGAAGGAAATTAACCCGCTGGAAACTTCAGTGCAGCAAGCTGTTGCACCGGAAATCGAAGCTTCAATCCAACAACCTGTTGGATTCAATTTCGATATATTTAGCATTCCATGGGGCCATCATGTTGTATTACTGGATAAAGCAAAAACAGTGGATGAAGCCCTCTTTTACATCCGCCAAACAATCGAAAACAACTGGAGCCGGGCAATTCTTACCCTGCAAATCGAGCAAAATCTTTACGCCCGGCAAGGTAAAGCCATCACCAATTTCAACCAAACCTTGCCCGAAAAACAGGCTCAAATGGCAACGCAAATACTCAAAGACCCCTACAACTTTAGTTTCCTTACACTGGAGCCTCAGGCGCAGGAACTCGATGTGGAACGGCAGCTTACCGAACACATCACTAAATTTTTGCTCGAACTGGGCAAAGGATTTGCCTTCATCGGACGCCAGTATCCCTTGCAGGTGGGCGAAAAAGACTATCGGCTCGACCTGCTCTTTTACCACATACGCCTGCGTTGTTTTGTGGTAATCGACTTGAAAGTCGTGGAATTTGAACCCGAATTTGCCGGAAAAATGAATTTTTACCTCTCGGTGGTCGACGACCAACTCAAGGCGGCCAACGACCAGGCCAGCATTGGCATCATCCTCTGCAAAAACAAAAACAAGCTCGAAGTGGAATATGCCCTGCGGGGCATGAGTAAACCAATTGGAGTAAGTGAGTTTACACTAACCCAGGCCCTGCCTGCCGAACTGAAAAGCACTTTGCCCACAGTGGAAGAATTTGAAAAAGAACTAAACAAAGAATTGGAATAATGGCCGTACTGACCTCGCAACAACGAAATACACTGGAGAATGCCGTAAAAAAAGCACGGAACCTTGCTGAAATTGGCGCAGCCAATGCCTTAAAAGCAATTGGAGTGCAACACCGCGAACCTTTTCAGCATTTATCAGCCGACGAACGAAAACTCCGTAACCAATTACGTTCAAAAGCTCGCCTTTTAGGCGATACACTCGAAGCCGATGGTACTCAGCAAATTAATAAACTAGCCTACGAGTTGGCTTACGAAACCTGGCACAAAATGCTTTTTGCCCGTTTCCTGGAAGCCAATAATTTATTGATGCACCCCGATGGCGTGGCAGTTACTCTTGCCGACTGCGAAGAACTGGCTCCCGAAGAAGGCTATGCCGACAAATGGGAAGCTGCAGCCGCTTATGCTTCGCTGATGCTCCCGGCCATTTTCCGCGTAAACGACCCCTTGTTAAAGGTGACCTTTGCCTCCAACGACCGCATCCAGCTCGAAGGGATTATTGATGCGCTCGAAACCGATATATTTACCGCCGAGGATGCGCTAGGCTGGGTGTACCAATTTTGGCAAAGCGAAGCCAAGGCAACCATCAATGCCAGCGGCGATAAAATAGATGGCGAAAAACTACCTGCCGTAACCCAACTGTTTACCGAACCTTACATGGTAAACTTCCTCATCGACAATACGCTCGGTGCCTGGTGGGTAAGCCGAAACCCGGGAATTAAACCACCGGTTAAATTTGAGTACCTGCGCTTATTGGAAGATGGTACACCAGCCGCCGGCAACTTCGAAGGTTGGCCCGATAAAACCGCTGAG
>WOYI010086554.1_pt1 | contig 13611 bp, 13 predicted proteins | sample 6423411 | NCBI WGS metagenome assembly WOYI01 (sample SAMN13441803, study PRJNA592873) | oil field metagenome | biome: oil field; feature: oil-well bore; material: oil-contaminated soil; isolation source: oil-contaminated soil from oil-well borehole | place: Germany: Wietze | collected 2016-10-18 ...
AGTGACGAGGATGGATAAGATAGAAGTAAAGAGTGAAATAGGTGGATGCTCACTAGGAATTAGAGAATTAGACCCTCATATAGATATACTTAAAAGTTTAGGTGCTATGGTTAAAACAAATAGACATCTTACAATTGACACATCTGGTGGACTAAAGGGTGGAGATATTTGGCTTGACTATATGTCTGTTACAACAACTGAGAATTTCTTAATGGCTGCTTCTATGGCTCAAGGTAAATCTTCACTTACTAATGCTGCTTCTGAACCACACGTTCAAGATCTATGTAATTTTCTAATTCAAATGGGAGCTAAGATTAAAGGAGTAGGTTCATGCAAAGTTGAGGTAGAGGGTGTTGAAGAGCTACACGGTACAGACTTCACTATTTCTTCGGACCACCATGAGATTACAACACTACTTGCTTTAGGCGCTATGACCAGGGGAGATGTAAGAGTTAGGAACGCTGAACCAGAATTTTTCCCATTGATAAAGAGATCTTTTGAGAAATTAGGCGTTAATATTAAATATGAAGGTGATACAGCTATTGTTAATGGTAAACAAGACCTTAAAGTTTTAGAACCATATACAAAGAACTTGCTACAAAAAATTGAAGCTGCACCTTGGCCATATTTCCCAGCTGATTTGCTTCCCTTAATGATAGCCCTTTCTGTAAAAGCTGAAGGTTCTATAATGTTTTGGAACAAACTTTATGAAGGAGGATTCTTCTGGATACCAGAAATTGTTAAGTTTGGAGCTCATGTAGTAATGTGCGATCCACATAGAGTCATTGTATATGGTAACAAACCACTTAAAGCAGCTACTGTAAATGCACCTGATATTATTAGAGCAACTGTAGCGTTACTAATGGTGGCATTAACTATCGATGGTGAGAGTAGAATTAATAATGCAGATAGTATAAAGAGAGCTCATCCAAACTTTATAGAAAACTTAAACAAACTTGGTGCTGATATTGAGTGGGTAGAGTAGTTACTTCTCAATATTATACAAACCAACACTATGACTAGCCTTTAGTAATATTGCAGTTTTCTTTCTTACATTACGTTTGATTCTTTCAACTATTACTTCGGCCTGATACCAATTGATTAGCTTCTCTCCAAGACCAAAGTCTTTGTAGTAATCACCTACATAGTATACTTTACTAAATTTTTTACGCTTAACTAATTCTCCAAGTAATCTATGTTGCTCTTGGGTAACCTTACCTAACTCTTTCATATCACCTAAAATTAAAACTCTGTCATAATCTCTTTCATCAAAGATATCATCAAAGGTTTCTATAGACATTCTCATAGAAGTAGGATTAGCATTATACGCATCATTTACCAAAGTAACATATTCATTTAATTCCTTAATCTCAAACCTTCCCTCAAAAGCTGTGTACTCTTTAAGTGCCTTTACTGAATCTTTTACATCTACACCTAGTAAATCTGCTAATGCAATAGCAGCTAATGCATTGTATGCCAAATCTTTCCCATATGCCTTAATAAAGCCTGTGTACTCTTCCCCCTCATGAACAAAAGTAAACTCGGTGCCCTCTAATGAGACATCCGAATTAATTAATCTAAAATCTTTTCCTTCATGGCCATATGTTAAGAGCTGATAGGTATACTGTGCTTCTATTTTTTTAAGCCAGTTATCATCAGCATTAAGAACTAAGGGCTTACCACTTCTGTGTAAATAGTCAGCTAAATCTTTTTTAGTTTCATAGACATTTCTAATACCTCCAACATTTTCTGCATGTACAAAACCAATATTTAATATTGCTCCCAAATCTGGTTCTATTGCTCTACTTTGCCATCCAATTTCTCCTTTACGATCCATTGCAAACTCTAAAACAATGTAATCATGGTCATCATATTCAGAGAGTACCTTTGCATTACCCCATAGAGTATTATAATTCCTGTCCGAATTTAATACTTTACCTTTACTTTCTAAAATCTTAACCAACATCTCTCTAGTAGTTGTTTTACCTGTACTTCCTGTAATAGCCACTCTAGGAGCAGTAATATCTGAAAAGATTACATTAACTATTTTTTCTAAACCCTCCTCAATTGAATCAACTACTATAATAGGTTCCTTTCTATCTACATATTCGGTTAAATGTGCACTATCACATAGGGTAGCTACAGCCCCATTATTAAAAGCTTGTGGTATAAAGTCATGACCATTGAAGTTTTCGCCCTCTAATGGAAAAAAGATGTCTCCCTTCTCTATAGTCCTACTGTCATAGCTCACACCCGTTATATCAACATCTTGAAAATGGATAATCTCAAACTCTGGTAACCGCTCCTGAATCTTAGATAGCTTTACTTTCATATTTTTTAAATAATGACTTAAACATTAAATAGTACCATATATTCGAGGCCAGACCTAGGTCTGACCCTCAAATCGAAAAAGGCTGATATGTAAGCATAATTTCTGAGCAGGGTCGGACCTAGGCCAGACCTTTTGTAGTTGGGGTGTAATAACAAACGCCTTGTAGTATTTATTACTTGACCTATCTACAATTTAAATGTTACATTAGTGGCAAGAAGTGGAAATAAGTGGTGAAAGGTGATATATTGAAAATATGCTAATAGGAGAATACACAGGAAAAGTAGGAGAGAAGAAAAGAGTTTCACTTCCTAGTAAGTTTAGAGAAGAGTTAGGAGATGAAATTATCTTAACTCGAGGATATGAGGATGCACTCATAGTAGTAAATAAGAAGCTATGGGAAAGTATAGCCTCAGAAGTAATGAATGGCTCTTTTATAGATAAAAACATCCGAGATACAAGTAGATTCTTGGTAGGAGGTGCAAAAGAAATTGAGCTTGATACACAGGGACGATTTGTAATCCCTCAAGCACTCTTTGAGCATGCAAACTTAGAGGATGAAGTAGTATTTATTGGTCTAATTAACTGGATAGAGATATGGGATAAGAAGAAATGGGAAGAAAGACTAGAATACCTAAAAGAGAATAGCGACAAAATTGCTACTGAGATTAGTAAGATGAATAAGCAGGTAAATGGATAAGATACATATACCAGTTCTACTTGATGAATCAATTGAAGCTCTGAATGTAAAGCTAGATGGTTTTTACATTGATTGTACCCTAGGGGATGGAAGTCATAGTAATAAAATACTGTCCCAACTTTCATCCCAAGGGTTACTTCTAAGTATCGACCAAGATCAAAACGCTATTGATTTTGTCAAAAGTTACTACGATATTCCTAATAACTGGATTATTAAAAAAGGTAACTTTGCAAATCTTAAACAGATAGTAAAAAGCTTAGAGGTTAATAAAGAGGCAGATGGAGTTTTGATGGATATAGGACTTTCATCCAGACAACTTGAGGAATCTGAGGGTAGAGGATTTAGTTACCAAAAAGAAAACGAACCTCTAGACATGCGTATGGACCAAGAGCTTAGTGTAACCGCATTAGACCTTCTTAAAGTACTAAAAGAGCATGAACTCACTAAACTGTTTAAAGTATATGGAGAGGAAAGATACGCCAAACCAATTGCTAAAGCGATAAAAGAAGATATCTCGGAAATTAATACAGTTGGAGATCTCACAAGCCTTATCTACAACGTTGTTCCGGTAGCAAAGAGCAACAAAAACCCATCTCGCAGGGTTTTTCAGGCCCTGCGGATTGCGGTTAATGATGAACTTAACAGCTTGAAAGAAGGGTTAGATAATGCTTTTGAGATCTTAACAACCGGAGGAAGAATAGCGGTAATATCTTTTCACTCTCTTGAAGATAGAATTGTTAAAGAGTTCTTTAATGAAAAAGAAAAGAGTAAGCAAGGTAAATTGGTAAACCAAAAGCCAATTACAGCTAAAAAGGAAGAGATAGAGAAAAACCCAAGGTCTTCATCTGCTAAGTTAAGAGTATTAGAAAAAATTTAAAATATTTACTGCCTTCAACTTGAGAAAGACCAACATATCGATAAAAATATTTGCTGTATGTACGATTATATTCTTTGTCGCCCAACTAATTGTAAATTCTAGATTAAGCCCATTAGGTAGTAACTTGCAAGAACTAAATAAAGAGAAAGAGTATTTAGTTGAAATAAATGAAAATATTAATGAAGAGCTAGCAAAATTAGACTCCATTATTGTTGTAAAAGAATTAGCTCAAAAGAAATTAAACTTTGATAAACATACTGTCCAATCAACTATCTACATAAACAATGTATTAGCTGAAAGATAGTATGGCCAGCTTAAACAAACTTCACAAAAAACAAACAAAAGCCAAAAAAGGTACTTCTAACTCTGGATATACAGTAGTATTACTATCAATCTTACTTCTAGGTGCTCTTGTTTTATTCCAAGCATTCAGATGGCAAATCATAGAGCGTGAGAAATTTATCACACTAGCTGCCCAGCAGTACAACAACAACTCCAAAGAGTTACCTCAAAGAGGAAAGATATTAGCTAAAGATGGCACTATACTAGCTGTTGATGAACCTGTATGGAATGTATACGCAAGTCTAAGCTCTGATGAAATGGAAAGAGAGGAGTTCTTTTCTAAAAAAACAGAGTTCGTTTCTGAAGTAGCAACGATATTGGGTATAACAAGAGAGGAGATAAACGCTAAGCTTACTGATGACTTTAGATATGTAAAAATATATGAAGGTATATCTAATGAAAAGAAATCAGCACTTAAATCGATAGATGTGTTCGATATCCCTAATCTAGGTCTCTATTTTGAAAAAGATGTAAGAAGAACTTATCCAAACAACACATTAGCTTCACATGTACTTGGGTTTATTGGTAAAAACTCTGAAGGAGAATATGTAGGACAGTATGGGATAGAAGGATATTACTTCACAGATATTGAGGGCCAAGCCGGATATTTCTCTGGGGAGAAAGACTCTAGTGGTAATGTAATACTAAATGAGGAGTATAATCCCTTACAAGCTAGGTCTGGAAAAACTTTTCGTTTAACAATTGAACCTAGCATCCAACTTAAAGTAGAGGAAGCTCTTGAAAAGGGTGTAAAAGAAACTCAATCAAAAAGTGGTACTGTGATTATAATGAACCCTAAAACAGGTGCAATAATAGCTATGGCAAACTATCCAAATTACAATCCAAATGAGTATTGGCTTACACAAGAGCCATGGATTTTTAAGAATCTAGCAGTTTCAGATGTTTATGAGTACGGCTCCGCGCATAAGCCAATAACTGTAGCCATTGCTATTGAGTCTGGAATACCTAAAGATTTTAAATGTAATGATAGTACAGGTTATCTAGATCTTTATGAAGCAACAGGTTATGCCGATCTTAAGGGCAGAAAAATTTACACTTGGAATAGGAAACCAAATGGTATTCAAGGCTTCGCTGAAATGTTTGCTAGTTCTAATAACCCCTGCATAGCTCGTACAGCTTTAGAGATTGATTATCAATACTATTACAATAAACTGAAAGAATTTGGTATTGGTACCTCTATAAACATAGGCCTGCAAGAAGAATCTACTAGCTATCTTAAGCCTTTTGATCTCTGGACGAGATTAGACATTATTACTTCCTCATATGGACAGGCCATCTCAGCAACACCTCTACAAGTTATTTCAGCCATTTCAACTATTGCAAATGATGGGAAAAGAATGCAACCCTATATTGTAGATGCGATGATTGATGAAGAAGAAACACATGTGACTGAACCCCAAGTGATATCTCAACCAATTTCAGAAGACACAGCAGATAGTGTAGCACAAATGATGAGAGCAGTAGTAGAAGATGGTGGAATATTCGCTACGGAAAAAGAGCGAGTAAAAGATTATGAAATATCTGCTAAAACAGGTACAGCACAGGTTGTAAAAGTAGGGGAGGTAGGATATCAAGAAGGAGCTACTATTGCAACATATATAGGTTTTGCACCTACTTCAGATCCCAAAATGATAATGCTAGTGAGATTAGCAGAATCTCAAGCAGCAGAATTTTCTTCATACACAGCAGTACCTTTGTGGAACGACATATTTCTAGATATAGTCAATGACCTAGAAATTCCTAAGAGAAACTGAGATAATTAGCAAATAACTTAACGAGGTAGATTAATGTTAGAAGCACTCAAAACAGGACTTTCATACTTTTTTATCAGTACAGTAGCATCAATAATCTTTGCCCCTATTATGATCTCTGTGCTTTACAAGTTCAATCAAGTAAGTGGTATAAAGAAGACTAAACTCGCAGAAGGTAAAGGTACGAATGCTCTATTTCTTAGAATTATGAATACCCAGAAAACTAATGGTACTCCTAATATGGGTGGAATTCTTATCTGGATTTTAGTACCTCTAATCACATACTTTCTAGTAGATTTAACAGCAGAACTTAGAGTACTACTTTTAGGTTTCATCCTATTTGGTTTCTGGGGATTTGTTGATGTAGCAATATTTACTAATGGATTTAAAAACAACGAAAAGTTTAGAGCAGTTCAAGAGACATTTTGGTGGAGATTTGGGAAATTAGTAGTCGCTATTATACTGAACTTCTTTATCATCCAACTCCTTTACAACACTGGAGAATTTGAATCTATCTCTTTGTTAAACACATACACAATCTCTATAACACCTTTTCTCATTCTAATCTTAAGTACTTTAGGGCAATTCGCTATTTACTCTGCTGAACTAACTGATGGATTAGATGGACTAATGGTTGGTATATTTACAATTATTAATGTAGCATATATCGTTTTACTCCTTATACAGGGCCACTATATTTACATCCCATTTTTGATGATAATATTGGGGGTACTCATAGTTGACCTCTACTTTAATATACCCCCTGCTAGATTTTGGAATGGAGGACCTGGCGCAATGCCTCTTGGTTTTACTTTCTTCTTTATTGCTCTTCTTACAAACAACTTAATACCATTCTTCTTCATCACAGGTATTACTTGGACCATTATGATCTCAAGCATGATTCAATTAGTAAGTATGAAATTCTTTAACAAGAAAGTATTTAAGATAGCCCCATTGCACCATCACTTCCAAGCTGTAGGTTGGCCACAGTACAAGATAGTTATGAGATTTTGGTTATTTACAGCCTTTGCATGTATCGTAGGAATATATCTAGGACTACTCTAAAAAGAGAACTTACTCACAAACAACTACTTCACCGTTATCCCCCACAAAAGCATCACCTTTGTTGTAAACTCTTCCATTAAATACACAGATATTAGCATCAATAATTCTGTTATCTTCAGAGACATAGGAGACTTTAGTAACCTCACTAAGCCCATGAATTAAGAAAGTGTTTGAAACCATACATTCACTATTAAACCTTCTTGGTAATAGGTTGGTAGTAGTTTTAAGCTGTAACTGTTCTCCACTAATTGAGTAGTAACCAATCTGTGGAGGCAACTCTTCATCTACACTGCAGAAACTTAGTCTCTCAACTACAACCTTAAGACCTTTACCTACAGTACTAACCTCACCAAAGCGCATATCTTCAAACGGGGTATCTATATCAACAAAGTTAAGAAAACTTGTAGAAAAATCTAAGTCCTCATTTGTAAAATCTGCAATATCCAAAGAAGACTCTATTTCAATCTCTTCACACACTACCTCTCCTTTCTCGTTACAGAAGCATCTAGGCTCATCGGGTATAGACTGACCTACCTCATATTCGATACCTCCATAAACACATTTTTTTAGTCCAAACTGGTCCCTAAATGTAGTGATAAAAGTTCCTAAAGCACTTACAAATAGGGCAAAGGTAAAGAAAACCAACCAATTCGGATGCCATTTTCGATTCATAACGGAAGTATTGTACCATATATTGGAATATATTTTAATTATCGAAAATTCTGTGCGATAAAAATATTAATATATGATAAAATCAGTATATGCATGACTCACATATACATTTGGCTATAAAGCCACTCAATGAAAACTGGGAAAGGGATATTCAAGACTTTGTAGACCTCGGTGGTAAAAAAATTCTCACACAAGGTACAGATATTGAGGACTTTATAGATACCTTAAAACTAGCAGATGAGATAAATAAATACTTTGACTTGGATATTGTAGATACAGCACTAGGTATTCATCCAACAGTTTTTAAAGAGAACTTCCATACGGAAAATCCTGATCAAATATATGAGTGTAGTAAGAAGTTCATACATAGATTTCAGGATATATTTGAGAAAGAGAAAGGTAAATTAACCGCGGTTGGAGAAACTGGTTTAGATTACTTTGAGATGTACAACAACGGTGTATCAGAAGAGAAGATTGAGATATTTAAAGAGATACAGATTGAGAGTTTTAGTTCACATATAATACTTGCTAGAGAGAATAAATTACCTCTGAGTATTCATGCTAGAGAGCAAGAGGGTAGTTCAGAATGTGTACAAGATGTTCTTAAAACTTTAGCCAGAAAAGGTAATGGCCTTGTTACAGGTGTATTTCATAGCTATACAGGTAGTATAGAGAAATTACCTGACATTTTTGATATGGGTTTTAGTATTGGGTTTAATGCGATAATTACATATCCTAGTGGGGGTAATGTTAGAGAAATTTTAGAAAAGACACCACTTGATCGAATATTCTTCGAAACAGATGGTCCCTTTTTACCTACACAGAGTGTTAGAAGAGATAAGAAGGCTTTGATTAGGTATGGGAGATCAGCTCAAGTAAGAGAGATAATGAAAATTGCAGCTGAAATTAAGAATGTCCCTATTGAACGATTAGAGAGCATTGCAGATGAAAACTACGAAAGAATTTTTGGATAATCTATATCAGCTACACTTTGTTTGAGAGCAGTATTACCCACTCACCATGTGGATTTTCTTCTAAACCATCTTCTCTGAGAGCATTAATAACTTCAGTTATATCACCGAAGTATACTTTCTCTCTACTTTTTGTCATATCTCTAATTGCACAAACAGTAATTTGGTTATCGATATCTTCAATCAGAGATAGAAGTTTAAATAGTCTGTTTGGAGATTCATATATAACTAAGGTGCTGTCTAACTCTAAGTACTCATTAAGGATGTCCATACGTTTTCCATCTGATTTAGGCAAAAACCCTAAAAATGAAAATTTGTCAGTAGGTAAACCACTAATAGATAGAGCACTTGTTACTGCACTTGGGCCTGGGATAGAAATAGCTTCATAGCCCTTCTCTCTAAGTTCTTTTACCAACTTATAACCCGGATCCGAGATTAATGGTGTACCGTTATCAGATACTAATGCTAAGTTAAGTCCCATATCTAACTTCTCTAATATTTTCTCAATCATCCTCTCATGATTTTGGTCTCTATAGGAGATGAGTTGAGATTTGATATTATATCTATCTATGAGCTTTTTACTTTCCCTTGTGTCTTCAGCAAGTATAAAGGGAACACTCTTAAGAGTTTCTATCGCTCTTAGAGTAATATCTTCTAAATTACCAATTGGGGTAGCTACTATGTATAGTTTACCTTTACTCATTTCCCAATATCTTTTTTACTTTATCTATCTCAATTATACTACCGTCTACATCATCTACAGAAAATTCTCCGATTTCTGTTCTTCTTAAATCTGTTGCTGTAGCGTATGTACCTAGTGTCCTAGCTAAGTCATGTACCAGAGTTCTAATATATGTACCTGTAGCGCAGAGTACTTCTAATTTAATGTTTGGATAGTTGTAATCTAATATCTTAAATTTATAGATCTCTATCTCTTTTGGTTTTAATTCAAACTTTTTATCTTCTCTCGCTAATTCGTATGCCTTCTTACCATTAATCTTCTTAGCAGAGTAGCGTGGGGGAATTTGTTTGATACTTCCTTGGAAGTTCTTTTCAATGGTTGTTCGTATATCTTCTTCTGTTGGAACTATCCCATCATCACTTTTAGACACAACTATCCCCGTTATATCCTGAGTATCTGTTTCAAATCCAAACTGTGCGTCTACTATATATCTTTTCTTAAGCTTATGAAATCTATCCATTAGCTTAGTAGCTTGTCTACCAATCATTATTATTAGAAGCCCAGTAGCAAATGGGTCTAGAGTACCTGTATGCCCTATTTTAGTTCCTTTAGGGTACTTTCTTTTAATCCCCCTTATTACATCGTAGGATGTAATTCCTTTTTCCTTGTCTACTAGTAAAATTCCGTTTATCATATATTAATATTTATTTTATTGTATAATTATCTCATATGCCAAATGGATTAGCATTAGCAAGTTTGATACTGATTGCTGCATTAGTACTTTCCTATGTAATTACTTTGCTTCTTAGTCTTGTACTTTCTCCTGGTCATACTAAGAGAAAAGAGCTTAAGAAGATTTTAGATAATTTAGAACTAAAGGGTGGAGATACTTTTGTTGATTTAGGTTGTGGTGATGGTAGAGTAGTTTTTGGTGTTGCTAAGAAGTTTAAGAATGTTAAGTGTATTGGTTATGAGATTTCCCCTATACAATTGATGATTGCTAATCTTTCTAAGATATTGTGTTTCCCTTTTAGTAATAGGGTACAGATTATTCCAAAAGATTTTACTAAGGCTGATTTATCTGATGTAGATGTTTTCTATATTAATTGGGGTAGTAATGTTCCACTTAGGTTAAAGAAGTTTAGAAAAGGATTAAAGAAGGAAAAGGATGTTAGGGTTGTAGAGTTGTAATATAATATAACAGTATGCATGAACCATTAGCCTCAAAATACAGACCTAAGACATTAGATGACTTCATTGGCCAAGAACACTTGGTTGGTGATAAAGGCCCTATTAAGAAATTCTTAGAGGCAGGTAAAATACCCTCAATGATATTCTGGGGACCTCCTGGTACTGGTAAAACAACTCTAGCTTACATCATATCTCAAGATCTTTACTACGACTTCTACAAACTCCAAGCAGTTACAAGTGGTAAAGCAAAACTAAAGAAAATAATTGCGAAAGCTATGTCTAACAAAGAGTACAATAAACGAACAATACTCTTTTTAGATGAAATACACAGATGGAACAAAGCACAACAAGATGCACTACTACCATATGTAGAGAAGGGGATAATAACACTAATAGGAGCTACTACAGAAAACCCATCATTTAGAGTAATACCCGCTTTACTCTCTAGGACCAAAGTCTTTGTATTCAAACAACAAAGTGAAGAAGATATATTCAATCTTCTAAAAAAGATATCTAAAGAAGAGTATCCCGACATATCTATAAGTAAGAAGGTAATGGAGACAATGGCTAACCTTGCTAATGGAGATATTAGATCTGCATTAAATATATTAGAGATGTCTACAACCTTAGCTTTAAGCGAGAAAGAAGATGATAAAAAGGCTAAGATAACTGAGGAGATCTTAAGAAATGCAGTACAGAAACCTTTGTATTACGATAAACACGGTGAAGAGCATTACAACATTATCTCAGCTATACATAAATCAATGAGATCTTCTAATCCAGATGCTGCAGCTTACTGGGTTGAACGAATGTTAGTTGCTGGAGAAGACCCTCTATATGTAGCTAGAAGATTGCTTAGGTTTGCTAGTGAAGACATCGGTAACGCTGACCCTCAAGCTGTTATACTTGCTAACTCAGTATATGAGACATGTGCAAAACTAGGTATGCCAGAGTGTAGTGTAAGCTTAGTCCAGTTAGCTATATATCTGGCTAATGCACCCAAGGATAACAGTGCCTATATGGCTGAGAATTTAATAAAGAAAGATATTGAAATACATGGTAACTTACCTGTACCTTTGCATATTAGAAATGCCCCTACAAAGCTTATGAAGAATCTTGGATACGGCAAAGGATATGAGTATGACCATGATTTAGAAAGTAAGAAATCCGATCAACAATGCTTGCCTGATAAGCTTAAGGATAAAAAATATATAAAATAACCTCTTATGATATAATTATTCTAAATATGGCTAATACAGTAATAAAAACCGACAAAAAAATAATAAACAGAATCCTAAACAAAGCAGTAGAGCAAATCTTACCAGATAAAGAGACTCTAGAAAAGAAGCTTGTTTCAGGAGAGAAATTAAACATATACCAAGGCTTTGATCCTACAGCACCTACTCTACACATAGGTCATACTGTTGGTATGAGAAAGCTAGAAGACTTTAGAAAACTAGGCCACAATGTTATCTTTTTAATCGGAGACTTTACAGCTAGAATAGGGGATCCAAGTGATAAAACAGAAGCAAGATCATCTGCTAGAAAAGTGCTAAGTGAAGATGAAATAGCAGAGAATCTAAAACTTTACGTAGAACAAGCTTCGCATATAATTGATATAGAGAACAAAGACAACCCAGTAAAGATTATGTACAACAGTACCTGGTTAGAAACACTAGACTTTGGTGATATTATAAAACTTGCCTCAGAGTTTACAGTACAACAAATGATAAAAAGAAGTATGTTCCAAAAAAGGCTAGAAGAAGACAAACCAATATACCTAAACGAATTTATGTATCCCCTAATGCAAGGATATGATTCAGTAATGATGGATATAGATGTAGAAGTTGGAGGAAATGACCAACTCTTTAACATGCTTGCAGGAAGAGATATGGTAAGAAATCATTTAGACAAGGAGAAGATAGTAATTGCTGGTAAATTGCTCACTACTGCACAGGGAGACAAGATGGGTAAAAGTGAAGGAAATATGATTAAACTAAATGATAGCCCTGAAGATATTTACGGTAAAGTAATGGCATTTACAGACGAACAGATAGTAGAAGGGTTTGAGATATTAACTAATGCACCAATGGATGAAGTTGAAGGAATCAAAGAAAAAATGGAATCAGGTGAGAATCCAATGATATTTAAAAAACAACTAGCACTTAAAGTAACATCTGAACTAAAAGGCCAGGAAGCAGGACAGAAAGCTCAAGAATACTTTGAAACAATATTTCAAAAGAAATCTTTAGAAACAGAGATTAAAGAAGTAAAGGTTGAAAAACAAGAATACGACATCTTAGATCTCATGATTGAAACAAAACTTGCACCTAGTAAATCACAAGGAAGAAGATTAATCGAACAAAATGCCTTAAGCATAGATGATGAAAAAGTAACAGATTGGCAAAAACATATTAAACTTACCCAGCCAATAGTAGTTAAAGTGGGTAAGAAAATACTCAAAATTACTAAGCAAAAGTAACCAAGGGGATTGTGAACTTAACTTCTCGCCCCAACAATGGGGATTTAGTAGCAACATGACAAAAAAAGAACAGATTGAAAAATTAAGAAAGAATTGCCCCCTACAGTTTTTAGCTTTACTTAATAAAGCTTTAGAGCTTGCTGAAAAAAGTTTTGAGGAAAGAACTAGACCCTCTGGAGACAAATATATTAATCACTCACTAGATGTAGCACTAAGTTTACAAGAAAAGGACTTCTGCACTGCAACTGTAATAGGAGGGCTTCTTCACCATATCGAATTAAACGAGAAAAATTTAGAATATATTGAAAAGAATATTTCCGCTGATGTAGTTGATATGCTTAAAACATATTCCGAAATTGATAAAGCTGTAAAAAACACCGATGCCTCATTTACCATAGCAACAAGATACATACTTAATAGTGTGAATGATCTACGACCCGCTATAATACAAGTTTTTAATGCTCAATCAAATAGCCATATTCTTGATTCCATAGAAGATGATGAAGAAAAAAAGAGTATTCTTCAAAG
>WOYI010120545.1_pt1 | contig 13611 bp, 5 predicted proteins | sample 6423411 | NCBI WGS metagenome assembly WOYI01 (sample SAMN13441803, study PRJNA592873) | oil field metagenome | biome: oil field; feature: oil-well bore; material: oil-contaminated soil; isolation source: oil-contaminated soil from oil-well borehole | place: Germany: Wietze | collected 2016-10-18 ...
GTATGGTGGTACAACTGAAACTGTTACGACCTATAAACGGGAAACAATTAAAACAGCTTTATCACTTGATCAGGAAATTCAGGATAGCGGAACTTCAGGAAACAATATCCAGTTTCAGGGAGGTTATAATACTGCAACAAATGTTCAGGATGGGGAGACATTCTTCGATGGTCTGAATGGGTATGGATATGGGCTTTATCTATATGGTAAGTCCTGGATTACATTAAATTATTTGAATTTTAGTAGATATTCATGTGGAGTTTACTACAGGAACAGTAACAACAACTCTATAACAACTCTGTCCAATGCAAATAATAATACCAATTATGGAGTTTATTACTATTCCGATAGCCATAACAATTCTATAACAACCCTGTCTAATGCAAATAACAACGGCTACGGAGTTTACTATTACAGTAGCCACAACAATTCAATAACAACTCTGTCCAATGCAAATAACAATTATAATGGAGTTCACTATATCAACAGCAACAACAACTCTATAACGACTTTGTCTAATGTTAATAATAACAGTAACTGTGGAGTTTACTATTCCGGCTGCTATAATAGCCTTATATCTAATTTATCTAATGCAAATAATAATACCAATTATGGAGTTTACTACACCAATAGCTATAATAGTAACATACGAACTCTATCAACTTCCGGGAATGGTACTGCCGGGGTTTTTAATAACGTAGGGAGAAACTATCTTTTTAACGCTTTAATAGCCGAGGCAACTGAAGTTACTGGATTTACGGACTTTATTAATGCCCGTATTTTTTCAGGGAAGCATGATCAAACATTAAACAATCATAAAATCTTTACAGATGGAGGGACTATTCGCAGTGAGGCAACAATCAGACATACTGATTCAGGCATTGCCTGGAGACTTGACCCAACATCGACAAATAGGTCTTCAAGTTACCCCCTTGATTTATCTATTGCAAAAGTAGCGGTAGGAGCAAATGCTCTGGTTACTATCAAAGCATGGTTCCGCAGAAGCAATACAGGAATTACCGGCAAGTTGGTTTGTAAGGGCAGACAAATTGCAGGAGTAGATGATGATGTAACAGCTTCAATAACGGCTGCGGCGGATACATGGCAGCAAGTTCAAATTTCTATGACGCCCGCGGAAAATGGGGTAATTGAAATCGAAGCCCATGCTTTTGGGGGCACGAGTTGGAGTTTGATAATCGACGATTTAGAAATTACACAGGCATAATTATGATTAAACGTAATGGAAAAGGACAATTTGTTTAAGGAGAGGTTGAAAGTTGAGTTTACCAACCAGAGATGAATTAAAAACTTTAGATTGGGCATTTCAAGGGCAACCTTTCTGCATGGTTGATGCACAGGGGAATGTCAACCTCACAACAATGGACTGGGCATTTCAAGGGCAGCCTTTTGTTATAATGCAGATTGAGAGTACCCCTACCATAAGTATCAACGAAGACATATCCGTTTCTACTGTATTTGATGGAACTGTTGAGACCTCCATAAGTATCAGCGAAGACATATCCGTTTCCACTGCTTTTGAAGCAACGGTTGAGACTACAGAGATTAGCGAAGACATCTCTGCCTCTACTGTATTTGATGGAACTGTTGAGACCTCCACCTTGCCAATGTATAGCGAAGACATCTCTGTTTCTACTGCTTTTGAGGTAATTTACTCGCTGTCCATTAACGAAAGTATAAATATCGGGGACGTCTCTGTTTCTCAAATATTAAATTCTACCATCAATATTACTCTGACGGATGTTCTATTTATTTGGGATAAGTTGGAACACGGATGGTCTGTAACCAACGAAGAGAGTCTTGTTTTAACCGATAGTACGTCTGAGGTTCTTGGTTTAATGGTACATGACTGGCTTACGCTTATTGATTCTCAAACAAACAACTGGAATGGACGAGATATTGTAAATGACACGTTGAATATTTATGATATAGTAGAAAAGTATTTTAATGTAGTTGCTTCAATCAACGAAGCGATTACCCTGACGGATATGAACAGTTATGCTTTAACCATAACCGTTCTTGAATATCTGGGTTTCTCTGATTTGGCCAATGCCATGAGAACAAGCGTTATGTCGTTGGACGAATCACTTGGTCTGTCTGATTTTTCATATCACGCCTGGCAGATGATAATTCAGGAAACGCTTTCCGCCGTGGATGCCGTAAGTGTTGTTGCTACATTCATTAATGTTATTCAGGAATCACTCAACGCTTCGGATACTGCAAGTTTGATTAGTAGAATAGGAATATCGCTTGATGAAGCTCTTTCCTTAACTGAAACCATCTCCAGTAAGGGAACTTTTTATACCGTTGTTTATGATACCATCTCCATGAATGTAACGGTGGAGTTAGATGATGAGGTTTATGAATGTTATGTTCTTAATACACCCAAATTTCACCCTTCCATGTATTCCGGCTTTAACTTCAATTCGTATTGCGTGTTTGAAAATAGGGCTTTTGGGGCAAATGACACGGGTATCTATGAACTTACCGGGGCAACGGATGCAGGGGATACAATCCATGATGGAGTTATTTTAAATGAGACAGACTTTGGATTGCCAAATCAAAAGCGGTTTAGAAAAGGATATTTAGGAATTTCCGGAGTTTCTCCTGTCATGGTGTTTGAATGTGATGACGGCAGTCGCCAAATTTACAATATTGACACTAAAGGCATGGTTGTCGCCTCACATGAACAGAAATCAAGAAACTGGAAGTTGTCAATAGCGGACTTTGATACGCTGGATGTAATAAAACTTATACCTGTTATTTTGAGCAAGTAGGATTTTATGTCAGAACATTTAAGAGAATTAGCCTCATGGCGCAAAAGTAAAACACCGGTTATCCGAAAGTATCTTGCGGAACATGCAAAATTACTTTCAGAGATAGCCGGACGTGGGTTTAAGAACCTTCCGGGTTATGCCTATGACCTTGAGAATGAAATCGAACTGGCAGCTAAATTAGGGCTTTCTGAACTGAATTACAAGATTCTTGAAGAAACCATTGAACGTGAACTTAAACAGATGGGGATCGACTACAATAACGCCTATATAACGGCCAGAATAATTTGGGAATCAGAGAAGCAATCTTTAATTGCAGCATGGGATGCTGAACTATCCATCATTAAACAAGGGATGGCCGGAGAGGAAGAAACGTTAAATAGTCTCGCCATTGAAGTCGATGCACGGCAGGCCGTTTTAATTAACGCCAAGACAGCCATTGATATTGAAATGGAGGGATATCGTACACAACTTGCAACCCTTGATGCGGCAACTGCTTCTTATGAGATACAGTTGGCCAACGCCAAACTTCTTACGGCACAAAAGAAATTAGAAATCATTCCGGTGATTGAAAGAATTATTACTAAAGAACAGGAACTTATCATTCTTGAGCAGGGTAAGGGCACATATTATTCCCAGTTAATTGCGGCGGAACGGGAAACGGCAACCAAGAAACAACAAATGATTCCCGGACTGGCAGAGTTGGCAACAGTAACAAATCACCATGCTGCCTTAATACCTTCTCAAATTGCAATAGAGCATGACATTGCGGAAGAAAAGTTGGAACAGGCAAATGTGAAGAATGACCTTTCCGAAAAAGAGGTGGAAAAGTTAAAGGAAGATATCAAAACCGAGAATAAGGGTATCGGAATATCGGCGGCAAAAAGAGACCTGAATGATAAACAGTTTGGTAATGAGCAAACCCTTATTTCTACAGAGATAATAAACGAGAATCGGTACCAGAACGATGTAAATAATTCTTTTAATTCCATCATCAATGATGAAAGGGCAACACAGGCAAAAATTATTTCAGACAAAACGGAAATTAACGCGGTTAATAACAGTTCAAGACTGGAAAGTGCTGGAACAATTACACAAGCTAATATCAATGCGGCTGGTAGCGAGACAGCAGCAGGCATACACGCAGGGAGAAATGTTGCGGAAGCACAAGCTGCTGCTCACATAACGGCGCAACTGACACATCTGATAGGTTGAGGGTGATCCAATGTCCGACGAAGCAAGAGCACGAAATATGGCAAGGGAACTCAAAATATGGAATCCCTTTTCTTACTCATACCATTTTAATGAAACGGAATCCGCCGAAAGGATTGTTATCTTTGGATTGTATTCTAATTCATATATAAATGGACAACTTTATTTAAAGCAGATTGAAGATTCCGATTTAGCGAATTTACTTACTGATTATAATAGCAAAATGGCAGACCTGAATAATCAGGAACAAATTGTCGTCGCTGATATTGTCTCTAAGAGATATTTAGCCGAAATTGACAAGCTTATCCATGACCGGAAAATGATTACTGCTCAGGAAAAGATTAATATGGAAAGCGCCATTGCCGATGCGCGTTATGCTGCTCTTGACGCAGATCGGGCAGCTCTGGAAACCTTGTCTGCAAAAGTGTCTTCCGAGATAGAAAAGAACGCGGCACGAATAACAGAATTGCAGGCGTATATTCAAATTGAGGGAATAAATCTAAGTAACGTCGAAATTGAAATAGCAGAAAAGGAATTGCAGGCACTACGTGTAGAAAATCAGAAGATGGACACGGCAAACGAGATTTTAAGATTACAGGTTCAGATCGTACGCACAGCTACTGAACTGCTGGATATAGACGTTCAGATGGCGCGGACACAAGTAAATATTGCAGAAACCAAAAGGGCTATTGCGAAGATAGACCTTCTTTCAGATGAACTTGCTCTGGCCAAGGCAGAAACAACTATTCTTAAATCAAATCTTCCTATAGCAGACGCACGCATAACCCTGGCGCGGGCCAGATACGACGATGCGGAGGCTGAACTTAATTATATTGCCCATACTTTGATGGCTCACGAAGATACTATTTATCGTAATAAAGACGACTTACTTAATTTGAAACAAACAACCAAAGAATACATACTTCAACGCGATGAACAGGAAAAACTTCTGCGAAATGAACTCGAAAGCAATATGTCGGGACTTAATAAAACATTGGCTGATATTAATAAAGCTAACGACGCAGCGATTGATTCTAAAAGAATAGAGGAAATGAATGCGCGGGCGAATAATTCATGGGACAAAGCGTATGCAGCGATTAATGTTGCCGAAAAGTTGGCGAAAGGAAAAATAGTAACAGAATTAGCGCATGCGATAAAAAAGGCGTAAAAATGACAAGAGACGAATTAATTAATAAACTGGAAAGTATGAAAGGATTGGCTGGAAGTGGAAACGTTCTTGGTGAAACCATTAAAAAGGTTTCTGATTTTTTCGGGACTATGGAGCCAGGAGATATAGTCCGAACTTCAGACGGCCAGGTTTCTGCTGCGCCGATAGCCTACGACCTCTGGTATTTATATTTTCACCAGAATTTCCTGAGCAAATATTATGATAAGCCAGAGGAAGCTGCTCATTATGATTATTCGAGTTATCTAAATAATAATCTCAACTTTTTAAGTTATCTACCGGGACTAAAACCCTTAAAGGTGCTGACAGATTTAAAACAACAACTATCTACGGAAGTGCAAGAGGATGTTTTTGGTAATCTGATCTATGCACAATACGAAAATAACGGTATTTACTGGATTAACACGGCATTTTTTGAACTGAGGACAAAAGATTTGCCACTTGAATATCCATCAGAAGGGTCGAATGGATTTAAGGACAAACCCAACGATTATGTAGGATATGTCGCTTTCCCGATAGGCCAACTCGGAGTCATGGAAGTTATTTCTCTTTTTCAGGAAACGGAATTGAGCGGCTATCCCTTTGCGGCCTACGCTTCTTCAGGGTATTATCATCAAAAGCCTGCTATCAGTTATTTGGAAGACAAATACAAACCTTCTATACAAAGCGTTCCTGAGATGTTTCCCGATATGAAAGACGCCGGACTAAATTATTGTTTTGGACGACACCTTATTGAAAGTGCATATTATAAACCGGAAATATCTATACCCTCACAGAATAACAATAATTCAGACGGTACGTCCGCTTATGCCCCTGTTGCTTCCCGTGATGTGGAGTTGTGGGCTAGCAATATAAAGGATTACGGAGAAGATATTAAACAAAAATTATGGATGCGGTACTGGATACATAAAGATTCTACCTTCCCGGTTCCGGGAGAGTTCATCGGAATACTTGTCCGCCCGGTCGCCTGTCCACCTCATGTCTGGTGGTTTCAGGAGAGTAATCCGTTTTTGTATGCTGGGAACTGGATGGAAACTAGAAATCTTACATCCGGGATTGTAATGGGAGTTACGTTGGAAAACGACAGAGTAGATGGCAGGGCTGGTAATTTATACCTTGTTTCTGTTCAGGGATGCCAAATCAAAATAGAATCATCTGATTTCCTTGTATACAGCGTTGGTGATAGGGTGGCCGTTTTAAAGATGGATTCTATTACTCCAGCCACTAAAGCTTTTTCATCACTGGATCAGATGTATTTAAAAGACAGCAACACTTATACAAAAACATTGTCTATTAATGATAAATATGCCATAATTCCCTGTACGTACTTTCGGATAAAGGTGTGAAAATTTGTGGAACAAAATGCCAAGTGCGGTGATGATGGCAAATTAAGTGAAGGAGTGCAATTATGGGACGCGTAAATCTTCAAGGACTAATCAATGAAGTACTGGATATGGTTAAAAAAAGGAAAGGTGGAACAGATGATATTTTCGCCCTTAACAGCAAAGAAGAGAGAGAACGGGAAGATGACTTGCTCAGGAAAGGTAGCGAAGAAGCCTATCTGAAAGAGCTCAGGGGACGAAATACGCAACTTGATGTCGGGAAACAAACAAACGCCGGCGCGTTGAATGTTGCACGTGAAACCAACGCCGGCGCGTTAGCTCGGCAGACGTTAATGGAAGATACAGCTCGTCTTAATAACGCCCGTACATATAATCTTGGTTTGTACAAGGAGAGAGTTAATGAGAATCTTGGACGTTTTAATGCGCAAACCATGCGCCAAGAAATTGGCGAAAAATATAAGCAGGATGATATACCGGAAACTCTTGGTTCGGGAGCCAAAGGACAGCCGACAATAAAACAGGAGCCGACAATAAAACAGGAGACAACAAAAAAAGGCGAAATAGTCGTTCCGCCCGGGAATGATAAAGGAAGTTTCAATACTCCTGATACTAACGGTGGTGCTTCCGTAAAGAACGTTCCATCCACTCCCACATTAGAACAACGAGAAAATGAGTTTAACAAGACGAGGAGATCTGCTACCGGATTTTCTTTTTTCAATAGTCCCAAAGAAGTAGAAGCTAATAAACAATACTGGGATACCGTACAAAAAAATGCAACGAGAGAAACGGATGAAGAAAGGAAAAAACGACAAGCGCGAAATCGGTTAAGAGCTGGATTGTAACAGGAGTTAAAAATGCCTTTTGACATTATCAGGTATCGAGATAAATATAAGGACTTTTACGGTGACGCATCCCTGGAGGATGTTGCCAAAGACGCATATCAAAGAGGTTACCACAACGGAGAGCCTGATTTTGATACATGGAAACAGTCTGCTGGTATCGGGTCTATTCTGGAAGAAGACCGTCGGCAACGTAATCCAACGTTCGAGGATAAACTGAGGGCCAGCGTTGGTCAGTCAAGCGGAAATGTTGTAAAATCATTTCTACAAGGTGGAGCGGAGGGTATTACAACAGAATTACCATCGATGATTGGCGGAGCTTTGCAGTTTGCTGGTTCTCATCTTCCATTCGAAGGGATTGAAAAAGCAGGTAAATCATTAAAGGATTGGGCGGAAGAGAAGAGGCAGGAAATATATGGTCCGGAGATAGAGAGAACTGGACTGGATAGAATCGTCTATGAAGGAACTAAAATGCTAGCTCCTTCTCTTCTTCCAGCAGGTGTTATTGGAACAGCAGCGAGCGGAATTAAGGGTGTTAATGCTTTACTAAAGGCCGGAAAGATAGCAGAAGCCACGGCTGCTGCAAAGTCAGCTACGAATATTGCTGCTGGGTCAACAGCGACTTTATTCGGGTTATCGCAAGCGCAACAAACTAAAGATACAGCAGAGCAGACGGGAGTTGATCCTGGACTTTCCCCTTATTTAACCGGTGCGATTGAATCAGCAGGCGAATTTTTTGGAACAAAATATCTTGCAAAATTATTTCGTCTTGACGAGTCAGAAATTACCAAAAGAGGGGCAAAGGAGTTTGTAAAAGATTTAATAAAGACTATCGGCGTTGAGACCGGGACTGAAACAGGGCAAGCCGGACTGGAAGCCGAGGTAGAGAAATATTCAGGAATAAGACCAAACGCAAATCCGATCGGAGAAGCTATTGATGTTATCGGCCCAACGGCATTTATGACTATTCTTACTGGTGGGCTGGCTGGAGTATCCAATAAACTAAGAAGTAAAGACCAGGAGGAAAAAGCAGCAGCGCAATATATTGAAAAGTTAAAAGCCGGAGCCATGATCTCAATGGATATTGATGAAGGACTAAAAACAGGGAAATATGGTGATGATGATTTTACTCCTGACGTTGCAGTTGGAATTATTAAGGAAGCTCAGAACAGTGGAATTTTTGATGATACCGACCTTGACAGATTCAAAGAAAAATATCCACAGTTAAGAGACAGTATTAATGGATTAATAACTGAAAACGTCACGAAAAAGATTGACGAATCCCTGGTGAATACCGTTGAGCAGGACGTCCCTGGTTTTGAACCGCCAGATACAATAGAAGAAGAACTTCCACCGGCAATGGCAAAGAGAGTTGAAAAACTTCAAAATCAAATTGTCCAGCAGGAAGAGTATCTTTCCAGAAATGCAAATCACAAAGGAGAAACGCAGTATGAAAAATGGGCGGTTGATTTAGAACAGAAGAAAACGAGATTGGCAGAACTAACAAAACCAGCAGAAAAGGTCGTGCCTACCGAGCCCAAACTACTCGAAGGTAGCGCGGACGAGGTCAAGACGGAAGTCAAAGAACCGTGGGAAATGACGAAGGATGAATTTATACGTGATTACTATCAAAAGAATAAACAAAATACTAAAATATTATGGAAAGGTAAAGATTTCTCAAAAGCAGCCGCGAATGTAGAAGCTAAAAAACTAGGCGAAGATTGGAGTGTAGAGAAATCACCTGATAATAAAGACAGGTTTGTCGTTATAAGAAAAGAGACATCGTTGCCGGTAGATGAATATATAAAAGAATACGGTGATGATTTATCTATCATACATAAACAACAAATTAAACAAGCAATAGCCGAGGGGAAAATAACTGAACATCCCGACTATCCAGAATTGAAGAAAGTTGAACTGGCACCAAATGCTGAAACCAAACCGACTCAACCGGAAGACACCGAAGAAGTTAAGAAGGCGATAAAAGGTCAATTAATTGAATATAAAGCAGAACTTATTAATAGGCTGGCTAGTTTAACGAAGGAAAAGTCTGCCGCGAAATCAACACGAGAGACGGGCAGGATTGAACGATTAATATCTACAACGGAAACTGAACTTGATAGGTACCTTAGAGAAAAGACATTACCACAGGATAGAATTGATAGCATCAGGTTTGCCCATGCCGCGCCTTCGGTTCAGAGCGTTCGGCAACCGTGGAATGCAACTATTAAAGGGAGATTGGAGAAGTTAGCAGAGACCGAGAAGGAGAGAACCAAAGAACCGTGGGAAATAAGTGATTTAGCCGCAAAGCCGAACATTGGAATTGATAGTATACAGGCTCTTGAGCAACCTGATGGGAAATTCAAGTTATTTTATCGTGGTACAAGGAACGAAGTATTTCCGGGGAATACATTTGACTCTGCAACGGAGGCTAAAAAATTCTTTTCTGTGCAGAAGGGAAAAGCACTTGAATCAAAACCGAAAGAATCTATTATTAAACCAACCAAGGAGGTCACCAACGAAAAGAAAGCCGCACCTGAAAACAAAATCATTCCTACTGCCAAGAAGGAAGAAGGAAGGGCTGCCGAACCAATCATAGGCATAGCCACAGCGCAAAAAGCACTTGATGACGCCAGTCAAGAAGCTATTGCCGCCAGAGAGAAATATAATGAAGCAGCTCGTAAATACTCTAGGAATCCAAAAACAGAACTGAAATATAACGCTGAACGAAGGGCAGCGGAAGAAGCACTTAGAACGGCAGAACAAAAACAGGAAGAGGCAAGGGGTATTTTATACAAAACAAAACTAAGAGAACGTGATAAAAACATACCTGAATCCAAAATCATTCCCGCCACCAAGATAGCGGAAAAGAACGTAACTACACCAAAAGAGCAGAAGGAATATGTTCTGAACAAACTCGATGACTTAATTGTCAAAGCAAGGCAGCGTTGGCGTGAAATAAACGAAGCCCCTGATAAGATAACCGATGCTGAGATAGATGGAAAGGTAGCAAAGGGGATTTTTACTCGTGGGGAGTCACCGGAAGGTGAGCCAACTGTTATCATTGAAGTACCTAATGATGGCCAGTATAAAATTCCCAATACTTTAAAAAATCTTCTTTTATTTAAAAAGAATTTTAAGTCTATGTCAATCAGTACAACCCAGCCAGACATAAAACCTACGATGCCGTCTAAGAAACCCACAGGAAAACTATTGGCAGACATACAAAAGGAAGCGTGGGAAGATTACAGAAATTTGTATATGAAATACAAACAAGAAGGCCGCACTAAAGAAGCTGCTGAAATGAAACAGACCATGAAAGAGGAGTATCCTGAATTATATGAAGAAGTCGAAAATGAAGAAAAAGCTGATAAAAAAGCGTTAGCCGAGCAATACAAGCATTACAGCGACACCACGAAAGAAAAGGCAGAGGCCGATATATGGCATAAGATTGTGGCCGATGTGAAAAACAAGGAAATAACACTCAAATCACTTAGCGACAAGTTTAATGGTAGAACACCTTCATCTAACGACGTTTTTCAGAAAAGTTCTTCAATATATAACCAACTCGACTTCAAAAAAGAACAGGCGGAATCAACGAAAGAGGAAATCAAAACTAAGTATCCCGAACTTTACGGGGAGATGTTCGGTGCGTCGAAAGATATAAATCAAGAAATTGTCACCAGTCTTCAGGAAATATCTGACAAGATAACCGATATTTATAAAGTCCCCAAGATTTCAATTCAAATAACCACAGCAAAGGGGGAAGGTGCTGCTTCTTATAATACATGGAGAGTCAAAGGCGGTAAAATTAATAACGCCAGGGACATTACTATTTATAATTACGATAATATTAAAAATAGTAAAGGAGAAATCATTCATAAACTTTCGCACGAATTGGCACACCATATAAGCAACTCTTTATATGGTTCACTCAAACACGATAACCGGCAAGGCGGTTTAGAGGATGATATTGGTAGTTATATATCAACCAAATTACGTGAGATGATTAAAACAGAGAAAGAGATTTTAGAATCAAAGACAAAAGATGTTTCGTTCCAGCGCAAAAACCAAACGGAAGAAAAGATAACGGAAGAAAAGATAGGGGAGTTAATAAACAAAGCCAGGCAATACGACAGCCCATATGATTTCGCAAATGATACGTTGTACGAATCAGCGTGGCATGGAACCCAATATTTTAATGGTAAAATATATAATTATCGCGGTATTGATTCAATAAGCGATTTAAAAGACCTGGAAAGTTCATTCCAATATAGAAACCAAAAAGTTTTTTATCGCGCAACTAATAATCCAAACGAACATCTTCTTGATGTAAAATCTAAAAATCATCTCACAGGCGAACCCTATGGCGGAATGTCCGTATATTATACTCCGCTGTATAAACAAGAATGGGTTGGAGCGCAACCAAAAGCGGCAACGAAATATATTGGCGTGGTAAAGGGCGATATTATTGGTTATGGACATGATGGAGAACCGTTAATCACGAATGTAAAATGGATTCAAAAACCGGTTGAAAAATTACCCCAAAAATACAACCGGGATAATATCGAAGTAATTGATAGAGAAACACCCTTTCCGTGGGAGAAACTTGATTATGGGCTTATGGGTGGCAAGGATACTTTTGATAAAAAAGCCCCGATAACAAAACAAGAGCTTTTCGACATCTGGGCCAAAGCGCACGAATTCCCTAATCCATCTGAGAAAGATGTTTCGTTCCAGCGAGGCGTTTCCACCGGCCTCCGTGGTTTCTTTTCCCAACTTGAAAAAGTCGTTACCGAGAAACTAACCGAAATGCCATCAAAAGTTCAGTCAATCCCGAAGTGGCTGGAACGTCAGAATGTCAAACCTGCCGAAATGAAATGGATGGGTGTTGAACAATGGTTGGATGATAACCAGAAAGACGGAAAAATCGATAAGCAGGCATTTGCTGACTTCGTCCGGGCGAATCAGATTGAGATTCAGGAAGTGGAGAAGGGTCCATCTAAAATCAATCCAACTAAATTCTCTTCCTTCCAGACTCCCGGTGGTGAGAATTACCGTGAATTGCTTCTGACGATTCCGAAAAAAAATAATATTAATCCGACATTTGAGTCCGCCCATTGGGACGAACCCAACGTCCTCATGCACGTTCGGATGAATGACCGGGTTGATGCAGATGGTAACCGTGTTCTATTTTTGGAAGAAGTTCAGAGCGATTGGCACCAGGAGGGACGGAAGAAAGGATATCATACAAACAAACTTCCTGATGAATTTATAGTCATAAAAAACAATATTCCAAAAAATATTGTTGCAACTCACATTCCGATAAAAAAACCTGCAAATCCCTTGGTAGAATTCAACGAAGAACTATGGGACGTACATAGAAATGATGTAGCCGATCTTTCCGGAATACACGTCATGGCTACTAATGCAGATGAAGCGATTGAAAAAGTTTATGGCGGCTACAAAGTTGTGCGAAAAAATAATCTTCACGTTATCGTAAGTGAAGGGTCAACGCAACAAAGAGCAATACAAAATGCGTTGCGGGTTTTAAATAAAGTTCCTCCTGCCCCATTCGCTGATAACTGGCATGAACTTGTGATTAAACGAATGCTACAATACGCTTCCAAAAACGGTTACGACAAGTTAGCATGGACAACAGCCGATCTGGAAATAAAAAAATATGGAACAGACAGAATTGCCTGGAAACGTTATGATGAAAACGGCTGGACTGTTTCTGCAACAGAATTAAGCGGTGGGCAGCTTGAAGGCCGCAACCTCGAAGAATATGCCAGAGAAAAAGGCGTATTGCTTGAAGATAGAAGGGATGTAAAAAACAAGGAGAATTTAAGGGAAGTTCTCACAAAGGCATTATCACGGGAACGGAACAAAGAAGAGCTTGATGCGCTGACTGACAAAATCTGGAAGCAGATGCAGGCAAATCCAGAAGGCGTTCACATGCCACGTTATGAAGGTATGAAGTCTTTCTACGATAACCTGATTCCCGGTTTTATGAACCGTTATGTCAAGCAATGGGGAACGAAGGTTGGGACAACAGAAATTGATATAGCCGGACATCCAACGACAGAAGAATATATAGAAGTTCCTTCAGTTACCATAAATCCAGCTATGCGTGAATCCGTTATGCAGGGACAACCGATGTTTAAAACCGGCAAGAGCGGGACCACCGGCCTCCGGCAGACCAAAGTCCAGTCTGTTGTTGACCTGGCACTTGAGTT
>WOYI010668027.1_pt1 | contig 13604 bp, 14 predicted proteins | sample 6423411 | NCBI WGS metagenome assembly WOYI01 (sample SAMN13441803, study PRJNA592873) | oil field metagenome | biome: oil field; feature: oil-well bore; material: oil-contaminated soil; isolation source: oil-contaminated soil from oil-well borehole | place: Germany: Wietze | collected 2016-10-18 ...
GGCGCTCATCACGGCGGCGTCGTACGGGCCGGGGTTGCGCCAGGTGTGCACCCCGGAGCGGGCCTCCCACGCGGCGAGCACGGCGGCGAGGGTGCGCATCGTCGCTGCGGCGGGCGTGGTGGCGTGGGCCAGGGCGCGCTCCGCCAGGTCTGCGCCGCTCTGGTGGCCGCTGGCCGGGGCCAGGGCGAGCAGGTCGGCGAGCAGGTCGTGCCCGTTGCTCATGGCGTGGGTGAGGGGGTACTGCCGCTCGAGGACGGTCCGGGCGATCAGGACCTCGGCGCCCTTGGGGACCTGGCGGCGGGTGAGCAGCCCGGACAGCCACTGGCGGCGCACCGTCTCGGCCGAACGCCAGGCCGCGTTGTTGGCCAGCACGCGGCGACGCTCGGCGGACTCTGCCTCCCGGCGAACCTGCTCGGCCTGCTCGCGCGCAGCCTCGTCCCCCTCGTCCTCGGGGTCGGCGGCGGCGGTGCGGTCCCACCGGTGGTGCAGGCCGGCGGCGGGCGGGTCGGTGCAGATCCAGACCGGCACGAACACCTGCCGCGGCTCGCCGCCTCGCTCGTCGTCCTCGTCGCCGTCGCCGTCGGTGTCCTCGTCCTGGTCCTCGGCGGGGTCCTGCCACTGCACGGTGACGACGACGGCCGCGCCGGGCGTGCTCGGCCAGGTCTCCGGGGCGACGGGCTGCCCGTCGTGGTCGAGCAGGTCCGCCAGGTGCAGGCGGTTGGCGTGGTCCGGGACCTGCTCGGGTTCCAGGACCGGCAGCCCCTCGGTGCGCAGCCGCTCGACCTCGGTGCGCAGTGCGGCGCGCTCGTCGCGCTCGTCGCGCAGCCGCTGGGCGACGTGCTCCAGCCGGGTCCGCTGCCACGGGCTGTCCCAGGCCTGTTCGAGGGCGGCGACCGCCTGCGGGTCGTCCTCGAACTCGGCGAAGACCGCTGCCTGCTCCAAGGTCATGTCCTGGGCGTCCATGCGGGCCTTGCTCGCCTCGTGCTTGGCGACCGTCAGCGCGGCCGCGACCACCGGGCGCGCCAGGGCCGTCCGCTTGACGATCTGGGCGACCGGGACACCGAGCAGCGCGAGCTGCTCGACCGCGTCGCGGGTCTCGCGCTCGTGCATCGTGGCGCGGTGCAGGTTCTCCACCAGCTGGTCGGTGATCCGGTCGGCGTCGTCCGGGGCGGGCACCACCCGCACCGGCACCGTCCCCGACGGTGTGCCGACCTGTGCAGCCACCAGCGCGCGACGCTGCCCGCGCAGCACCACCAGCGCCCCGCGCTCGTCCACGTGGGCGTCGATCGCCACCAGCACGCCACGGGCGCGCACCGACCCGGCGAACTCCTTGGCGTCCGCGCGGGTGTCCGCGCGCACGTTCGTCCCGATCACCAGGTCCCCCGGGGCCACCTCGTACAGGTGCCCGGCCCGGAACGTCTCTGCCTGCGTCGTCGCGCTCATGCTCACTCCTTCGAATAGATCAAACCGTCATCTGTTATCCTGCCTGCGTGAACACGGCCTCGTGGCGCCCACGGCCGGGTGTGTGGACGCGTCAGCGCGCCCGCGCGGGTGTGGACGGGCGGCCAGCCCCCAACCGGGTCGGGGCTGCGAGCTGCGGGGCTCCGTCGATGCAGGGTGGGTGTTAGTCGTGGGTGAGCAGACGGTGGCGACCGGCGCCTGGTGGGACCCGGTGATGTGGGCCGACGCTCGGGCGGCGTACGTGTTCGATCTGGATCACCATCCGCGGGCGCCAGCCGGGTTCAACCAGTGGCTGCAATGGGTGCTGCAGTGCCACGTGGACCGCGGCCCGCAGGGCCGCATCAAGGCCGGCGTGGCGGCGCGGGGACAGATCCCTGCGGATGTCGGGCTGAACCGGCACCACCCACTGAGGGTCGAGCTGCGCGCGGCGCTCGAGCGCGGGATCGTCGCCGACCGGGCCGCGGGGCGCTTGCACAGCCGCTCGTCGTGGATTCACGAGGCCGTCGCGGTCGCGGTGGCGGACGCACGGCAGCGAGCCGGTGGCGTCCTGCCGCCGATTCCCGACGGAAAGCGGCTACCCAACACGCCGGTGAAGGCGACGGCTATGGGCGTCCAGGGCCGCACCGGCGGCGGTACCCAGCCCGGGTAACGCCGCTGAGTCACCGGAGCAGCGTCTCCAGTGCAGGTGCGAGCACATCGAGCGGGATGCGTCCTGCTGCGAAGACCAGCAGCACGGCGCCTCCAGCTGGCATGGCCACGTCGATGACGCACAGGCGCAAGGTCGGACCCCAGCCGCCGGCGACGGCGTCCTTGACGACGTCATGCCGGGTGACCTGTCGAACGTGCTTGCTGGACATCGGGGCTCCTCCTGTCGAACCGCCCCCGCTCTGGGGACCTGGCGAGGACCGTCCGGAGTCCGCGCGGCTGCGCTCGTAGGCACCTTGCAGAGTTCATGTGCGGGGCACTGCCTCGGGGTCGTGATCCCCGCACCGTTGCGGGCGACGTTCGGAGAGCAGCGGGCGACGCGGCCCGTCCCGAGGGCTGGAGGAGCGCATGGACGTTCAGGAGCTGCTCGTCGCAACGCAGGCGCACCTGGCGCGCTCGCATGAGCGGGCGCAGTCAGTGGTGCTCCCTGCCAGTGACCACCCGTCAGCGACCGAGGAGCTGCGCAGGGCGCGGATCGACCTGGAGCACGTGAACGTCTACGTGTGGTCGGCCCGGGTCACGGCCGATGACCTGGCCGCCAATGGGCGCGCGTCCACCGGATCGTCGGGTCGGGTAGGTGACGTGGACCTGCTGGGCCGGCAGTGCGTGATGGTGGAGGAGATGACGACATCGGCGGCCAGGCACCTGCATCAGGCCCGCCGCCGGGTCGGGCCTGACGCCACAGCGGGCTTCGCCACCGGGATCGACGTCGCGCAGCACGCTCTGGCCGAAGTGATCTCCGCCGCGCGGGCCGCGGCCCGCACGGCGCGCGAGCTGGCACGCGACCCGGTCACTCAGGCTGGCGACCCAGCCGTGCAGCGGCTGCGATCGGCACAGCGCGAGCACCAGGCCCGATCGGTGTCCCACTTGGTCGGGCCCCGGCGGTGACTCGCGCCGTCGCGCCGTCGCATGGTGACGACGAAGTCAGCGGACTCCTGCACCGGGTTCAGCAGCGGTGCGTCGAGCTCGCGCGTCTCCTCGATGACCCCGACGAGCTGGACGACGGGCACGTCGGGGTCATCGAGGCGCTCGAGGAGGCTCTGCGAGCAGTGGGCCGCGTCGCGCGTCCGCGCGCTCAACCGGGCCGCAGTGAGGGCGGCCGCGAACTGGCGGTGCTGCTCACCGTGCTGCGAGCTGCGGCCGACGCCGCCCGTTCGGGCCCGCCCCATGACGGCGTCACTGGTCTGCTGCGCGCTGCGGCCGCCGTCGCCGGGGACCTCACGGGCCTGTCGGCGGGTCAGGACCTGACCAGTGCGAGCCGTGCCGGCGGGGCAGGTTCGTCGGCCAGGGCGCGCAGCCTGGTCCTGGTTTGCTCGGTCGAGGGGCAGCGGCGCAGGAACGCGGCCAGCGCCTGCGCGTAGCCGGCGTCGACCACGCACCGGTCACCAGTGCGCACCAGCAGCGCTGACCACGCCCGCTGCCAGGCGGGCATCGCGTAGGAGAGCGCACCGATCGCCGCTGTCGCGACCGCGAGGACGAGCAGGTGCTGGGCGACCTGCTGCACCACGGCCACGACGACCAGAACGGCACGCCACCGCCACAGGGCTCGAGCGGCACGCACGCGCCGCAGCGGCCAGCTCATGACCGTGACCGCCGCGCCGAGCGAGGACCAGGGCAGGGACCACCACTGCAGGAGCCGGTCGTGGCGGACCAGGCCGGTGCGCACGACGCCCGCCGCGTGGGCGAGGACCGCCACGGCCTGGTCCGCCGGCAGCTGGCCGTCGCGGACGGCGTCGAGAAGCCCGGAGGTGAGCACCACGCTGCGCCGCCCGGTCCCCCGGGCGGCGATCGCGTCGTTGTGCGTGACCAGCAGCTCGACCAGCGGCGGTCCCAGGCGGGAGCCGCACAGCCCGGTGGTCACCGGCCGCCAGCGCCGCGAGCTCGTCGCTGCGCAACCGTCGGGCTGCCGGCACCAGCCTGGATGCCCACCCCTCCCCCGCGCCGCGCCACAGCGCGAGCGTGCCGGTCGCTGCGAGCAGCAGCAGGCCGAGCGCGACCTGGGGCGGGACGGCGGCGAGGACGAGGAGCCATAGCAGCGCGCTGAGGGCGATGGGCGGTCCTGCGGCCAGGGTTCGGATCAGCCACGTCGGCAGGGTGCGCCTCCGATTAGCACTAGTGCGAGACGACGCTACTTGGTCGCGGGGTGACCGCCGGGGCGTCGGCGCCGGCGTATGGCCGGTGGGAGCACTGTCCCCCAGGGCACCGACATCACCGGGCCGTCCACAGCCGGGCCGGCGGGGCCTTCGCGGGGGCGGTCATCGGTGGCTTGCTACGGGGGCACCACACGACCCATGGAGAGGACGGACGAGATGAACGACGAGATCCGCACAACTGAGGCCACCCGCACGTGGATGGACGTCATCGCCGTGCTGGGCGCGGCGGCCGACCACGGACTGGGTCCCTGCGAGGCACGCACGCACAGCCTCGCCCTGCAGGCGCGAGAGGTAGCCGCTCGCGCCGTGGCTCTGCTGCCGGCTGACCTGGACCGGGAGCTCGACGACGTCGAGCTCCCCCACGAGCTCAACGGCGCGGGGCTGGCGGACCTGGTCCGCGCGGCCGAGCGGCTCACCCGCCGCCACCCGATCGAGCAGCTGCCGGCGGGCGCGTCGTTGGTCATCGTCGCCCTGGGTGACCTGATCGCCGAGGCCGCTGCGTGACACCGCCCAGTCGGCGCAGTGAAGACTCGCATCGGTGGGAGCCGGACGAGCGCACGGTCGGCGACCTGCTTCTCGAGGCGGACCTGACGGTGCGGGAGCTGTTGTGGGATGCGCCTCCGGACATCGCCAAGGCGCGGGCGCGCAACTGGGGCGAGGTCGTCGAGGCGGCCGCTGAGGTGTGGGCAGCGATCCCCGACCGCACGGGCGATCCCAGCATGGAGCGGATCCACAAGCTCACCGACGGGATGTACCGCAACCAGCAGCGCACTGGCTGGCCCGGCGTCGGCGCTGGCGATCCGCACCTGGAGCGCGCCGCCGAGGCCCTGTCGCGCGCGGCGGAGATGATCTCGGCGCGCCGGCACCCGACCGCGCCGCTGTCCGAGGCCGGGCATCTGGACTCTGTGGCCGCGCGGACGCGGATCATGCACACGGTGTACGTGGGGTCGCACGGGGTGAGCAACGCGCTGTGGCAGTACACGCGGGACATGCGCCGAGTGCTGGACGGCAAGGGACGACTCCAGCCGGGAGACTCGGCCGACCAGTCGCAGAACATGCTCACTCGGGTCGGTGCGGCTGAGCGCCTGGCCGGGTCGTACCTGGCTGGTCGTTGGCCGGCCGGGCTTGCCGGGCAGCACCGTGAGGTCGTCGAGCCGCAGCGTCTGGCGCAGGCCGTGGCCGCCTGGGCGGTGCAGTCGCGACGCACCTTGGCGGCCTCGCCCACGGTGGCGGACCTGCTGTACACGACGATCACCGAGCGAGACCTCGTGCTCTCCGGCGGGCGGGTCCTGCAGGCCGCCGCGTGCGCAGGCGCGATCGACGCCGAGCAGCACACGGCGCGCCTCCATCCGGCGCTGGCCACGCTCGAGCAGGCCTGGGGGCGCGTGGCGTCCGAGCTGGCGGAACTGACTGGCCGGCCGCAACGCATCAACGCCGACCTGTTGGCCGCCGGGAGCGAGCTGCGAGCATCGATCAGGGAGATCAGCAGCGACCTGGGAGGGGTGGCCGGCACCGCCACGATGGCCCAGCGGGCCGACCTGCACGCCGCGAGCCTGGAGGTCCAGCGCGGTGTGGTCGCCTCGGTTGACCTCGGGCACGTCGTGCGCGACGTCGTGCACGACCCGCAGCTGACCGCTCCGGCTCGCGGCGTCCAGGCGATGGCTGGACGGCTCGAGGCCGACCCAGGCGATGCGGCGTGGGTCGAGGCCGGAGCTCTCCTGCACAACCGACCCGTCCCGCTGCCACCAGCCGTGCGCGACGCACTGTCCACCAGCGTCGAGCGGGTCGTGCAAGCGGCGGCCACGGCCGACTCCGCCGGGTCGTTCTTCGACGCCGCGCACCGGGCAGACTCCCCCACTGCCCCCACTGCTGCTCCCACGGGACGGGCGCGAGCCGAGCGGACGGCGCCAACGATGACGCCGGCCCCAGGGTTGGGGTGCGAGAGGTGATCGAGGCACGGCGTGTTGGGAGGGCCGTGATGCATACACCTCATAGGGTGCCGTGTGTGAGCACACGAGGCAGGCCCCGCGGGTCGCTCGTCGACGTCCGACGGATCAGCCTGTTGATCGAGTCTGGCGCAGATGAGCGGATCAACAGCCTCGCGGCGGCCGTCGGGACATCCCGGTCGGGGCTCATTCAGTGGCTCGTCGAGCACGTCGAGGTCGACGCTCACGGCAAGCCAGTCGGCTGGGATGCCGAGCACCCCCGTGACGAGGAGCTGCCCATCGAGAGCCCGTAAACGCATCGAACCCCCACCCTTGGCAGGGCGGGGGTTCGGAAGCTGATTCGCGTGATCTGTTCTGTCTTGGCGGGCCGTCCAGATCAAGCGATGTGATTCAGACGTCGTACCGGTTGGCAGCCGGGCCTTCGTCGTACCTACCTCTAGGAGGTTGGCCCCATCGTACGGCCTAGCTCTGCATCTACACATGGCGCCTCTCTCGGCGTGTCGTGGGCGCTCACGCGCTCGATCAGCCCGCGCGCGAGCGTGCGGGTGGCGGTTGTCGACGCCTATGGCCAGGTGGCCAACGAGTATGTGAGCCACCGGCGCGTCACTGAGGCCGAGCCTGACCGTCCGTGGGCGGTCTACCTCGCCGGCCCTGACCGCTGCTTCCGGCTGCTGTGCTTCGACCTGGACGCCAAGACCGCCGGCACCGCGGCAGCGGCGGACCGCGACGCCCAGGTACTGACGGCGCTCATGCGCGATGTTGGTCTGCCAGCCGTCGTGTGCCAGTCCGGCCCCGGGGGCGGCCGCCATGTGTGGACCGCGCTGGCCGAGAGCGTCGACGCTGAGACCGTGGCCACCCTGGCGCGCCTGGCGCGCCACCTGTGCCCCACGCTCGACCTGGCGCCCCTGAGCAATCCGGCGACTGGCTGCGTGCGCCCTCCCGGCGCACCACACCGCGCCGGAGGACGCTCCACGGTCTTGTCCGGTGACCTGGGCACGCTCACGACGCCCACGGGCACCGAGGCGCAGGTGCGCGCGCTTGTGTCGCGCCTGGCGCAGCTCGTCGACGACGCCGAGCCCGCTCACGACCTCGACCCCCGCACTCCCCTGCCGGTCGACGAGCACGCCCGCCTGTACCTGCCCGGCCCGCGCCGCGAGCTGCCAGCCGTCAGCGCGGCCGCGCTGCGCGAGGACGCCGCCAGCGGCGACGCCTCCGCGGTCCTGTGGCGTGTCCTGATCGGTGCAGCGGCTGCACGGTGGCGGCACGCCGACGTCGCCGCCCTCGTCGACACCGCACCCGGTCTCGAGCACGTCCGCACCGAGCGCGATCGCGGCCAGCGCCAGCACCGCGGCCGCCGCGAGGCGGCCGCGGTGCTGCGCCGGCAGTGGGACAAGGCCGTCCGTTATGTGGCTGGCAGCGTCCGCCAGATCGGGGACGATCCGACGTTCGACCCGCGCGCCGGCGCGATTGCGGCGCACGTGCGCGCCGTGCAGACCCGCGCCGACGCGGCCGCGGGCCGCTGGACCCGTGGCGGGGGCCCCGCCGACCGTCGCGTCCTGGACGTTTTGTGTGTCCTGGTCCTCCAGGCCGTCAGCGCCTGCGTGGAGGCCGACACGCGCCGCCTGGCCCTCCTAGCAGGCATCGGCCGCGAGACGGCACGTACGGCCCTCCTGCGCCTGTCTGAGGACGGGTGGATCACCCAGGCTCAGCCCGCCGCCGGTATCCGGGCCGCGCACTGGACAATCGACCTCACAGCCGTCGTCCACAGTCCCGCCGCTACAGACCGGTCACAAGCGGACCCGCGCGCCGCAGGCGCCGGGTCCGCCGAACGGTCCGCCCTACTCGCGTCCCTCACCGCTCGCACCGCAGCCGCCACACACGACCTTTTCACCCGCGGACCCGCACTTGGGCACCATGCCGGCAACACCTACGCCCGCACCACCACTGAACCCCAGCAGCTCGACGACCTCGCGCGCGCAACCGGTGCGAGTGCAGCCAGCACAGCGCGGACCTTGGCCCGTCTGACGTCAGCTGGCGTGCTCGTGCACACGCGCGCTGGCTGGCGCAGGCACGCCAGCGACCGTCGACGGGCGGCCGCCATGCGTCTCGGCGTGGCCGGCCGTCTGGACGAGCGCTCGGCCCGCTACGCGATCGAGCGCGAGCTGTGGGCCTGGTGGCAGGCCGAGGATGCCTGGATGCGCGCACCGCGTCGGCCGGCGGCCAAGCGTCGGCCTGGCCGCGGTCAGTTGTCCCTCCTCCCCGACGAGGGCACGCACGCCTACGGCCCGCACCCACGCCGTGCGGACGGGCGGCTCGACTGGCGCGAGGCCCGGCGCATCATCGAGCACGAGCGCGCTGGCGTCGCTCGTCGACGTCGTCCGGTCCGTGGAGACGACGAGGCCGCAGCCCGGTTGCATCTGGGATCTGCGCAGATCGCCTGAGTTACACGAGGGTGCCCCCAGTACGGGCACTCGTGCGCCCGTCGCGCTGGCCGCCGCGCCCGTCTTCGCTGGCTGAGACCCAACTTGGCCCCGGCGCCTCCCGGTGGCCCGTTGCCCAGACATCAGTGCGTCTGGGCCACGGACGCGGGGGCTTGTTTCGTTTCGTGCGGGGCGCTACGATAACGGTATGACGGAACGGAACGAAATTGCCGGAGTCGTAACCCGCACGTGCCGGTTCCCGGGGTGCACCCGGCCGGCGGAGGAGGGCGACGGCCGCGGCCGGCCGCCCGCGTACTGCGACGACCCTGCGCACACTCGTGCCGCGGCGTTCCGCGCTCGTCGCGATGCCGAGTCCGGCGGCGACGTCGACGCGCGCGTCCCGGCGGTCGAGGAGCCAGTGACTTTCGCCCGTGTGCGCGCCGGCCTGCTCGTTGAACGGGTGGAGGCAGCTGTCGCGGCGCTGTCGGCGATGACGACTGAGGTCGTGGCCGAGCTGCGCACGCTGGGTGACGTCGAGGCGGTCGAGGTCGAGCTGGAGAGCGTGTCCGCGTCGGCCGAGCAGCGCGCCGCCGAGGCCCGGTCGGCCGCGGCCGAGGCCGAGACTCGCCGCCGGCGCGCCGAGGCCGCCACGGTGGAAGCCGAGCAACTGCGCGACGAGGCCGAGTCCGCCGCTGAAGAGGCGCTGTCCGCCGAGGCTCGCGCACGCGAGGTGGCCCAGGAGGCCGAGCGGATCGCGACCAGCGCGCAGGAGGAGGCCGAGCGGCTGTCCGCTGAGGTGACCGGGCTCCTCGACGAGCGAGATGCCACGCTGACGCAGGCGCGCGAGTTGGCTGAGGCGCTGGCCGCCGCGCAGGGCGACCTCGAGCAGGTGCGCGAGGCTTTGACGGAGCAGACCGCGACGGCCGAGGCACTGCGCGACCAGGTCGAGACCGAGAGTGCCCGCGCCGGGCGGGCTGAGGCGACCGCGGTCGATCTGCGCCGGACGCTCGACGAGCGCGACCAGGCCGTGGCTGCGCTGCAAGGTCAGGTGGCCGACCAGCGCACCGCGCTCGCCCAGGCGCAGATCCGCGTCGAGGAGACGGCCGCGCAGCGTGACCAGCTGCGCGCGCAGGTCACCGAGCGTGGCGAGCGCATCCACGGGCTCGAAAACGACCATGCCGGCGCTCGCGCCGAGGTCGCCGCGCTCACGGCGCAACTGCACGCCGAGCAGGCCGCCGCCACGGCTGCGGCCGCCCTGGCCGAGCGCACCGCCACCGAGCGGGTCGCAGAGGTTCGCGCCGTATACGAGGAGCGCATCACCGAGCTGCGCCAGCAGGGCAAGACCAAATGAGCGCCGCGCCGCTCCTACGTGCAGTGCCTGCAACGCCCCCCTCACCCGGGCTCCCCCGGCCCGACCGAAGTGCTCGCGGGGCGGGATCGGGGGGCTTTGGGTCGCAGCAGTAACACCCGGCCCAGACCGACCACCTCGTCACCCTCTAACGTGTGCCATAACACACACCATATGGCACACGTTAGAGAACGTAGCGAGACGCGTAGGCTGCAATGCCTGCAACAGTGCGTGTCCTCTAGTAACCAAAAACGTGGGTTCACGCACACTGGCATCTACACAGGAAGATGTAGGAGCTGATACCCTCGGTTGTGTACCTATGAGGGGATGAGCAATGGCTATCGCGCGCAGTGTCGTTGTGGCGCAGGGCAAGGGAGGGGTCGGCAAGACCTCGGTGGCGACGAACGTCGCCGGGCTGGCTGCGGTCGCGGGGCTGCGTGTGCTCGTGGTCGACCTCGACCCGCAGGGCAACGTGGCACGTGACCTTGGTCTGGAGCCGGACTCGGGGCAACAGCTGCTGAGTGCGTTGGTCACGGGTGCGCCCGTTCCGGTGACCGCGGCAGTCCGTGAGCGGCTCGACGTCGTGCAGGGAGGGCCAGAGGTCGCAGACCTGGCCGGACTCATGTACGCGCGCGCTTCGCGGGGTGGGACGAGTCTGGCGCGGACGCTCGCCGCGTCGCTGGAGGCGGTCGCGGTCGACTACGACCTGATCGTGATCGACACGCCGCCGGGGGAGAAGGTCCTGGTGGAGGCGGCCCTCGGGGTAGCTGCCGCCGTGCTGATCCCCACTCGTGCGGACGACGCCAGCCTGGACGGTTTGGCGCGTGTGGCGGAGCGGTTCGCAGCGGCCAGGGAGTTCAACCCCGACCTGCGGCTCGCTGGCGTTCTGCTGTTCGCGGTCGGCTCGCGGTCTCGTCGGCTCGAGAGCGGAGTGCGCCGGTCGATCGAGAACATCATCGGTGCGGCGGCTCCAATCTTCGAGTCGCGCGTGCGGCACCTCGAGAGCGCCGCAGTGGACTCGCGTCGAGCGGGTCTGCTCGTGCACGAGCTCGAGGGTGCGGCGGTTGCGGATCGGCGGGCGCGTCTGACCGCGCTGCGGGCTGGTCAGACTCCCGCAGACGGGCTGCTTGTTCGCAATGCTGAGGGCCTCGCGGGTGACTACGAGTCAGTCACCCGCGAGCTGCTGACCCGTCTCGCGGAGATCGAGCAGGAGGTTGGTGCCGCATGAGCACCGCCCGGCACCCAAGTCTGGAGAGCGCGTTCGCCGCCCCGCCGCGCGGGTCGGCCCTCGCAGGGATCCTCGCGCCTCGCGACAGAACAACCGGCACGACGCTCGAGCCCGCCGTCGCATCCGAGGTGCCGAGCGCGACGGATGTCGCCGGTGCGCCGCGCCCGCGTCCGACAAGACGGTCGTCGGCGGCGCGTCCGGCTCGGGCAGGAACGCGCAACGTTGCCGCTTACCTGCCGCCGGCGACGTTGCAGGCGGCAGGTAAGTGGACGAGGACGAACGACCAGACCTACGCCGACCTGTTGGTCAAGGCCTTCGACGAGGTCGCTCCGGACATCTTGCGCCGGGCCTTCGTACCGCGCAGCACCTCGACGAGCGCCGGGATGCCGCGCCGTGCCGTGGTGCCGCGCGGTGCCACGGGCATTCAGCGTCAGGTCCGGCTCGACGATGCCCAGCTGGCATGGCTGGATCAGCAGGTCGTCGACCTCGGCGCACCATCCCGCAGCGCCCTGATCGCGGCCGTCGTCGGCATCTTCTTGGGCACGCACCAGGAGTAGAGGTATGGCGTCCGCCGGTTGGCTAACGGACAAGCTCGTTCGACCTGGGGGCTGATCCCTCTCGTGCCTTGCGTGCCGCGAACTCTAGGGTTGGCGGTGCCATGGAAACCGCCCCCCAGATCAACGTCGAGGCTCTTCGTACCGCGCGAGAGAACGTGGGACTGACCCAGCACGAACTCGCCCACCAGATCGGTGTCGTGGGTGGCGAGCGGATCTCGATGTGGGAGCGCGGAGAGGCACGACCACGTAGTCCTCGACTGCTGCATGCCCTCGCGAGTGCCTTGCAGGCGACCGCCGGCGACCTGCTGGTCGAGCCCGAGGGTGGGCCGACGCTGAGGTGGTTCCGGTTCGTGGCCGGCCTAAGCCTGGAAGAAGTCGCCGAGGCGGCGCACGTCTCGACAGCCTCGCTGAAGCGCTGGGAGGCTCAGGGCTGCCTTCGACCTCCAGCTGTCGACATGGTCGAGACCCTCGCAGCGGTGCTGGGCGTGTCGCCCGCAGCGGTGTCGGCCGCCTTGAGGCGTCGGTAGGACGAACCAGGCCCCGGAGCCCAGGGCTGCCGCCTACGATTGTCTGGGTCGCCCCGGTTCGTCCCGATGTCGGACTCTGGTTGGGGCGGCGTCGGGGGAGCCGGGGGGCCACGAGCTGAGCCTGTGTGGGTGGCTGTCCGTAACGTCCACAGGGGTCTCGTCCTACCGGAATCGAACGATAGGCACTAGGGTTTAGAGATCGCTTTTGCTCGGTGGTGACCGCCGTGGGTTCTGGTGGTGCGTTCGGGCGGCGAGACGCGAGCGAGGGAGCGGGTACATGGCACCGACGAGACGGCTGGGAACGCTGCTGTCCCTGGTCCTCATGGTCACCCTGACCGGCGCCTGCACACCGGACGAGCCAGCAGCGACCGCGACATCCAGTCCGACGATGTCGTCGTCACCATCCCCGACGGTCACGCCGGCGCCGACGACCTCGCCGGAGGACGAGACCGCCGCGAGGGCGGAGGACGTCTTGCGGGCCGAACTGCGCGCACAGACCGACTGCCTCGTGGACCCTGCGGTGGTTGAACTGACGTGTTTTGACGAGGTGGCCATCGGTGACGAACTGAACGACCTGCGGAACGCGTTGATCGGCGCCAAGGAGCTCGGCAACACGGTGTCGGGCGAGATCACGCTGGTGTCGCTCGAGGTGCGCAGCGTGAGCCTTGAGATGAATCTCGCTGTGACGCCTCCGGTGGTTCCCAACGTGCTGTTCGCGGCCTGCATGGACGTGAGCAACTACAACATCGTCGACAGCAACGGCCAGTCCATCGTCCCTGCGGACCGTCCCGCTCAGGTCAGCGCCGTGATCTCCGTCGTCAACTACGGGTACCCGGATCCCAACCAGTGGCGCGTCGCGTACAACGTGGACGACGAGCAGGACCCGGCGTGCGCCGGCTGACCGCGAGCCTGGCCGCGTTGGTGCTGAGCCTCGCGGTTGTCCTCGTGGCTGCACCCGCCGCCCAGGCGGACGGCGGCGCGACGTGCGTGTCGTACAGCAATCGCGGAACGTGCGTTCTGTGGTCTGAGACTCCGGCGGATCCGGGTACGGACGGCTCCGGCGGCGGCTCCGGTGGTGGATCTACGGGCATCAGCTTCATCCAGGTCAACGGCACCACGTGCCTGCCGGCAGGACTCGCGGATCCACAGCCGGAGCAGTCGGCCCCTGTGTGGGAAGGCCACACGGACGGCGCGATCTACCTCTGCACCGTCGGTCCGAAGGTTGCTCCGGGTGGCCTAGTGACGGCAGGTGCGACGCT
>WOYI010242018.1_pt1 | contig 13597 bp, 15 predicted proteins | sample 6423411 | NCBI WGS metagenome assembly WOYI01 (sample SAMN13441803, study PRJNA592873) | oil field metagenome | biome: oil field; feature: oil-well bore; material: oil-contaminated soil; isolation source: oil-contaminated soil from oil-well borehole | place: Germany: Wietze | collected 2016-10-18 ...
CGAGGCGACGCCAATCGTGTTCTCCACCTCGCCCATCTCTTCCAGCACTTCCGCTACCAGCCGGTGCGCCACACCATGGGTGCAGCCCGGGCAATAGTGGGTTATGCGGTTATTAAGGACTTCAGGTCGGCAATAAACAACTTTGGTTGGGACTTCTGCAAGTGTCATCATGCGCTCCTCATCCGATCGTCTCTGCTAAACGGGCCAGCCAGCGATCACGGGGGCTGCCTTCCGTGGTCTGCGGGCCTTCCACCAGGCGGTGAATTTCCGCCAGGACCTCGTCCGGGAAGGGAACGACCCCGCCCATCCGGCCAAAGAATTCGACCGGTTTGCGGCCGCGGACAACCAGCCGGACATCTTCGAACATCTGGCCGGCGTTCATTTCGACCACCAGGAAAGCCCTGGTCTTTTCGGTCAACTCATCCAGCACATCCACCGGGAATGGCGCCACGGTGATCGGGCGCAGGAGGCCGATCCTGATCCCCTGCTCGCGGGCCGCTCGGACTGCTGAAAGGGCAATCCGGCCGGCGGTGCCGAACCCTACCACCACGTATTCCGCATCCTCAAGGAAATAACCCTTGTAACGGACCTCGTTCGCTTCAATTTCCTGCCAGCGTTGCATCAGCCGCAGGTTCATGACTTCCTGGGCGGGCGGGTCCAGGTTGATCGAAGTGAGCAGGCGTGTCTCGCCGTTCTTGGCGCCGCGCACAGCCCAATCCGGAATTTCTTTTCTGAGGGGCTGCATCGGGGGCAGTTCCGCCGGTTCCATCATCTGGCCGATGCTGCCATCCATCATGATGCAGGTGATCGTGCGGTATTTCTCCGCCAGGTCAAAAGCCAGGGCGGTCAGGTCCACCGCTTCCTGCACGCTGGCCGGGGCCAGAACGATCAGGTGGTAATCGCCGTGGCCGCCGCCGTGGACGATCTGGTTATAGTCGCCCTGGGCCGGGGCAATATTGCCGAGGCCGGGGCCGCCGCGCACCACATCCACCAGCACCATCGGAACCTCGGTACCGGCGATGTAGGAAAGTCCCTCCATCATCAGGCTGACGCCCGGGCTGGAGGAAGAGGTCATCACGCGCTTGCCCGTGCAGGCCGCGCCGTAGACCATATTGATCGCGCCCAACTCGCTTTCGGCCTGGACAAATGGCCGGCCGAGTTCGGGCATACGTGCGGAAAGGTGTTCCAGAAGTTCAGTTTGGGGGGTGATGGGATAACCGAAGTATCCTTCCAGTCCAGCCCGGAGGGCCGCTTCGGCGACAGCGGTGTTGCCTTTAATCAGTTGTTTGGCCATCTCAGGCTTCCCCTTTCTGTCTCTCATACCGGTAAACGGTGATGGCGGCGTCCGGGCAAACCGTGGCACAGATGCCGCATCCCGTGCAGGCTTCGGGTATCACCATGTGAGCGGGGTGGTAGCCTTTGGATGTCAGGCGTTCCAGATCCAGCGCCAACACGTCATAGGGGCAATCCGTCACACAGAGTTCGCAAGCCTTGCAGTATAGCTCGTTGACCTCAATATATCCCTTTGCGGGCATTCACGATCCTCCTTATTTAGTTAACGAATAGAAACGTCCTGGATGATGCTTTGGTGAGGCTCTCAGGACATACGCTATTAGTATACTCGATTTGGGGATAGGGTGAGGGGGAAGTGGTGAATGGTGAGTAGGGAATAGTGAATGGAAAGAAGATAATTGGAAGGATGTATTAGGAATCAGGAAGTAAATTTCACCAATCACCGGATGATACCATCCTTGCCATAACGACAAGACTACTATGCTATTTTTTTATAACACGTAAATGATTTGTAAGGGCCCCTGCCTGCCTCCCGAAGTGAGATGAACCCAACACGCAGGAAATTGTCAAATGTACCTTTCAAGGGAACCCAATATATTTAGGCCAGCCCTTTACACTTTCCGGGAAATGGACAAGGTCATCTCTACCTGGAATTGATCACATTTCATCCAATTATTTGCATTCCCGCCGCAACTTCATTAAACTAAACCCATGTCTGAAAAAAGTCCGGTCTATGTGGGAATCGATCTGCTGCGTTCTGCAGGGCGACAGAGTCGCGCTTACGTCTATGCCGCGCTGGATGAAGCCTGTGAGCTGATCGCCCTTGGCACCGGCGACCGGAACGAGATACTGGCGTATCTGGGCGGGCAGGCCGCTGCCCACACCGCCATTGCCGCACCCCGCTCCCCCAACACGGGATGCGTGAACGACCCCATGGCTTATCCCGAAGGCCGGACGCCGCCCACCCGCAAGGTGAACGCCCGGCTGTGCGAATTTCTACTTCAACAGGAAGGTCTTGCCGTCGAGTCAACGCCTGACAAGGTCAAACAATGCCCCGGCCGGTCTCAGAAGGGATTCGATCTTTACCAGAAGCTGACAGTCTTTGGTTACACCCCTTACCCGAACCCGGAAAGCGACCTACTCCTCCTTGAAACCCACACCGAGGGGATCTTCTGGCGATGGCTGGGTGGTCAACACCCCCTCCCGGACTCCCTTGAAGGCCGCATCCAGCGGCAGTTGATCCTCTTCGACCAAAAGCTGCCCGTAGCGGACGCAATGGACTTCTTCCTGGAGGTCACCCGCTATAAACTGATCCAGGGGGATCTGCCCGATCAGGACATCCTCCCGTTCGACGAGCTGAATGCACTGGCTGCCGCACAGGTCGCCTGGCTGGCCGCCCAGTATCCTGACCGAATTGACCTGATCGGCGACCCGGATGAAGGCCAGATCGCGCTGCCAATCATGGCACAACGGAAATCTTTGTAAAACCTTTCCCCTTGCAAAGTCACCTTCATCAATCCTATAATTCTTTTAACATCAAATGTCTTAAGGAAGCAAGATGCAGAAAGGCTGGAAAATCACCCTTAGCGTTTTCGCAGCCCTGCTTGTCCTGATCCTGGCAGGACCTTTTCTGGTACCGGTAAAACCCCTCAGGTACACTTTGCCACCGGAAGCCCTGGCCGATCCGGACAGCCAGTTCATCGAGATCAATGGCCTTTCCGTCCACTACCAACGGATGGGCGTGGGTGATCCCACCTTCCTCCTGCTGCATGGCTTCGTGGCCAGCACGTTCTCCTGGCGGGAAGTTATAATGCCGTTGGCGGAAATCGAACAGGTCATCGCCTATGACCGTCCCGGCTTTGGGTTAACAGAACGCCCACTGGCATGGGAAGGAGTGAATCCCTATTCCGAAGAAGGTAACCTCAATCTCCTTTTGGGTTTGCTGAATAGTTTCGACCTTGAAAGGGTAATTCTGGTGGGGAATTCCGCTGGCGGTACACTGGCGACCGCCTTTACCCTGGCTTACCCCGAACGGGTTGAGGCCCTGATCGAAGTGGACGCTGCCATCTATCAAACCATGCCGGATTCAGCCCTGCTCACCTGGCTCCTCAACACACCCCAAGTGGACCACCTCGGCCCGCTGATCGCCCGATCGCCTGGCGGTAACCGGGGTATGGCGTTCCTGGAAAGCGCATGGTATGATCCCACTTTAATGACTACCGATTCGGATATCCAGGACGGCTACCGGAAACCCCTGCAGGTTGAGGATTGGGATAAGGCGTTATGGGAGCATAGCAAAGCCACCCACCCACCAGACCTGGCCGGGCGGCTGGACCAGATCGTCACCCCCACCCTGGTCATCTCAGGTGCAGAAGACCAGATCCTCCCCCTGGCAAACAGCCAACGCCTGGCTGAGGATATCCCCAATGCCGTCCTGGTCATCATCGACCAGTGCGGGCATTTACCCCAGGAAGAATGCCCCAGACAATTCATCCAGGCTGTCCTGGATTTTATCCAACAAACTCAGGAGTAAAAAGATGAGCGAACAAAGAATTACCGTTGGTGAACATGCCCGGGATTTCTCACTGGAGGATACCCACGGAAACATCGTTACCCTATCCAAATTCGAAGGCAAGAAAAACATCTACCTGGTCTTCAACCGGGGATTTACCTGACCGTTCTGCCGCCGGCATTTGGCGCGGTTGCGCTATGATTACCCAAAATTCGTTGAAAACCAGACGGAAGTGATCGCCGTCGGGCCAGACTCAAAGCAATCCTTTCGGGACTACTGGGAAGCCCAAAAAATCCCCTTTATCGGCCTGGCAGACCCGGAACATGAAATTGCGCGTCAATATGAACAGGAAGTAAATTTACTCAAATTAGGCCGGATGCCAACCCAGATCATCATTAATATTCAAGGTGTTGTCCGCTTTGTCCACTACTCGAGTTCCATGGCGGATATCACCGAAAATGATGAGGTGCTTCAGCGGATTGACGACCTCAACCGGACATCGGGGCCAGGGCGTTAGAACTTAATGATCTGGGATATTGAGAACCTGCTTTCACGGCGCTTGATGTTGTGGGTCGGTCTGAATATCCTTGTTGGGACCGGTATGACGCTGGTCGGTGAGGGCATCTGGCCAGTTTTCGGCCTGGTCGCCATCGTTTGGGGCGGAGTGAACGGCGTGATCGCCCTGTTCGGACTGCGCAAAGCAGGACAAGATCATCAAACCCAAGTGGACGGATGATATGACCCAGCAAATCCCTGGTCTGGTCAGCTATGTCACCGTCGAGGGGTCCCACAGCCTGACTATGCCGCGGAGTCCATTATTCAATGAAGTATTATCTGCCGTCTTTGAATTTAGAGAGCAGATTCGGAATCGCTGGCAACTCAGTTTCATCCTTTAAAGCGGACCGCCCGCAATCCATTCAGGGTGACCAGCAGGGAAACGCCCATATCGGCCATCACCGCCATCCAGAGCGGCGCGTAACCCAATAAGGCAACCACCGCCACCAGCAGTTTGGTCGCCAGACTGAAGACGATGTTCTGCTGAACCAGACGATTCGCAAAGTTGGACAATCGAATGGCGAAGGGTAGTTTCGAAAGGTCATCCGCCATCAGGACCACATCCGCCGTTTCCATCGCCTGCGCGCTGCCGCTCCCGCCCATGGCGATTCCCAGATCCGCCGCTGCCAGCGCGGGTGCGTCGTTGATCCCATCCCCAACCATCGCCACAGAACCATAGCGCTGATGCAAGGCTGAGACCGCCTCCTGTTTGTCGCCGGGGAGCAGATTGGAACGGATATCATCCATCCCGAGGGTCTGCCCCACCACAGCCGCCACCGTCGCATTATCACCAGTCAGTAAGATGGTATGTTTTCCCATGTCGTTCAAAGCCCGAATGATAACCTGTGAGTCATCGCGCAAGGTATCCGCTACGGCGATGAATCCCCGGACATGATCGCCATCGCAGAGCAGCATGGCTGTCTTCCCATCCGCTTCAGCCTGGTCCACCCACTCATGCAAAACGGGTGGGATGCGATGTTCTTCTTCAAACAACCGCAGGCTGCCAATGGTCATCAACCGGCCGTTGACCGTGCCTTCCAACCCCTGTCCGCTGCGGGTGCGTAATCCCTCGGCCGCAGGGTAACGCCCTCTGACCTGGCGTCTCTCCGCTTCCGCCTCAATCGCCTGCGCCAGGGGGTGACTGCTGTGCTGCTCAAGGGCATAGGCCAGCGCAACCATGTCATCACAGGCATCACACCCCGCCTCGTCGACGCAGTCCAGGTCGCGGCTGTCCACAACCTGCGGCTCACCCTGGGTCAATGTACCGGTTTTGTCAAAGGCAAAAGCGCCGACTTTGGATAACTGTTCCAGAAAAACACCGCCCTTGAACAGAACGCCTGCCTTCGCCGCCCGGGTCAGCCCGGCTACCATCGTCACCGGGGTCGAGATCACCAGCGCACAGGGACAGCCGATCACCAGCAGCGCCAGCGCTCGGTGCAGCCAGCCCCGGGTGCCGTCCGCCAGGTTCAGGAAAGGCGCGCTAAAAACCAAGGGCGGTACGACGGCCACCAGCACCGCCAGGACAACCATAACCGGTGTATAAATTTTCGCAAACCGGTCGATAAATTTCTGACTTTTGGATTGGCGGGATTGCGCTTCTGTGACCATGGCGATGATCCGGCTCAGGGTGCTGTCCGCTGCGATCCGGGTGACTTCCACGATCAATTGGCCGGTGCCGTTGACCGTCCCGCTGAAAACTTCCATTCCAGATTCTTTCCACACGGGGATGCTCTCACCCGTGATCGGGGCCTGGTTGATGTCGCTCTCCCCTTCCAGGATGGTCCCATCCACCGGGATGCGGTCGCCCGCCCGGACCAGAATCCGGTCGCCCAACCCAAGGCTTTCCACCGGGACAAGCCGATCCTCATCTTCTCCCTTGAGAATGGCGTGAGAGGGTTTGAGGTTGGTTAATTGGGACAAAGTGCCCCGCGCCTTCTCGTTGGTGAAGCCCTCCAGGGCCTCCGCCAGGTCAAAGAGCAGGATCATGGAAGCAGCTTCGGCATATTCGCCGATCACCACCGCGCCGATTCCGGCCATGGTCATCAGGAAATTGATATTAAAAGTGTGGTTGACCCACAGGTTGACGGCGCCGCTGCGGGCGATGGGCCAACCCGCCAGCACCAGGGCCCCAATCTGCAAACTGACGGCGACCCATTCCGGCATCCCCAGCCAACCCGCAACCAGCGAAAGGAGGATTATTCCCCCGGCGATCAGGGCCAGGCGGGTTTCGAGGCTTTGCAGGAGGTACCGCCAAAACCCGACCAGGGCATTGGGCTCGTCAGCAGGACTTTTGCCTGCTTGTTCTTCATCATCCACGCCATAGCCGAGTTTGTCAATCATCCCGCGCAGGGTCTTTTCATCCACATCCCCACGAACGTTTAATGTGGCGTCAAAAAAGGATAGCTGCGCAGATTCCACACCGGCCATGTGGGCAATGGACGCTTCCAATCCCTTGGCGCAATCCACGCAATCCAAACCGGAAATCTTCAGTCGATATTCAACCATTAATCACCTCTACTCAATCAAAATATGCTCAAGCGTACGAGTGTAAATGTCCCGGATATGATCATCCGCCAGCGCATAATAGACTTCGCGGCCGTCTTTTCTGTGCCGCACAATATCCAGATTGCGCAAAAGGCGCAACTGGTGGGAGACCGCACTCTGGGATACGGCTAGATGGCCAGCCAGGTCGCCTACGGTCCGTTCTCCGTTAAACAGGAGCGCCATGATCCGCAGGCGGGTGGGATCGCCCAGCGCTTTGAAGCTGTCCGTCATGGTCTCCATGACCTCATCGGACAACATTTCCGGATCGATTTTCTCCATGACTTGTTTGTTCATCATCCCGGCGTCTCCTGATTATATGAGCATGTATTCATACATTAATTATAACAAACAACTTCCCCCTGTCAAGGAGACAGGATCCAAATATTCGCGATAAAATATCTCCAAAATTAATTGCCATGACCTGCTTTATCCGTTATAATTATTAAAGAATATCTGCTTCAATAACAATCTACTACAAATAGGGAAGATGAAAGAAACAACCGAATCAAGTTCAATAGATAGTGACAGTCCTTGTGATGACCAATATCCGGGGACAAATCTAGGAAGTCTAATGCATCCATAGAAGTCTGACCGCCCTCTTTTTAATGTGGCAGGAGACGGGATTGCATCGGTCTCCTGTTTTATCTTAATCTAAAGAATCCGCAAAAAGAGGTGCGCAATGATCTATTTTAGCCAACTAATCAATCAAAAAGTTTGGGATGGATTCGGCAGTATTGTGGGGAAACTGGATGATATCCTGATAGATGCCACAGAGAAGAAAATGCCGCCAGTGGTGGCGTTGCTTCTCAAGAAAAATCCAGCTGGAATCAGTTATATCCCATCAAATCAGATCGCCAGCCTTTGGCCAAGCATTACCTTGCGAGTCGGTGCTGATCGAATCGGGCCTTTTACCCCCACCGGGCATGAGTTGCTGCTGTTGGACCGTGTCCTCGATCAACAAATTGTGGATACAGAAGGCAAGCGGCTGGTCCGTGTGAATGACTTGCAGTTGGCGCGTTCGGGTGATCAATTTGTCTTAACCGGCGTTGACGTAAGTGGAACAGGACTCCTTCGACGGTTGGGTTTGGAGAAGGTCGGGCGCGTCGTGGGTAGCATGATCAACAAACAACCCGAGATGGTTGTTATCCCTTGGGAATTTGTCGCCTCAATCGAACATGATGACCCGCTCAGGTTGAGTGTTTCACAGAACAAGCTGGTTAAAATGCCTCCTGCTGATATTGCGGCGATTGTGGATACTTTGGACCGGCACACCACGACGGCCTTGCTGCAAGGCTTTGATAATGTGGCTCTTGCAGACACTTTGGAAGAAAGTTCCCCGGAATTACAAGCCTCCATCTTATCGAATATGAATCCCGAACGGGCTGCGGACATCCTTGAGGAAATGGACCCTGACGAAGCCGCCGATATCCTTGCTGATTTACCAGACCGCACAAGCGAGGCATTGCTTGATTTAATGGAACAGGATGAGGCTCACGATGTCCTTACCTTGTTGAACTTTCCGGAAGATACAGCCGGGGGCATCATGACCACCGAATTCGCCTTTATTCCCGACAATTTATCCACCCGTGAAGCAATAGACTACCTGCGCCATTCCGAAGATGCTCAAGAAGATGAGGTGATGTATTATGTCCATATTCTGGATGAAGAACACCGCCTTAAAGGTATCGTGACTCTCCGCGATTTGGTCATGTCCCACCCAGAAGAAAATGTGGGGAGATGGGAAGAATCGGATAAGATCTTCGTTGAACCATTAACCCCTCAAAAAGAAGTGGCCTACCTTATTGCAAAATATAATCTTCTTTCCATCCCTGTTATAGACCCCGATTCCGGGAAAATGCTGGGCATTGTCACTGTTGATGATGCTATTGATACATTATTACCCACCGCGTGGAAGAAACGCCTTCCCCGCTTGTTCTAAAATGTACAAAGGAATAATATACAAATGAAAAAATTCAAAATTCCCGGATGGATCAAACGCATTGGTGTTTATCTGGCCGTTCTTGGGCCTGGTTTGATTACGGCCAGCGCTGATAATGACGCACCAGGGATTGCCACATACTCCATGGCCGGTTCAACATATGGGTATCAATTCTTATCTATTATCCTGATAGTCACAATTGGAGAGGTGGTCATACAGGAAATGGCTGCCCGCATGGGTGTTGTCACTGGAAAAGGGACTGCTGACCTCATTCGGGAACGATTTGGTGTAAAAGTCACCGCTTTTGCCATGTTAGCCCTCCTCATTGCGAATTTAGGAACCACTGTCGCCCAGATTGCTGGGATTGCAGCCTCGGCAGAATTATTCGGCATCAGCAGGTATTTCGTTGCGCCTCTGGCTGCGGTCATCGTCAGCCTGGCTGTACTCAGAGGTTCATACCGGTATATCGAAAAGGTCCTGCTGGTTCTTTCGCTCTCAGCAATCAGCTACATCATTACTGTCATCCTGATCAATCCACCCTGGGGTGAAGTGGCCAGGGCGATCGTATTGCCTTCCTTTGATTTTGAATCGAAATTTATCGTTGCCGTTTTGGCCACTATTGGCACAACCATTACCCCCTGGGGAATTTTTTACCTGCAAGCCTCGGTTGCTGACAAAGGCCTTGATGTGAAAGATTATAAATATACCAAGGTAGACGTTACTTTTGGTGCAGCCTGGGGCAACATCATTTCCGCTTTTATTATCATCTCGACAGCAGCCACCCTGTTTATTCATGGTATTTCTGTGGACAGCGCAGAACAAGCCGCATTGGTTTTGGAACCTTTGGCTGGGCCTTGGGCAAAGATTCTGTTTTCAGCAGGTTTGCTAGGCGCATCCCTTTTGGCCCTTGCCGTACTTCCTCTTTCCACCACATATGCCTTTTGTGAAGCATTCGGTTTCGAAAGGGGACTCAACCGGAATTTCAAAGAGGCTCCGGTCTTTTACATTATCTATTCGACAATCATCGCATTTAGCGTCATTATTGTTCTTATCCCGGGGATGCCTTTATTCTCCATCATGTGGATCTCTCAAACGGTCAATGCAGTCCTTCTACCCATCTTGCTTATCCTTGTGCTAAAACTTTCAAACAACGGTCAACTCATGGGCAAATGGAAAAACACGAAGGTTCAGAATATCCTGGGGATTGGACTGACCGTCTTTATCAGCCTGGTCACTATCGCCCTCATTATTACCTCATTTCTGGGAATTAGCACTTAAGCCGATAAAGAATTACGCTTAATCGAATATCAGGAGCGGCGGAACAGATTGTATTCCAGCCTGGCCAGAATGATCCCGAGGAGAAATATAACTGCAGGGAAGGCCAGATACCACGCGGTGATCCTGACGGTAAGGATCGCCAGGATTGCAGTCGCCACAAACAGGACCAGCCCCAATATCAGCAGGACCCGGTACGCAACCCCCAAAGCCTTGATTTTTTGAGCTTTTCTGTCTTTTTCTTCTGACGCCATAGTTTTTTCCTTATCCAAGTTTTCTTGCCTGCCTTACACGCGTTTTCCAGTAGAAAGAAAAAATAAGTCTTAACAGAAGCCACAAAACGGGAGTCTTCTTTTGCCACTATCCCTGGTAGTCAGCAATGTATTTAAACAGGACAGCGGTCAGCAAGGCATCATCCACCGCCCGATGAGAGTTCGGCAGGGGAATGCCGCTCATTGCGCCAGCCGCCTCCAGTTTATGCAGCTTGTAACCGCGGCCGCGGGGGTCGGGCATCCCATAAAAAGCCGCATACAACTTCATTACGCAAAAGAAATAGCGGTCGTCCAGCGGCCAATCCAGCCAGTAACGTCCGTGGGTCTGCTTCATCATCCGCAGGTCAAAGTCAGCATTATACATCCCGATATAACGGCCCTCGAGAACCGCATGCAGTTCATCCCAGGAATCCTTCCACGTCGGCGAATCCGCCACCATTTCCTCCGTGATGTGATGCACGGCGATGGAGTCTGGAGGGATCGGGATACCGGGTTTGAACAGCGATTCAAAGAGCGTTTTGCCGGAAAGGTCGACCACACCGATCTCGATCACCACATCCTTCGCGGTGAAGCCAGTGGTCTCGGTGTCGATGAAAACGGGGTCCTGCGCCAGAATCTGCCGGGCGCGCTGGACGACTTTGGGGTTAGCAGTTGGAAACATACCAAGTCCTCGACGATTGTGTGTTGAATATTGGGAAGTTTACCATAATTGACCCATAAGGCTCAACTGAGCGAAAAGAACACCAGGGAATAATATTCAAATTTTGATTGTCGAATAATAGAGGTACTCTCTACAAGAGTCAAAAATCCTCAGAAAAAGTGTAAAGGAGTGCGGCCTTCAGGCCGCATAAATAATTTACTTCACAAGAATTCACCCTTGTTTGGGATTTTTACAATAAACAAGAAAGAGATGTAGGTCACATGCCGCGCAGCATGTGACAAAATAATTATGGGTATGGATGTTACGCTGAATCAATTTGACTTGAGTATCAAGAGTTTGTCACGTGCGCTTCCCACCCCATTTCGCTTTGCATCTTTCCGTTTTATTATTACAGACTTTTTTGCACCCGGTATTTCGGCGCGGCACGTGACCTACAAAATCTAATTCCCTGCCGCCTTCATATCCTTGATATTCAACTGCAGCGTGCTGCGGCCGTTGAACTCATTGACCTCAAACCGATAAGCGATGTCCACCCGTTCCGGCATATCCATCATCCAGTACCCCTGGCGGAAGGCGATCCCATCGTAGAAATTACGCCCAGCCTGTAAGGTCAGCTTGAGATGCTGCCCTTCCCGCCCCACCACCCGGGCAGATTTGATCCCCACATCAGACGAGGCAAAGACCGGTTCCGGGTTGCCGCGGCCGGTAGGTTCCAATTTGTGAAGGTCCTCCAGAATTCCGGGGATATAGCGCGGTTCCAGCTTATCGAGCTTGATCTCACGGTCGATTTCCAACACCGGCAGCAGTTCCTGGTCGCCCAACAACCGGGTGGCAATCTCCCGCAGGCGTGCCACCAATGCGTCTTTGTCTTCATTCCGGACGGTGAACCCGGCGGCGGCAGCGTGCCCGCCGTGCCGCACCAGCAGGTCCGCGCATTCATCCAGCGCCTGGGTGATGTGAAATTCGGGGATGGACCGGCAGGAGGCCACGGTGAATTCTTCGCCCAAGTGCGCCACGATGGATGGCCGGTAATAGGATTCCACCAAACGGGAAGCTGCCAACCCAACCACGCCTTCGCTGAAATCCGGGTCAGCCGCAAAGAACAGGATTGCCTCCGGGTCTTCCGTCAGGACAGCCTGGGCGGCCTTTTCGCGGATCTCTGTCGTCATATCCTGTCGTTCGGCATTATATGAGTCTAACTGCTGGGCGAGCTTGCCCGCCACATGAGGGTCACGAGTAGTCAGCAGGTCAAAAGCTGTCAGCGCCGATTCCAACCGCCCGGCCGCGTTCAGGCGTGGCCCCAACCCAAAGCCCAGGTTGGAAGAATCACATTTATGGAGATCAATTCCCGCCACCTGCGCCAGGGAATAGATACCCTGTCTCGGCTTTCCCCGCAGTTGTTCCAGCCCCGCCCGAACGAGAAGCCTGTTTTCCCCTTTGAGCGGCGCCAGGTCCACCACGGTACCGATCGCGACCAGGTCCAGCCAGTCATCTGCGTTAACCCCTTCTTGTGGGTAACGGCTGAGATAGGCTTGCGCCAGCTTATAAGCCAGCCCGACACCCGCCAGGTCCTTTTCGGGATAAGCGTCCCCCGCCTGTTTGGGATCAATCACCGCCAAAGCGGGCGGCAGTTCCGGGCCGGGATGGTGGTGATCGCTGACGATAATATCCATCCCCAGCTCGTTGGCTAACGTAATCTCACCCAGAGCGCGCACACCGCAATCCACGGTGATGACCAGCCAGATCTCCTCTCCTGCCAGCAGCCGGATGGCTTCGTTATTCAATCCATACCCTTCATCGTATCGATCGGGAATATAGGCCCGGGCTGTCACGCCCAGCGCAGCCAAAAACTCCACCAGCAAAGCTGTGGAGGTGACCCCATCCGCGTCATAGTCGCCGTAAATGGCAATCTTTTGCCCGCCGGTCACAGCCGCGTGCAGCCGGGTCACCGCTTCTTCCATATCCTTCAGGAGAAATGGATCCGTCGGGAAATCCACCGTGCCGTTGATAAAAGCTGCGGCGGATTCGCTGTTTTGGAACCCCCGGTTATAGAGCAACTGCCGCATCAGGGGAGAAAAATCACCGAGTTCACGGTAAATATCGTTGGGAATCTGATGATGGATTTTCCAGCGTTTGAGTAAGGGGCGCGGTTCCGAGGATGAAGTCATGGATGGTTTCTAACAGTGAAATATACGATTTGGTGAATGGATTATAACCGCCAAAATGAATTGGGTAATTCAAAAAAATGTAAAAAAGTTAAACGAAAAATCGTCTTTACTTCACCTCGAAAATCTTGTGGCGGCGGGGCTGCATGCCTCCCACAGGGAGCATGTGCCCGACCGAATGTAAAAATTGTCCACCTCACATTGAACTACTTCACAAACCACAAAGCACACTTGAGAGTCTAAGTAGGGGTTATTTCTACCTGTCATTACTTTTTACGTTATCCGTTCAAAATACTGGGTATTATACTTTGTAAACTCTATCTGTCTTGACCTAATCTCTTTTCGATTGCTGGAATATCCTTGAGTTGCTCAACGAAGTAG
>WOYI010434459.1_pt1 | contig 13592 bp, 11 predicted proteins | sample 6423411 | NCBI WGS metagenome assembly WOYI01 (sample SAMN13441803, study PRJNA592873) | oil field metagenome | biome: oil field; feature: oil-well bore; material: oil-contaminated soil; isolation source: oil-contaminated soil from oil-well borehole | place: Germany: Wietze | collected 2016-10-18 ...
GGCTTTGCCCTCAGTGGTGGGGGGGCTGGTGGATCGACCGGTGATTGCGGTGCCGACCTCGGTGGGCTATGGCGCCTCCTTCGGCGGTATCGCAGCCCTGCTGGGGATGCTGAACTCCTGCGCCAGCGGCGTTACCGTGGTCAATATCGACAACGGCTTCGGCGCCGCTTTTGCCGCCACCCGCATCAACCGCCTGGGGGGAGCCCGGGAATGAGTCTGCTTTACCTCGACCCCTTCTCCGGAGTTTCCGGCGACATGTTTCTCGGCCTGCTGATCGATCTCGGCCTGACCGAACGTGACCTCCTGGCCGGGCTCGCCCCCCTCGCCCTGCCCGGCTGGCGCATCGAATGTCGACGGGAGCACCGTCGCGGCCTTGCCGGCAGCCGGGTCCTGGTCCATTGCGCCGAGGAACATCCTCATCGCACCTGGGCTGACATCGATCAAATGCTGGCGCATGCCCCCCTTGAGCCGCCGGTGCGCGCTCTGGCCCGGCGCATCTTTCGCCGTCTCGGCGAAGCAGAGGCCGCGGTCCACGGCATCGCCCTCGAAAAGGTCCACTTCCACGAGGTCGGCGCCCTCGATTCGATCATCGACATCGTCGGCGCTGCCGTCGGTCTGACCCGACTCGCCCCGCAGCAGATCGTCTGCGCCCCTCTCCCCCTCGGCCACGGACTCGTCGCGACTGGCCACGGACGCTACCCGCTGCCGGCGCCGGCTACCGCCGAGCTGCTGCGCGGCGCGCCGGTCACCAGCGGCGACTGCGCCCAGGAGCTGGTCACGCCGACCGGGGCGGCGATCATCGCCGAGGTCGCCAGCTTTGGCCCCATGCCGGCCATGACCCTGGGACGGATCGGTTACGGCGTCGGCAGCCGCGACCTGCCCGACCGGCCGAACCTGCTGCGCGGCTTCCTCGGCACCCTGGAGAGCGGCGGCCTGGAGAGCGACGAAGTCACGGTCCTGGAGAGCCATCTCGACGACAGCAACCCCGAATGGCTGGGGGGGCTGCTGGAGCGGCTGCTGGCCGCCGGCGCTCTCGATGCCGGCTTCGCACCGCTGCAGATGAAAAAAAACCGGCCGGGCCTGTGCCTGACCGTGGTCGCGCCGCCGCAGCAGGAGAGTGCCCTCGCCCGTCTGATCTTGCGCGAAAGCAGCGCCAGCGGCCTGCGCCTGCGCCGGGAACGCCGCCTCAAGTTGCGCCGGGAGGCCGCTACCGTCGAAACCGCGCTCGGCCCGGCCCGCATCAAGCTCCTCTACGATGGGAGCGAGCTGTTGCGCATCACCCCCGAGTTCGACAGCTGCCGCGAGCTGGCCGCCGCCAGTGGCACACCGCTGCCGGCCGTCTACCGGCAGGTCGAACAGGCCGCCGCGACCCGGTTCGAGAAACAGACCTAATCCCGCACCGCGCCCCCTGGGAGCCGCCGAAGCCAATGCGTCGTTTCATCCTCTTTCTCTCCAGTAATGCCGGGCTCGGCTACGCCCCGGTTGCCCCCGGGACCTTCGGCACCCTCGCCGGGATCCCGATCTTCTGGCTCCTCGCCGGCCTGCCGGCCCCGCTCTGGCTTCTCACCTGGTGCGCGCTGCTCGCCCTCTCCTGCTGGGTCGCCGAGGCGGCCGGGCGCATCTACGGAGTGACCGACGACGGGCGGATCGTCATCGACGAGCTGGTCGGCTACCTGGCGACCGTCGCCCTCCTCCCCTTCTCCTGGCCGGCGGCGCTCCTCGGTTTCTTCTGGTTCCGCATCTTCGATGTTCTCAAGCCGCCGCCGGTCTCCTGGATCGACCGGCGCTGGAAGAACGGTGTCGGCGTCGTCTTCGACGATGTCATGGCGGGTATCTACGCGGCCGCGGCCCTGCGCCTGAGCTTGTCTCTGCTGGGACTGGGCTGATGCCGCTTACATACAAACCCCACTGCCGCGACAAAGGAACGTCCTATGGCGCCTGATCTCGCCATCCTGACCATCGGCGACGAACTCCTCAACGGCGAGATTGCCGACACCAACACCCCGGCCATGGCCCGTCTTCTCGCCGACCACGGCTACCGGGTGCGGGAGCGCCTGAGCGTCGGCGACAGCGAAACGGCGATCGCCGACGCCCTGCTCGCCCTCGCCAGCCGCAACCAGGTGATCCTCGTCAGCGGTGGCCTCGGCCCGACCGCCGACGACCTGACCGCCCGGGGGGCGGCGCGCGCCTTCGAGCGCCGCCTGATCCTCAGTGACGAAGCCCTGGCCCAGATCCGCGCCTGGTTCAGCTCCCGACGCAGCAGCATGCATGCCGGGGACGAAAAGCAGGCGCTGCTGCCGCAAAAGGCGACCCTGCTCCCCAACCATCAAGGGAGCGCACCGGGCTTCCAGCTCCGGGAGCGGGGGCGGAGCCTCTATTTCCTCCCCGGAGTGCCGGCCGAAATGGCCGCCATGTTGCGCGAGGAAGTCCTCCCCCGGCTGGAGGCGGATCATCCCGGCGCACCACCGTGCCGGCAGCGGGTACTGCGGCTGTTCGGCCTCGCCGAGCCACGCTGTGAAGAGCTCCTGGCCGGCACCGACCTGCCGGAAGGGATTGAACTGGCTTACGCGGTCGAGTTTCCGGAGGTCCTGGTCAAACTCCGCGCTGCCGGGGAGGACGCCGACGCCCGGCTCGATCGCGCCGAGGTCCGGGCGCGCCGGGCCTGCGACCAGTTTCTGGTGGCCAGCGGTGAGGAGACCCTTGCCGGCAACGTCGCGCGCCTGCTGACCAATGCCGGTCTGACCCTGGCCCTCGCCGAATCCTGCACCGGCGGCATGGTCGCCAAGCTGCTGACCGATATCCCTGGCGCTTCCGCCTTTCTCGAACGTGGCGCCGTGACCTATGCCAACAGCGCCAAGCACGACTGGCTCGGCGTCCCGGAAGCGATCCTCAACGGGCCGGGGGCGGTCAGCGCCGAGTGCGCCGCGGCGATGGCCCGGGGCCTGCGTCTTGCCGCCGGGACCGATCTCGCCCTGGCCATTACCGGCATCGCCGGGCCCGGGGGCGGCACCCCGGAAAAACCGGTGGGGACGGTCTTCATCGCCCTGGCCGGCAACGCCGAAACCGCGATCAACCGCTACCTTTTTCCCGGCGATCGCCAGGCGGTGCGCACCTTGAGCGCCTACACCGCCCTCGACAGCCTGCGCCGTCACCTGATCTCGGCAGCGGCCTGCTGAGGAGAAGATTCCGCTCGCAATGATGAAAGAGCCCGTCATGACCTGGTCCCATCGATGGCAGCGCACGGCACTCTTCCTGGTCCTCGCCGGGATGCTGGTGCTCGCCGCCCTCGAACTCCTGACCGCGCTGCAGTCGGGGACGGAGAAGGAATCTGACCGGCGCCGGCTCGGACGCCAGGCGGCCCTCGCCGCGCAGGCGGCACGCCGCCTCGAATGGCCGTTGCAGCGCCTGCAGGAAGGACTGGCCCACCTCGCTGAATCGACCGGGCGGGGCAGCATGCCCCCGGCCACCGACAGCGCCGGGATGGAGCTTCTCTACCACGAATTCCCGGCGCCACTCCTTTCCGCCCTTTACCGTCTCGACAGCGGCGGTCGGCTGGTTGGCGAATACCCGGCTGGCGTCCTCACCGGTCAGGGCGGGCTCCCGCAGCTGCAGCAGTTATCCAACCGGAGCGCCCGGCCGCAACTGCTCAGCGAAGCGGACCCCCCGCTCCTCGCGCTGCGGCAGCCGCTTAACGCGGGCACCGCAATCAGCGGCGAGTACGGAGCGCTCCTCGACCTGCGCCGCTTCGCCGCCGTGACCCTGGCGGAACTGACGGGGCAGGCCGACCTCGCTTTTGTCATCGACGCCGCGGGGCGCTTCCTGCTCCACGCCAACCCCGGTCTCGACGGTCGGCCGGCGACGGATCTGGCCCCCGGGGAGGAAGAAAAAGCCCTCCGCAACTGGCTCCACCAGGGCTGCGTCGAGCCGGTACCGGCCCTGCCGCCGTTACTGGCCGCGGCCCTGCTGCAGCAATCACCCGCGGCGGCAGCGCGCGGCGCGACCCTGCGTCTCACGCCGCTGCGAATCGGTGACAGCCAATGGTCCCTGGGGCTGGTTTTCCCCGCGCCGGAACCGACCGCGCCCTTCCCGCACGCCCCCTGGGCCGGTCCCCTGCTGCTCCTTGCCAGCGCCACCCTGGCTGGCTTCGCCTGGCGGCACCGGCGCCTGCACCGGGAGCTGGCAGCCCGCACCGCGACCTGCCGCGAGCAGGCCCTCGAACTGCAGCAACTGAGCGCGAACCTCGAGCTCTCCAACCGTCGCTATCAGCACCTGCTCGACCATGCCGGTGATGCCCTCTTCTTTCTCGACCCGGTGGACGGCTCCCTGCTCGAGATCAACCGGCAGGCCGAGGAACTGCTCGGCTACAGTGTCGAGGAGATTCAGTGCCTGTCGCTCGAGGTCCTCTTTCCCGGGCAGCAGCGGCGACGCTTTCTGCGCCTGGTACACACCGTTCGCCGTAGCGGTTACGGGGAGACCGACGACCTCATCTTCCGGCGCAAGGACGGCAGCCTCTTCAGCGGTGCCGTTCACGCCCGCCTTGGCCACCTCGGCAAACAGAAGGTCGTTCACGGTGTACTGCGCGACGTCACGGAGCGCAAGCGGATCAACCAGGAACTGCGCCAGCGCAACCGCGACCTCACCCTGGTCAACGAAATCAGCTTGCTCGCCGCCAACAGCAGCGACCTGCCGGGCATGCTCGCCGCCATCCTGCAGCGCCTGGTGGAGAACTTCTCCGCCAGCGGCGGCGGCATCTTCCTCGCCCGGGAGTCCGGCACTCGCCTGCGGCTGGAGGCCCATCACGGCCTCCCCCCCGAGATCGCTGACATGTTCGCTGAAATCGCCAGCGACATCGGCGTCGTCGGCCGGGTCATGAAGAGCGGCCTGGCCAAGGGTTCTGCCGACCTGCAACGAGACCGCCGGGTTCATTTCGAACCGGTCCGGGAGGCGGGCTGGAGGGCCTTCCAGGCCGTCCCCCTGACCGCCAACGACCAGACGGTCGGGGTCTTTTTCCTCTTCGCCCGGCACAAGCACCTCTACCGACGGGACGAAATCAACCTGCTGCTGGCGATTGGCCGCCAGCTCGGCACCGCCGTCCAGGGCGCCAACCTCTTCGAGGCCCTGGCCTGGCAGAACCGGCTCACCCAGGCCAGCAACCGCGAGCTCAGGATTTCGCGCCAGCGGCTGCGTGACAATCTCAGCAGGATGACGGAAAGCAAGCGGTCCCTCGAGCACCTGGAGCGGATGAAGAGCCAGTTTCTGGCCCTTGCCTCCCATGAACTGCGCACGCCGCTGACCTACATCCTTTCCGGCGGCGAACTCCTTGCCGACCGTTTCGGCAGCAGCCTCGACAAGGACGGGAAGCTCGCCCTCTCCGCCGTGCGGCAGGGGGGATTACGCCTCAACGAGGTGGTTGGCGACCTGCTGGAGGTCGCCCGCATCGAGTCCCAGGACCTCTACCTGAGCCGGGAGCCGGTCGTTGCCTTCGACCTTGTCACCCGCCTCCACGAGGAATTTCAGCCGCGGATGGACGAGCGCAACCTGCGCCTCGAGATCAACCAGTTCCCGAAAGCCATCAGGTTCAGCGGCGACGCCCACCACCTGCGCCGGACCTTCGGTCGCCTGCTCGAAAATGCCGTCAAGTTCACCCCGGCCGGTGGTGTCATAACGATATCCGGCCGCCTGCGCTACAGCGCCGAGATCATGGCGCGGCGGGACCAGCTTGCCTCTTTTTCTCCGCGCTTCTTCCGCACCCCGTCTCCGGACCCGTTGCTGCAGATCACCATCCGGGATTCGGGGGTCGGGATCGATCCCGACGAGCAGCTGCGCATCTTCGACAAATTCTATGAAGTCGGCGAGATCGCCAGCCATTTCACCTCCACCAGCCGTTTCGGCGGCAAGGGGGTGGGCCTCGGCCTGGCGCTGGTCAAAGGGGTGATCGAAGCCCACGGCGGCATGGTCTGGGTCGAAAGCTCCGGCACCGCCGCCGGCAACGGAAGTGCTTTTCACCTGCTGCTGCCGGCCATCGCCCCGGAGACGGAGAGCGCCGCCGCGCCGGCCCTGGCGGAGGGCGGATGACCCGTGCCTTTCTCGCCATTCCCCTCCCCGGGGAAGTCCGCAACCGCCTGGATGATTTGATCGCGAGGTTGCGCGCCGACCTCCCGGCGGTCCGCTGGAGCCGGCCGGAAACCCTCCACCTGACGCTGCGCTTTTTCGACGACATCGACGAAGAATCGCTTGAAAAAATAGGCAAAATCATGCTATCGATAGGGCGCCTGCACGCCCCTTTCGCCGTCGACCTGATCGGCCTCGGCACCTTCCCCGCAGCGAACCGGGCCCGGGTTTTATGGCTGGGAGTCCGCGACCGGGGGGAGTTGGCGGCGCTCCACGACGCCTTCGAGCGGCAGCTTCCCGATGCGGGTATCCCCCGAGAGCAGCGCCCCTTTTTCCCTCACCTCACCCTCGGTCGGCACCGCGGGCGAGGATTTGCCGCCGGACCGCTGCTGGCCCGGCTTGGGGAATGGGACTGTGGCCGCTTGCCGGTGACCCGCCTGGTCCTCTTTGAAAGTCGCCTGCGACCGGGTGGAGCGCTCCACCTCCCCCGGCACAGCGTTCCCCTTGGCGCCGCGGCCCCCCGGGCCGGGACCGTTAACCAGTAACCCAACACTTCGGAGGACGAGCAGATGGCAGAGAATAACCGCGAGCGCGCTATCGACCTGGCCATGGGCCAGATCGAAAAACAGTTCGGCAAGGGGAGTATCATGCGCCTCGGCACCGATGCTGTCCTCCCCAACGTGGAGACGATCTCCACCGGCTCGCTGGCCCTCGACATCGCCCTTGGCGTCGGCGGCGTCCCGCGCGGACGGATCATCGAGATCTTCGGCCCCGAGTCCTCGGGAAAGACGACACTGGCGTTGCACATTATCGCCGAAGCCCAGAAGGATGGCGGCATCTCCGCTTTCGTCGATGCCGAGCATGCCCTTGACATCGGTTACGCCCGCAAGCTCGGCGTCAAGACCGACGACCTGCTCGTTTCCCAACCCGACACCGGGGAACAGGCGCTGGAGATCGTCGAGGTCCTGGTCCGCAGCGGCGCCATCGACGTGCTGGTGGTCGACTCGGTGGCGGCGCTGGTCCCCCGCGCCGAAATCGAGGGAGAGATGGGCGATTCCCACATGGGGCTGCAGGCCCGTCTGATGTCCCAGGCGCTGCGCAAGCTGACGGGGACCATCAGCAAGTCGAACTGCTGCGTGATCTTCATCAACCAGATCCGCATGAAGATCGGCGTCATGTTCGGCAACCCCGAGACCACCACCGGCGGCAACGCGCTCAAGTTCTACGCCTCGTTGCGCATGGATATCCGCCGCATCGCCGCCCTCAAGCAGGGGCAGGACGTGATCGGCAACCGCACCCGGGTCAAGGTGGTGAAGAACAAGGTCGCGCCCCCCTTCAAGGAGGCGGAGTTCGACATCATGTACGGTGCCGGCATCTCGCGGGTTGGCGATATCGTCGATCTCGGCGCCGAGACCGGTATCATCGAAAAGAGCGGCGCCTGGTATTCCTACGCCGGCGAACGGATCGGCCAGGGGCGCGAGAATGCCAAGCAGTTCCTCAGCGAGCACCCGGAGACCGCCGCCGCCATCGAGGCCCGGGTCACGGAACACTTCGGACTCAACCCGGTCGCGGCCAAGAAAGCCTGACACCATGCAACTCAACGACATCCTCGGCATGGCCCTGAAGTCCCGCGCCTCGGACGTCCATCTCAAGGCCGGCCTCCCCCCCATCTACCGCATCGACGGGGCCCTGCGACCGCTCCCCAAGGCGCCGCGCATCGGTCCCGACCAGACCCGGCAGATGGCCCTCGATATCATGAACGAGCAGCAGCAGGCACGCTTCGAGCAGGCCCACGAGGTCGATCTCTCCTACGGCGTGCCGGGCCTCGGGCGGTTCCGCGTCAATGTCTTCGCCCAGCGCGGTTCGGTGTCGATGGTCTTCCGCGCCATCCCCTTTGAAATCAAGTCCCTCGACGACCTGCTGCTGCCGCCGGCGCTGAAAAAGATCGCCATGGAGCCGCGCGGGCTGATCCTCGTCACCGGCGCCACCGGTTCCGGCAAGTCGACCACCCTGGCGGCGATGATCGACTTCATCAATGCCAACCGCACCGCCCACATCGTCACCATCGAAGACCCGATCGAGTACCTGCATCGCGACAAGAAGAGCATCATCAACCAGCGAGAGGTCGGCTTTGACACCGAGGGCTTCGACATCGCCCTGAAGAGCGCCCTGCGCCAGGACCCCGACGTCATCCTGGTCGGCGAGATGCGCGACCACGAAACCATCGAAACGGCGATCACCGCCGCCGAGACCGGCCACCTCGTCCTCTCGACGCTGCACACCATCGACGCGCCGGAGACGATCAACCGCATCATTTCGGTCTTCCCCCCCTACCAGCAGCGCCAGGTCCGGCTGCAGCTCTCGGCCATCCTCAAGGGGGTCGTCTCGCAACGCCTGGTGCCGCGCGCCGACGGCAAGGGGCGCGTCGCCGCCGTCGAAGTCATGATCTCCTCGGCCCGGGTGCGCGAGCTGATCGACGACAAGGAAAAGACCCGGCTGTTGCGCGACGCCATTGCCCAGGGTTTTGTCTCCTACGGCATGCAGACCTTCGACCAGGCGCTGATGGGGCTGCTGCAGAAGAAGCTGATCACCTTCGACGAGGCGCTGCGCCAATGCTCCAATCCCGACGACTTCAAGCTCAAGGTCTCGGGGATCTCCTCGGCGTCCGACCTCTCCTGGGAGGACTTCGAAAAGGGCGCTCCGGACGAGTCCGGGGCGGGAGCGGATGAAGACCAGATCGACATCGAGCGCTTCTGATCCCTTTCCGGTCGCCCTGCGCCTTCTCACGCGCTGCGAACGGAGCAGCTCCGACCTGCGCCGAAAGCTGGAACTGCGCGGCTTCGATGACCGGGCGATCGCCGCGGCCCTGCAGCGTTGCCAGGAGCTCGGCTACCTCGACGACGCCCGTTATGCCAGGCTGCGGGCGCGCGGCCTGGTCGCCAGCGGACGCGCTTTCGGGGTGCGCCTGAAACAGGATCTGCTGCGCCACGGCATCGACCCGGAAGAGGCGGACGCCGCCATCGCCGAAGCCGGTGGCAACGACCCCGCCGGCGAACAGCTCGCCGCCCTCCTCGAGCGCCGCTACCCGGACTTTTCCTGGGAAGACGCCGATGATCGCCTGCGCCGCCGGGTAACCGGCTTTTTCCTGCGCCGGGGATTTCCCCTCTCCCTGGTGCTGACCCGACTGAAACAGAAACGAGAGAGGTAGACCAGGCACGCCATGATGACCGGAAACGAACTCCGCAGCCGCTTTCTCCGCTTTTTTGCCGAGCGCGGCCACACCGTGATCGCCTCGTCGTCGTTGATCCCCCACAACGACCCGACGCTCCTCTTCACCAACGCCGGCATGAACCAGTTCAAGGACTGCTTCCTCGGCAACGAAAAACGCGACTACGTACGGGCGGCGACCTCGCAGAAATGCGTGCGCGCCGGCGGCAAGCACAACGACCTCGAGAATGTCGGGCGCACCGCCCGCCACCACACCTTCTTCGAGATGCTCGGCAACTTCTCCTTCGGCGACTATTTCAAGAAGGAGGCGATCGCCTACGCCTGGGAATTTCTCACCGTCGACCTGCAGCTCGACAAGAGCCGGCTCTATGTCACCGTCTACAACGACGACGACGAGGCGGCGGCGATCTGGCACGAGCAGGAAGGGGTGCCGAAGGAGCGGATCTACCGTTTCGGCGAGAAGGACAACTTCTGGTCGATGGGGGACACCGGCCCCTGCGGCCCCTGCAGCGAGATCTTCTGGGACAATGGCCCCACCGTCGGCTGCGGCCGCCCCGACTGCGCCGTCGGTTGCGACTGCGACCGCTACATGGAGATCTGGAACAACGTCTTCATGCAGTTCGACCGCGCCAAGGACGGCACCCTGACCCCGCTGCCGAAACCGGCCGTCGATACCGGCATGGGCCTGGAACGGATCACCACGGTGGTGCAGGGGGTCACCTCGAACTACGACACCGACCTGCTGCGCGGCATCATCGCCTTTGTCGAACAGCTCAGCGGCAAGCGCTACGGTGCCGATGTCGATCACGACGTCTCGATGCGGGTCATCGCCGACCACAGCCGTGCCACCGCCTACCTCATCGCCGACGGCGTGCTGCCGGCCAACGAGGGGCGCGGCTACGTGCTGCGGCGGATCATGCGCCGCGCCATGCGCCACGCCCGGATGCTCGGCTTCGACACCCCGGTCCTCTACCGCGCGGCGGTCTTCGTCCTCGAATCGATGGCCGGCGCCTACCCGGAAGAAGCGCGGCGCAAGGATTTCGTCGCCCGGGTGGTGAGAAACGAGGAGGAGCGCTTCATCCAGACCCTCGGCAATGGCCTGCGCATCCTTGAGGAGGAGATCACCCGGCTGCGCCAGGCCGGCAAGTCGGCGATTTCGGGGGAGACGGTCTTCAAACTCTATGACACCTTCGGCTTCCCCGTCGACCTGACCGCCGACATCGTCGAAAAGGATGGCTTCACCCTCGACGAGGCCGGCTTCGAGGCCTGCATGGAAGAGCAGCGCCGCAAGGCCCGCGAGCACTGGAAGGGGTCGGGGGAAGCGGCCATCGCCGGCATCTACCGCAAGCTCCTCGAGTCGGGACTGCGCAGCGAGTTCATCGGCTACCAGGCGACCTTCGGCGACGGCACCGTCACCGCCCTGCTCAAGGAAGGCGGCCAGGTCGAGGCCGCCGCGGCCGGTGAAGAGGTCGAGGTGATCTGCTCGCAGACGCCCTTCTATGGCGAGTCGGGGGGACAGGTCGGCGACCGCGGCCGGATTCTTGCCGCCAGCGCCGAGCTGGAAGTTCTCGATACCCGCAAGCCCCTCCCCGAGCTGACGGTCCATGTCGCCCGGGTCGTCTCCGGCACCGTGCACTCAGGCGATGCGGTCAACCTCCAGGTCGACAGCCAGGCGCGCCAAGCGACCGCCCTCAACCACACCGCCACCCATATCCTCCAGGCGGTGCTGGTCGAACTGCTCGGTGACCATGTCAAGCAGGCCGGCTCCCTGGTCACCCCGGAGCGGCTGCGTTTCGATTTCACCCACTTTTCGGCCCTGACGGCCGAGGAGATCGCCGAGATCGAAGAGCGGGTCAACCTGCGCATCCGCCAGAACCAGGGGATCGAGGTCGATGAAATGTCGGCCGACGCGGCCATTGCCGCCGGCGCCACCGCCCTCTTCGGCGAGAAGTACGGCGAGCGGGTGCGCGTGGTGCGGGTCGGCGATTTCTCCATGGAACTGTGCGGCGGCACCCACACCCAGGCCGCTGGCGACATCGGCCTCTTCAAGATTCTCCAGGAGAGCGGCATCGCTGCCGGCGTGCGCCGCATCGAGGCGGTCACCGGCGCCCGGGCGCTGGCCGCCGTGCAGCAGCAGGAGAACGCCCTGGAGGGCCTCGCCCGGCTGCTCAAGAGCGAACCGGCGCAACTGGAACCGCGCCTGCAGCGGCTGCTGGAGCGCCAGAAGGAGCTGGAACGGGAGGTCGAAACCCTGCAGGCCCGGCTCAACGCCAACCGCTCCCTGCAGCTCGTCGACCAGGCGATCGAGGTCGCCGGAGTCCGGCTCCTCGCCGCCCGCACCGACGGCCTCGACGGCAAAGGGCTGCGTGAGCTGGCCGATCAGCTGCGCGAGCGTCTCGCTTCGGGTGTCATCGTTCTTGCGGCCGCCGAAGGCGAGCGGGTCAGCCTGCTGGTGGCGGTCACCAGGGACCTGACCAGCCGGGTCCAGGCCGGGGCGCTGATCAAGCCGCTGGCCGAAGCCGTGGGTGGTCGCGGCGGCGGTCGTCCCGACCTCGCCCAGGCCGGTGGGAATGACCCCGGCCAGCTCGACGCGGCCCTCGCCCGGGCCCCGAAGCTCCTCGCCGAACTTCTCGGCTGAGCGCAACCCCGGAAAATACCGGGCAATATGGTATAAGATGAAGGTGCATTGCCAGCCAGGAGAGAGATCATGCCAGCAGGAACCGTTGTCCGTACCGCCGAGCAGGAAGAATACCCCCATCCCAAGCATGAGCGCTTCTTCCTGCGCGACGTGGTAACCGCCACCCTCAATCCGGCGCTCTCGGTCCATCGCGGCCGCATCGAACCGGGGGGAGAAATCCTCCCCCACACCCACGACGGTCAGACCGAGACCTTCTACATCCTCAGTGGTGAAGCGGTCTGCACCATGGGGGAGCGGCAGATCCCGGTCGCTGCCGGCAGTTGCTGCGTCGCGCCGTCGGGGGTCACCCACGGCCTGAAAAACAGCGGCGATGCACCGGTCGAACTGATGGCCCTCTTCACCCCGCCCCTCAAGTAGACCCTTCGGAGTCGGTCGTGCGCCTTGGTTACGCCGAAGAACCACAACGGATCCAGACCATCGACGGACGCAGCATTCTCGTCGTTGACGACGAGATTGTCATCCGCGACCTCTGCTCCAAGATCCTCAACGGGTATCGCATCCTGCAGGCCGCCAATGGGGAGGAGGCGCTCAAGATTCTCGCGCGGGAGAGCGTCGATATCGTCCTCACCGACGTCATGATGCCCCGCATGAACGGTCTCGACCTCCTCCGCCAGATCAAGGAGCGCCTGCCGAACCAGCTGGTGGTGGTGATGACCGGCTACGCCGACAAGGAGATCATTCTCCGTGCTCTCAAGGCCGATGCCGACGACTTCATCAACAAGCCGATCAACCTGCTGCAGCTCAAGACCACCATCGACAAGGTGCTGGAAAAAAAGGCGCTCAAGGACGAGCTGATTCACCTCAAGCGCATGGACCGCCTCAAGTCCGATTTCCTCGGTCTGGTTTCCCACAAGCTGAAGACCCCGATAACCGCGATCTCCCTCTTTATCCAGAACCTTGCCCGCGGCGTCGGTGGCTCCGGTGACGCCTCCTTCGAGCAGACCCTGGAGCTGATCCTGGAGGAGTCGAAATACCTCGGATACCTGATCCAGGACCTCCTCAACTACAGCGACGTCATCCTCCAGGAAGGGCTGCCGCAGCGGGAGCCGGTCGATCTGGGCGACCTCATCCTGAAGCTGCTCGTCGAGCGCGGTGGCACGGCCGAGAGCAAGGGGGTCCAATTGACCGGCACCAGCTCCGGGCCGCTGCCACAGCTGGCGCTTGACCGCAAGCGCATCACCTTCGCCATCCAGGCCCTGCTCGACAATGCCATCAAGTTTACCCCATCCGGCGGCCGGGTCACCCTCTCCAGCCAGGTGACGGCGGACGAAGTGCAACTGGTGGTGCAGGACTCCGGGTGTGGCATCCCGCGGGAAGAACTGCCCAAGGTCTTCGAAAAGTTCTACCAGGTCGACCCGGACCATACCGGGCAGGTCCGCGGCTTCGGCCTCGGGCTCTATTACGCCCGGCTCTATGTCCAGGATCACGGCGGCAGCGTCCGCCTCGAGAGCCAGCCCGGGACCGGGACCACGGTGACGCTGATCCTGCCGCGCGACTGACCCCTGACCCACTCGCGCCGCAACTGCGCAGCCCGCTTCCCGCGGGCCTGCAGGGG
>WOYI010317617.1_pt2 | contig 13576 bp, 13 predicted proteins | sample 6423411 | NCBI WGS metagenome assembly WOYI01 (sample SAMN13441803, study PRJNA592873) | oil field metagenome | biome: oil field; feature: oil-well bore; material: oil-contaminated soil; isolation source: oil-contaminated soil from oil-well borehole | place: Germany: Wietze | collected 2016-10-18 ...
CGCAGTGCGTGTCCCGCGGCAGCGACCGCCCTCACGCCGAAGTCGTAGCCCGCGAATGCGATCTGGAGGGAATATCGAGCCCATAGTGGCCGCGGAGGGTCTTGTCGGTGTACTCGGTACGAAAACGCCTGCGCGCCTGCAGGATCGGGATGACATGGTCGACAAAGTCGTCCAATCCGCCGGGTAGATAGGGCGGCATGATGTTGAAGCCGTCGGCCGCACCGGTGTCGACCCAGGCGATGATGTCGTCGGCGATCTGTTCCGGGGTGCCCGCGATGCTGCGGTGCCCGCGGCCGCCGCCGAGTTGACCGATGAGCTCCCGAATCGTCAGGTCGCCCTTCCCGGCGAGCTCACGGACCAGTGTCGAACGACTCTTGTTGCCCTCGATCTGCGACTCCGGCGGCAACTCGGGGAGCCGGGCATCGAGGGGCAGACCGGTGAGGTCGACGTTGAAGACCGCCGACAGCTGGCCCAGGGCGTAATCGGGGGAGATCAGGTCGGTGAACTCGCGTTCGAGGGCCTTGGCCTCCTGCTCGGTGCTCCCGATGAACGGCACCAGGCCCGGCAGGATCTGCAGTTCGTCGACATTCCGGCCGTATTTCGCCAACCGGCCCTTGAGGTCGCTGTAGAAACTCTGTCCCTCGGGAATGGTTCGCTGGGCGGTGAACACCACCTCGCCGTAGTGGGCGGCGAGCTCCTTGCCGTCCTCGGACGATCCGGCCTGCACCAGCACCGGACGTCCCTGGGGCGACCGTGGTGAGTTCAGGGGGCCCTTGACCGAAAAATGCTCTCCCACATGATCGATGCTGCGTACGCGATCGGGATCAGCGAAGACGGCACCCACAACGTCGAGCACCACCGCGTCGTCGTCCCAGCTGTCCCAGAGCTTGGTGACGACATCGACGAACTCCTGGGCCCGACGGTAGCGGCCGGCATGCTCGGGGATCGTGTCGAGACCGTAGTTCAGGGCCTCCTGGCTGTTTCCGGATGTGACGATGTTCCAACCCGCCCGGCCGCCGCTGATGTGGTCGAGCGACGCGAACGCCCGCGCCAAAGTGTAGGGATGGTTGTAGCCGGTTGAGGCCGTGGCTATCAGGCCGATCCGGCTGGTCCCACCGGCGATGGCCGAGAGCAGCGTGATCGGTTCGAAGATGGCCAGCGTGTTGCGCCGGATGTTGGGTCCGATCGCCAGACCGTCGGCGAGGAAGATCGAATCGAGTTTGCCGCGTTCGGCGATCTGCCCGAGATGGACGAAGTGCTGGGCGTCGAGAACATGATGTTCGGCGGTGCGTGGATGGCGCCAAGCGGCTTCATGGTGACCGACTCCCATGACGAAGGCGTTCAGATGCAATGTGCGAGGCATGTTCTCTTCCTGAAACTGTAGTTGGCGAATGATTGTTACTGGCTGGACGGTGTACGCCACCGGGAGAACCGGCGTTCGATCAGCACCAGCACGAAATTGAAGATCAACCCTACGAGCGCGATGGTGAGGATGCCGGCGTACATCTGGGGGATCTGGAAATTGAGCTGGCTCGCCATGATGAGGTACCCGAGCCCGGACTGGGCACCGACCATTTCGGCCGCGACCAGAACCAGGATCGATGCCGCCGCGGAGAGGCGGATGCCGGTGAAGATTGTCGGCAGCGCGGCCGGCAGGATCACCTTCTGGAACAATCGGAACGACGAAAGACCCAGCGACCTTGCGGACTTGATCAGCAGCGGATCCACCGTGCGAACACCCGAGATCGTGTTCAGCAGGATCGGGAAGATGCAGGCGTAGATCACCAGCGCAACCTTGGACGTCTCGCCGATGCCGAGGATCAGGATGAACACGGGGAGTAACGCGAGGGCCGCGGTGTTGCGGAACAACTCGAGGAACGGATTGATCAGCTGCGCCACCGGCCGGTACCACCCGATGACGATGCCCAGCGGCACCGCGACCACGACTGCGACCACAAAGCCCTTCAGGGCCCGGCCGACGCTCGCCGAGATGTGTTCCGTCAGTTGACCGCTCGTGGCCAGGTCCACCAGCGCGTTGATCACGTCGGAGAACGGTGGCAGGAAGGTCTTGTCGACGATGCCGACCCGCGGCGCGATCTCCCAGAAGGCGATCAGTAGCGCCAGCACGATCGTCGCCAGGAGCACCGAGTTGACGGCGCCGACAATGGTCCGGCCCACCTGCTTGCGTGGCTTGGCGGTCTCGGGTATTTGGATCGTCTGCGAATCGAGAGCGACCCCTGATACCGACTGTGAAACCTTCTCCAAGGCGACCCTAGACATGGGCCGCAACTCCAACCCGGTTCGTGCTTTCGACTTCCGGCCGCAGCGACAACCAGATCCGGTGCCGGCAGTCGCGGAACTGTTCCGACGAACGCAGGTCGTCGACGGACTCCCGGTCGATGTCGATCGGCAGGATCTCTTTGATGCGGCCCGGGCGTTCAGTGAGAACGGCCACCCGCTGACCGAGGTAGATGGCCTCGTCGATGCCGTGGGTGATGAACAGGATGGTCTTGCCCGTCGCCTTCCAGATCCGGAGCAGCTCGTCTTGGAGTGACTCGCGGGTCTGAGCGTCGAGCGCCGCGAACGGCTCGTCCATCAGCAGGACCTCGGGGTCGTAGGCGAGGCTCCTCGCGATGGCGACCCGCTGTTTCATACCGCCGGACAGTTCGTGAGGCAGATGGTCGCCGAAGCCGTCGAGCCCGACCAGTTGCAGGTACTCGTCGGCGATGGTCTTGCGGCGTCGGCGCGCGATTCCCTTAGCCTCCAGGCCGAACTCCACGTTGGCCCGCGCCGAGCGCCATGGGAGCAACGCGTACTGCTGAAAGACGACACCGCGATCGAGTGCAGGGCCGGTGATGGGGCGCCCGTCGAGGAGGATCTCGCCGGACGTCGGCTTCGTCAGGCCGCCGATGAGGTCGAGCAGGGTGGACTTGCCGCTGCCGCTGGGCCCGACGAGGACCAGGAATTCGCCCGCGGCGGCGGCGATGGTGATGTCGTCGACCGCGACGAAGTCGGGTTTACCTGCTGCCGGAAACGACTTCCGGGCCGAACGTAATTCGAGCTTGGGGGTTGTCATGATGCCCCCTCCACAGGTGTGCCCTCGGGGCCTGATTCGGGTGGGTAGGTGCCGTTGGCGTACGGGTTGTCATCGTTCGTGAAGAGGTCGGTCGCGGTGATCTGGCCCTCCTTGAGCTCGCCGTCGCGGACCAGCCAGTCAATCCAGAGCTGGATCTCCTCCTCCTTGATCACGCCTCCGGGCGTGGGGATCGACGAGCTCTTCCAGTAGTCGGCGAGCGCCGGGTCTTCGCCGCGACCGCGTTTACCGATAATGGCCTTGTTCTTCGCGACCACATCCGCGCGCGGGGTGACCTGGGCCCAGCGGATCGCTCGGGCGGTGCCCTGCACGAAGTCCTTGACGGCCTCGGAGTTCCTCTTGATGAAATCGTTGCGAAAGACGTAGCTGCCATAGCTGAAGTCGCCGAAGACCTTGTCGGTGAACAACTCCCGCACACCACCCTTCTGCAGGGCGCGTTCCTGGAAGATGCCGCTGAAGTTGCCGGCATCGATCTGTCCCGCGCGCAACGCGGTCTCGGTGTTGATGGGTGGCACCACAAGCAGTTGTACCGTTGCGATCTCGTCTTTCGAAAGGCCCTCACGGGCAAGCCATTCCCGAATCACGAACTCCGAGTGCGCGCCGAGGGTGTTGACGCCGACCTTCTTGCCGATGAGGTCGCGAGCATCGCGGATCGGCCTGCCGTCGAGGACGTAGAAGCCGTTGAACGTCTGAGCGTCGGCGCCGTAGGAGTCGACGACGGCGGCGATCGGGGATCCTGCCGAGGCGAGTTTGACGATCGCGCCGTTGAACGCCGACCCGAAGTCGGAGTCGTTTGTGGCGGTCGCCTGGATCGACTGGGGTCCGCTGGTGGTCTCACCCACGGACTTGAGGGTGACCTTGCTGAAGTAGCCGAGATCGGCAGCCAATTCCGGGAACTGGACCGACGCGGGCGACGTCAGATACCGCAGTTCGGTTTTGCCGTCCGAGGTGATGGTCGCCTCGTCGGACGCCGACCCGCACGCGGTGGCCGTCAATCCCAACGAGAGCGCCAGGGTGAGTGCGGCGACGACTCGTGTTCGTCGCGATGGTGTGTGGTTCACGAGGGTCCGTTCGACTCGCCACGGAGATCGGTTTCGGCGCGGAATTGACCGGCCTGAGCTGGATTGTCGGCTGGTTGATGTTGACATTGTGCTTGGTGCTGAAATCGTGAATACGCCGGTCGCTTGCGACAGCACGCTATTTTACGACGTGGAATATGCGAACCAATTAAATCGTGCTGCGTAAAAGCGCCGCCGGGTCCATCCGTTGCGAGGCTTCGGTGACCGAGTCGGACAGCATCGCCGCGGTGCTACGCATCACCGGATAAATCTGAGAGATCAGCGATGGATTGAGGCGAACACTGAGGGCCTGCACGCTCACCGAGGCCCGGACGCGGCCGCCGACGTCGAACACCGGGACCGCGATCGCGGTGACGTCGGCAGGGTCGGAGAGGGCGTATCCGCGGCGCCGAGCCGTGTCGATGGCGGGTGCGTGGCCGTCGCGGCGACCACGTCGGCCGGCGAAGGCGACGATCGCGCGGCCCATCGCCGTGGTGTCGAGCGCGGCCCGCAGCTGAGGGACCTGGTGGCGGCAGAACGCGACGGGTGGGCGCGCGGAGTAGACCGTCACAGCCTGATCATCCTCGGCGATGCCGAGACTCGCGGTGATCCTGATCTGCGACGACAGTGCGTGCAGGTGCGGGGCTGCGGCCTCGACATCGATCCGCCGGTTGGCCGAGGTGGCCAGCGCCAGCAGTCCGTCGCCGATCCCATAGCAGTCGGTCTGCGGATCCTGGGTCAGCAGACGTCCCCGGACGAGTGCCTGGGCGATCCGGTGGGTGGTGCTCACCGGGAGCCGGACGCGGTAGGCCAGTTCGCTGATCGGGATGAAATGGTCGGCGCTCTCGAGTGCGTAGAGCACGGCGATCGCTCGCTCGATCGCCTGCGACCCCGTCCGCGGTCGCAGCGACGTCGTGTCGCCAGTGTCCATAGTCACCGATCCTGTCCGCTCACGCCGGCGAACGGGAGGATTGTGCGCGCCGTGATCTTTTCACCGGCGTTTTCGGGTGAATACCGGCTGTGATTCCACGATGTGGAAGCGGATCTGGATTTTTGATCACCGACACATTGATTGTTCACCTCAGGCCGCTGTTGGCGGTAAAACATTTATTCTCTGAAAGGACCAGATCGTGACGATTACAGAAACCTCAGCGCGGATCGCGACGCCACAACAGTCGATTGGTGTCGCACCCATCGCAGGATACATCGGTGCCGAAGTATCCGACATCGACCTCACCCAGAAGCAAGGGTCGGCGACCCAGCGCGAACTCGCCGAGGCGCTCTACGAATACAAGGTGCTGTTCTTCCGTGACCAGGCCATCGATCACGCGCAGCAGGTCCAGTTCACCGAGTACTTCGGTCGGCTGACCGATGCCCATCCGCTCGGCTATACGGACAAGTCGCCTGCCGGATATCCGCAAGTGCTGACAGTGGATTCACGCACCTACGCTATTCGGGCCGGATCGCGCCAATACAGTTACGCGAGCTTCTGGCACCAGGACGTGACTGCGTTGATCAACCCGCCTGCGGTCACCGTGCTGCGCGCGGAGCTCGTCCCCGATGTCGGAGGCGACACCACGTGGGCAGATCTGGGCGCGGCCTACGACAATCTCCCGACCTCACTCCAACGCTTCCTCGAAGGACTGTATGCCGAGCACCGGTTCGGTGGCCGCGAAAAGCATTGGGAGAAGCAGTCCGAGGCCGCCGCACTCACCGAGCAGACCCCGATCATCAGCGAGCACCCGGTGGTACGCGTTCACCCGGTCACGGGCCAGAAGCTGATCTATGTCAATCCCGGCTTCACCAGCCGGATCATCGGCCTCAGTGCCTCGCAGAGCGATCGTCTGCTCGACCTGCTGTTCACCGAGATCACCAACCCGGCCTACACCGTCCGTGTCCGGTGGACGCCGAACAGTGTCGGCATCTGGGACAACCGCGCCACGATCCACCAGGCGCCAACCGATCTCGGTCATCTCGACGTCGTCAGGGTGCTGCACCGCACCACCGTCGAGGGTGACATCCCGCTCGGTGTCGGGAGTGTTCAGTCCCGTTCGATCTCCGGTGATCCCTTTTACGCCCGTACCGCCTGACAGCACCGAGAACACCAGCCCACAGAAACGAGGGAACCAATCATGACCATCACCGACAACATCACCGCCTCCGCACTCGACTTCGCACCCGTCGCCGGTCACATCGGGGCCGACGTCTCCGGCATCGATCTGACCGCGCCGCTGGACCTCGAGCAGGCCGAGGCCGTGGTCGAAGGCCTTCACCGGTACAAGGTGCTGTTCTTCCGCGACCAACACATCGATCACGCGCAGCAGATCGCTTTCGCGCGGAACTTCGGCCCGGTGACTGCGTCGCATCCCTATGACGACGATGCGCCCACCTACTTCCCCGAGATCCTGAAGATCGACAACCGCGACTTCGAGCGGAAGTTCGGTGTCAAGTCGGCGAGTTACACCAACGAGTGGCACACCGACGTCACTGCGCTGGTCAATCCGCCCGCGGTCTCGATCCTGCGCGCCGGCAACACACCGGTCCGCGGGGGCGACACCAGCTGGACCAACCTGGCGGCGGCCTATGCGGGACTGCCCGATTCGATCAAGGACCTGGTCGACGGACTGCGCGCGGAACACCGTTTCGGTGGTCGACACCCGGTGTTCGAGGTGGGCAGCGAATACGGCGAGAAGGTTGCCAAGACCCCGCTCGTCACCGAACATCCGGTGGTGCGGGTGCATCCGGCGACCGGTGAGAAAATCCTCTTCGTCCAGCCTGGGTTCACCAGCCGGATCGTCGGTTACAGCCGACGGCAGAGCGACGCCCTGCTCGATCTGCTCTTCGACGAGGTGACCAACTCGGCCTACACGGTGCGATTCCGGTGGCGCGAGGGCAGCATCGCGGTCTGGGACAATCGCGCGACCGCCCATCTGGCACCCGGCGATGTCAATCATCTCGACGTCGCGCGGGTGCTCTACCGGACCACCATCGTTGGCGACATCCCGGTCGGCGTCGACGGTGCGCCGTCGATCGCGATCTCCGGCGAACAGTTCACGGGCTCCTGATGACACGGCGGCGGCAGTGACGATGGCGGTCTGGATCGCGGCAAGCGTGCTGTACACCAAGATCTTTGAGGCCAGGTAGGCCCCGGACAACAGGACGACAGACTCCTCGTGCCGGAAGATGGTGCGTTCGCCGACCAGGTCGCGGATGGTCAGCGCGGTACCCATGAACACCGCGGCGATGTTGGCCAGGATAAGCAGTTGGGTGGGCTCGTTGGGAGCGCCGCTGGCGATGGTGGCCGCTCCGAGGCCGACGTTGCCCGGCACCACCAGCGACAGGGCTCCGAGGATGAACGGCAACAGAACCAGAAACAAGGTGCAGCCGCGGTCGGCGAAGATCAGCGGTGATCGTCGCACCGTCGGTGCTCCGGTAGAGGGCGACCGCGTCACGCTTGTACTCGTCTGGATAATTCTTTCTCGCCATCGTGTTGGATCATCTCGTTTCCCCAAGGCACTTCCCGGGATTGAGCGTGCCCCAAACCATACGGGGCAAGGCCCGTGATCAGTTCCTAAATCGTTGTGTCTCTCTCATGACGAGCGATCACGATAGGTTGACTCGACAACTGTCGAATGGGCGAGTGAACGCCGGGATCTTGTCGGCGACGATCTCGACGGCGAGTAACACGCCGACGATCAGCATGACCCAGCCGTTCTCCAGCCAGGCCCAGCCTGGCGGCAGCGACGCCAGGTCGGTGAAACGTGACAGCAGGTCCAGGCCCAGCAGCGGAATGTAGGCGTTCAACCCCGCTGCGGTCGCCAGCCCGAACCCGGTCAGCAGTTCCATGGATTCAGTATGTGGCCGACCCGCACCGGAATCATGTGGCCGACCCGCACCGGAATCGCTCAGTTCGGGCGGCGGGCGTTGTTACCGTCGGAACGCGTTGGCTTGTCGTGCCGCGGGACCTGAGGCACATCCTGGATCTTGCGGCCCCTGCCCGCCACGGTGGCCAGCGAGCGGAAGCATCGCGGGCATATCGGTTTGCCCGCGATGTCGACCGTCCAACTCTTCCCGCTACCCGGGCATGCCTTCTCGGTCATGAACTGAACTGTATCTGTGACCGTGAAAGGACCCGAATCGGTGCGCTAGAGCTCAAGAAGCCCGCAGTAAGTGTCAGTCGCGCGCGGCGGCGAGCAGACCGTCGCCCAGCGGTATCAGCACCGGGCTGAATCGCTCGTCCTCGGCGATCAGGCGAGCGGCCTCGCGCACCGCGCTGACCTCGGCATCGTTGGCCGTCGCGTCGCCGGCCCGGCCACCGAGCGCGGCGCGATGGATCACGATCGCTCCGCCCGGCCGCAGCAGGCGTACGCCCTCGGCCACGAACTGTGGTTGGTCGACCGGAGCGGCGTCGACGAAGACCAGGTCGTAGGACTCGTCGGCCAGTCGGGTCAGCACATCTTGAGCACGGCCACTGATCAGCCTGGTGCGGGACGCGCCGACGCCGGCCTCGGTGAACGCCTGCTTGGCAAGCCGCTGGTGTTCCGGCTCGACGTCGATGGTGGTGAGCACGCCGTCCTCACGCATCCCCGCGAGCAGCCACAGGCCGCTCACGCCGGCCCCGGTACCCACCTCGACGACCGCCTTTGCCCCGGTCAGCCGGGCCAACACGCTCAACAGCGCGCCGACGGCGGGCGTCACGGCGCCCGCGCCGCTGTCCACCGCACGGTCCCGCGCGGCGGCCGTCACGGCGTCTTCGCTGATCGACCCTTCGGCATGTGAGACGAGCGACAGGGCACGGGCGGACTCGTCGTTGCTGGCCATGCCCGCAGCGTAAAGCGAACACCGACCGGCCGGCCCGCCGACACGCCCGCCTCTGATACGAGAATCACAGTCGAGTTTCGGGGGTTTTACCTGGTTGAACTATGGGCAATTCGCTTTCTCAGGAATTGTTCAGTTTGCTCATATGCCTGGCACACCCCGGTCGGAGACGGTACTCCCATGGAATACGGCGAAAGCTCGCGATCACGGAATACGGATGGCTTCGGCCGCGTTCCCAACGCCAACGAGCAGATGCCCACCTCAGTGGCCTGTCACCTTGATTCGGAGGATCCGACGATCACCAACGCTTCAGCTTGTGCAACCGCCGGGAGCCCCCTCGCCAGCCCTGTGTCGATGCCCCATCTGGAGCAGTACACCGACGGCGATTGGGTGGAGCCATCCGACGAGCTGACCGGCACCGCAGTCTTCGACGCCACCGGCGACAAGGCCGCCATGCCGTCCTGGGACGAGCTGGTGCGCCAGCACGCCGACCGGGTGTATCGGCTGGCCTACCGCCTTTCCGGTAACCCCCAGGACGCCGAGGATCTGACCCAGGAGACGTTCATCCGGGTGTTCCGGTCGGTGCAGAATTACCAGCCCGGGACGTTCGAGGGCTGGCTGCACCGCATCACCACCAACCTGTTCCTGGACATGGTGCGTCGCCGCACTCGTATCCGCATGGAGGCACTGCCCGAGGACTACGACCGGGTTCCGGCCGAGGATCCCAACCCCGAGCAGATCTACCATGACTCCCGGCTGGGTCCGGATTTGCAGGCCGCACTGGATTCGCTGCCGCCGGAGTTTCGCGCCGCGGTGGTGCTGTGCGATATCGAGGGCCTGTCCTACGAGGAGATCGGCGCCACGCTCGGAGTGAAGCTGGGCACCGTCCGCAGCCGCATTCACCGTGGTCGGCAGGCGCTGCGCGAGCATCTTGCCAAGCATTCGGATCAGCTGAGCGTCTCCGCCTGAGCGTCATGGGTGTGAGGCGCGGGATACCGCGCTACATTCAAATGAGCAGTGTGTGTTCGAGGGTGCGGCGTTCCGAGAGGAGTCGGATGATGGCAGATCCGGGCGATGTGTTCCGTCGCGTGCTCTCCTGGCTGCCCGCACCATTTGCCTCGCAGAGCGACGAGCCCGTCGGGCCACGGCGGTTCGGCTCCACCGAGCACCTGTCCACCGAGGCCATCGCCGCCTTCGTCGACGGTGAACTGCGGATGACCGCCCATTTGCGCGCCGGACACCATCTTTCGCTGTGTCCGTTGTGCGTCGGCGAGGTCGACGCCCAACGCCAGGCGCGGTCGGCGTTGCGGGACGCCTGTCAGATCGCCATGCCGAACTCTTTGCTGGGTTTGTTGTCACAGATCCCCGAGCGCAATCCTGAAGCCCTTGCCGCCGAGGATCCGCCTCAGCAGGTAGCTGAAGGCGCAGGTCGCGCGCGGCGCAAGCGCCGGTAGGGTTGATGCGAGGACGATCAGTCGCGGGTGCCGTCGATGGTGCGCGCTTGAACGGGGAGTGATGCACGGGTGACCAATCAGGACCAATCGGGCAGCAACCCCCGTCTGGCGCCCCGTCCGGTTTCGCGTCCGCCGGTCGATCAGGCGTCCCAGCGCGCCTTCGGTCGGCCCGACGGAGTGGCCGGATCGTTCCTCGGCGCGGACAAACACCGCGACCAGGGCGAGTACACCCCCAAGAGCCTGGCGCCGGACCCCGTGCTGGCCGAAGCCTTCGGACGTCCCTATGCCGGCGGTGACTCGCTGCAGCGTCACCCGGCCGATGCCGGGGCACTGGATGCCGAACGTGACACCGACGTCGAGAACGCCGCCGACCCGTGGCGCGACCCGGCCGCCGCCGCGTCGCTGGGAGCCCCGGCGGCCGCGCCCAGCGGCCCCGTCGTGGTGCAGGCGCCGCAGGGCAGGCTCGGTGTGCGTGACGTACTCTTCGGCGGCAAGGTGTCCGTCGTCGCGCTGGTGGTCCTGGCGATCGTCTCGTTGGTCATCGGCGCGCTCGGCGGCGTGGTGGGCCGCAAGACCGCCGAGGTGGTCGAGGCCTTCACCACCTCCAAGGTCACCCTCGAAACCAGCAACCGGCCCGCCGAGTCTGCCGGTCAGTTCGCCGAGGTTGCTGCTGCCGTTGCTGATTCGGTGGTCACCATCGAAGCCACCAGCGACCAGGAGGGTTCGCAGGGCTCCGGTGTCGTGGTCGACGGACGCGGCTACATCGTCACCAACAACCACGTGATCTCCGACGCCGCCACCAACCCCAGCAAGTACAAGATGACCGTCGTCTTCAACGACGGCAAGGAGGTCGCGGCCAACCTCGTCGGCCGTGACCCCAAGACCGACCTTGCGGTGATCAAGGTCGACAACGTGGACAATCTCAGCGTCGCCAGGTTGGGCGATTCCGAGAAGCTCCAGGTCGGTGAGGAAGTGATCGCGGCAGGCGCTCCGCTGGGTCTGCGCAGTACGGTGACCCACGGCATCATCAGCGCACTGCACCGGCCCGTCCCGGTGTCGGGAGACGGTTCGGATACCGATACCGTCATCGACGGTGTGCAGACCGACGCGTCGATCAACCACGGCAACTCCGGTGGCCCGCTGATCAACATGTCCGCTCAGGTCATCGGCATCAACACCGCCGGAAAGTCATTGTCGGACAGCGCGAGCGGTCTGGGCTTCGCCATCCCGGTCAACGAGGTCAAGGATGTGGTGCAGAAGCTCATCGAGGCGGGCAAGATCGCCCATCCCGCCCTCGGCCTGACCGCCAGATCGGTCAGCAACGACACCGCGTCCGGCGCACAGATCGCCGATGTCAAGGTCGGCGGCCCCGCGGCGAAGGGCGGCATCCTGGAGAACGACGTGGTGGTCAAGGTGGGTAACCGCGACGTGGCCGACGCCGACGAGTTCGTCGTTGCCGTGCGCCAGCTCAAGATCGGCGAGCCCGCACCCGTCGAGGTGGTCCGCGACGGTCGTCGGGTCACCCTGACCGTCACGCCGATCGGCGACGGAACGACCTGAGATGTTCGCGAATGTCGGCTGGGGCGAGATGCTGCTGTTGGTGGTGGCAGGCTTGGTCATCCTCGGCCCCGAACGACTTCCCGGGGCCATTCGGTGGACCTCCGGCGCGGTGCGTCAGGCTCGCGAATACCTCAGTGGGGCCACCAGCCAATTGCGCCAGGATCTCGGGCCGGAGTTCGACGATCTGCGGGAGCCGCTGAGCGAGCTGCAGAAGTTGCGCGGCATGTCGCCGCGGGCGGCGCTGACCAAACATCTGCTCGACGGCGACGATTCTTTCCTGACCGGCAATTTCGACAGGCCGACCAAAGCGGTGTCACCCGATGGTCCGAAACCGGCCGATCCGCCGGCAACGCCGGGCGCCACCAAGTTCGACAGCGACGCCACCTGACGCCGGATCTATCGTCCCGCGGGATCCAGTCCTAGCGACACCCCGGCCAGTCCACGCTTGCGTGCGCCCAGTGCGTCGGCAACCTTGCGCAGTTCCTTGGCCGCAGGGGAGTGCGGATCGGACAACACCAGCGGCACCCCCGAGTCACCGGCCGACACCAGGCCAGGTTCCAGCGGAATCTGGCCCAGCAGCGGCACGTCGGCACCCACCGAGCGAGTCAGCGATGCGGAGACCTGCGCACCGCCGCCGGCGCCGAAGATGTTCATCACCGTTCCGTCGGGCAGGGTCAGGCCGGCCATGTTCTCCACCACACCGACGATGCGCTGGCGGGTCTGCAACGCGATCGCGCCCGCGCGTTCGGCGACCTCGGCCGCCGCCAACTGTGGGGTGGTGACCACCAGGATCTCCGCGCCCGGGATGAGCTGTGACACCGAGATGGCGATATCGCCGGTGCCCGGCGGCAGGTCGAGCAGTAGCACGTCCAGGTCGCCCCAGTAGACATCGGCCAGAAACTGCTGCAGCGCGCGGTGCAGCATCGGTCCCCGCCACACCACCGGGGTGTTGCCCTGGGTGAACATCGCGATCGAGATGACCTTCACGTCATGGGCGATGGGCGGCAGGATCATCGAATCGACCTGGGTGGGCCGGTCCGAGATGCCCATCATCCGCGGCACCGAGTGGCCGTAGATGTCGGCGTCGAGCACGCCGACCGACAACCCGCGGGCCGCCAGCGCAGCCGCGAGATTGACGGTGACACTGGACTTTCCGACGCCACCCTTGCCCGACGCCACGGCGTAGACGCGGGTCAGCGAGTTGGGCTGGGCGAATGGGATCACCGGCTCGCGAGAGTCTCCGCGTAGCAGCTTGCGCAGTTCGGTGCGCTGTTCGTCGTTCATCACGTCGAGGCTGACTTTGACCGCACCGGTGCCCGGCACGTCGGCGACGGCGGCGGTGACCTTATCGATGATCTCGTTCTTTTTCGGGCACGCCGCGATCGTCAGGTACACCTCGACGTGCACGCCGGCGTCGGCGTCGATGGTGACACCTTTGACCATGCCGACTTCGGTGATCGGACGGCGCAGTTCGGGGTCGACGACCTTGGTCAGCGCGGAGCGAACCGCAGCTTCGAGGTCGGTATTAGTCGAGGACATCATCTGCGAGTCTAAGCCGCGATGACGGACCCTCGGTAGGCCGGGCTGACTAG
>WOYI010776017.1_pt1 | contig 13567 bp, 22 predicted proteins | sample 6423411 | NCBI WGS metagenome assembly WOYI01 (sample SAMN13441803, study PRJNA592873) | oil field metagenome | biome: oil field; feature: oil-well bore; material: oil-contaminated soil; isolation source: oil-contaminated soil from oil-well borehole | place: Germany: Wietze | collected 2016-10-18 ...
GTATTTAATAAATTAACATTGAAACCAGATACTAAGTAATTGGTGCGTCTATGGAACATTTCCAAATAGAAATAATTTGTGCTGAAACAGCAGGAGACCTGCAGGAAAATCAGGTATTTATGAAGAACCTGTCAGGGAGTAGTTTAACTTTTAAACTCCTGGATTCTGCCCGGGAAGGTACGCCTCTTATCAGGATTGGTAAGAGAAGTCCTAAAATCATGCTCACTGCAGGTGTCCATGGTAATGAGCTTTCACCACAAATCGCAGCACTGGATGTGGCCCAGAAACTGGTAAATCAAAACATCGAAGGCACAGTTTACCTGATACCATTCGCCATTCCCTTCGCCACCATGAAAAGTTCCAGGAGATTTAAGGGATTCGACATGAACCGAACTGCATTTAAAGAAGGAACATTATCCAATGAAATAATCAAGGTAGCCAGGGATTTGAATTTAGACTCCCTGGCTGATTTCCACGCCACCAAACCGTACAGTAATCCCGGGGTAGAGAGTATTTTCTGCTCTAAAAAACCCTGCCAGGAAAGTTTCACCATTGCAGAGCATATAAATAAGGCCACCAAATCGAAGATCATCTGCCATAAAAATGCCGGCACCCTCTACAACGGTGCACTGGAGGACGAATGCAATAAATCAAATATTCCAGCGGTGACCTGTGAAGTGGTCTCCCACAACGGTAAGGTAGATCCAGGTAGCCAGGAAAGGTCGTATCTGCAAATGGTTGCTTATATGAGTTATTTTGGGATTGAAATCCATTGATCTAGAGTAGAATAGAATTGATAGGTTAATAGGTTAATCAATGGTTAAAATAGGTTAATCAATAATTATAATATACACTTCCTCTAAACGTTGATAAAATGCCTTCTTATAAAATCCACGTCCCCTTCGCACTTATCATGGCCTTACCATTCTTTCCCAACATTTTCCTCCTTTCATTAGCCCTTTTTGGAACGTCCATAATCGATTTTGACAACAACATTAAAGAAAATCAGATAATTATCATGTTTCTAATAGGGCTTGTACTGGCCTTAATTTTGTATATATTCAATTTACCCTCTATGATAGGGATTATTTTAATTTTACTGGCGGTAATTTTCTTTATCTCCAGGCACCGTGGATTTATGCACTCGATCTTGGGGATAGCAGCTATATCCATATTTTTAACAGTCTTTGCCACTGGTTTTTACCTGCTCCTGGTGGATGTAGTTGATCTGAAGATTATTTTGGTCTTACTCTCCATAATTTTAGGTTTCATAGTTTTAAACAGGAAATTATTCTTTCCCTATTTAATTTTGATGATCATTGGAATTTATTTGACTCCCAATCTATCATTAAATATCTTCCATATTTTTGGAGCGTTCTTTATAGGCTGTTTAAGTCATATAACACTGGATCTCTTCACATCCAGCGGGGTAAGTCTTTTGAGCCCTTTATCAAGCAGGAAATTCCATAAACTTTCTGGTGTTTTGATCATGGTTATCTGGATAGTGGCTGCAGTACCGTATCTCTTTATTTTCAGCAATTAAAACACTAAGCTATAAAATTTTCATGATACAATTAATTTTCCATGTTATATCTTAATTACAATGAGTATTGGTTAAAAGAATTTTATTTGCTGTCACCCACTACCCGGAAAAATTTTTAGATATCTTTATATATCATGTTTTATAATGATGAATTGTAATTGCTATATCTAAAATAGTGTTCTAAACCTGGTAGAGAGATCGTTTCAACAATGAATTAGGATTTAAATCAGTATAATAGTAATAAAAAGGGATTGACATGTTTCTTATGCGGATATTTTATGGAATTGCATATTTCATCGTTTTGATATTTGAGATCATCAAGGCCACTTGGGATGTGGCTGGCAGAACACTCAATGGAAAAGTGGAACCAGTGGTTGTAGAGATAGAAACTGAACTTAAAAGACCTGTCTCCCAGACCATACTGGCTAACAGCATAACTTTAACCCCGGGAACCCTCTCCATAGATCTCGATTCTCAAAATCAGATATTAACAGTGGCCATCATATACCCACGGAGCAAAGAAGAAGTAATTCCCTTCGAACCCTACATAAAAGGTATGTTAGAATAATTTTAGTCACAGAGATGTTAAAATAAACTTTTATCCGATTATATCAAAGAGATTTAAACAACGTTAACACGCACAACTAAATTAGAGAGATGTTAGAATGGACTTGTTGTTGATATCAGAATATATATTGCTGGCGGCACTGGCCATCTTTTCCCTGGCGACCATCAGGATCACCACCAGAAAAACCATAGGTATGAGTCTGGTGGGACTTTCCGGGTTAGCCATTGCAGTGGCCACCATCTTAATACTGATTAAAAATATCTACGGAATAGGGTTTTGTGGAGATATAGCACTCGCACTTATAGTTTTAGGGCCAGTAGGTACCATAGCATTTTCAAAAGTTTTAAAGGGTGATTAAAAGTGGCATTTATCGAAGTATCCGATCCCATATCCCTGGTAAAATCAATTTTACTTATCATATGTGCTGTCCTGGTCATACTGGGAGGAATTGGAATCTTGAGGTACAAGGATGACCTGGAAAGAGTTATGTACGCCCGGATCCACATCCTGGGAATAGCAGACATGGCCTGCATACTGGCCCTGCTTGTCCTGGGCGAATATCTCCTGGCAGCAGCCTACTTCGTCCTGGCACCCTTCAACGCTCATGCCATTGCCAATGCCTACTACTATGGGGAGGAGAAAAGATGATCGAATACATTCTCATGATCACAACTGTTTTAGGTGCCATTATAGCTTTGATGCAGAGAGATTTACTGAAGGCAGCCATACTAACCGGGATACCCGGTATTTCCATCGCCTTTTTATTCCAATTTTTACTGGCACCCGATGTGGCGTTGACCCAGGCAATTGTTGGATCAGCAATCTTACCGGTATTTATCGCACTTACCGTTCTTAAAACAAGGAGAACAGAGGAAGAAAGTAAATAATTAGATTAATGGTGAAAAAATGGTAGTAGACAGTCAATTGATGTCCTTTTTCACAGCAGGATCACTAGTAGTAATCGGAATATTCGCTGCATTATTTCTGGATAATCTTATAAAGAAAATAATAGGCTTGGCCTTCTTAGCAGACGGTGTAAACCTGTTCATCATAACCATGGGGTATAAGCCCGGGGGAATTGTTTACATATTCTTACCCGACATGGTGGTCAGCAACTTCGCCCAAACCGCCTCATATCCACTCCCATTTGCTCTGGTGCTTACCAACATCGTTATCGGCGCCAGTACACTGGCGGTGATATTGGGTTTGGTTATCATACTCAACAAGAGACACGGATCACTCAGCGCATCGAAAATACTAAGGGATAAAGGAGAGTAGACAGATGATTCCAGACGTAAAAGATTGTTCACAAATGTGGAGGGAATACTAAATGGATACAAACGCCCTCATTGCCGTCATGGTCGCTTTACCCATTGCCAGTGCTCTCTTTTTAAATTTACTCGATAAAAAAGACAGGACCATAAAGATACTGGCCATCATCACGGCCATCGTTATACCCATCATACCACTTTTAACCCCTTATGGTTCACATTTCTTCGGTGGTTATGTTCCCCTGGCCCAGAATGCAACCCTGGCACAGGGATTACCGTCACTCATCACCGGAACACAGTTATTCCAGTTCCACCCCGGTATCATGTACGTGTTCACCAGTGCCCAACAGCTCATGGTATTTGTTCTGGGACTCATCACATTCTTTGCCATATTCACCTTCTTAAACGAAACAAAAAGGCCCTCAGGAGTTTACGCCTTCCTGATGTTCATGGGTACCGCTTCAGTATCAGCCATACTGCTTTCAGATGATATATTCAATATATTTGTATTCTTTGAGATAGCAGCACTGGCCCAGGTGGGAATAATCGTGGCATCCGGTATAAAAAATAACTATGAAACCGCCCTTAAGTATATCCTCCTGGGAAATATCGCAGGACCACTCCTGCTATTAGGCATAGTCATATTATTAGGTGTTACAGGGAATGTTAACGTTACAGACATGATATTCACATTTAAACAGGGATATGTGGACCCCAATAGTCCCGTAATCCTTATGTCACTGGCTCTGATAACCTTTGGATGGCTTTACGCTTCAGGACTTCCACCATTCCACACCATAAAATCAGCAGTCTACAGTAAGGCGTTACCCCATGGGGCAGCTTTACTACAGGCCTTCTCAGTATTTACCCTGGTGGCAATAGGAATCATAATACTCAGGTTGTTCTCCTACAACCCCTTCACCAACATAGCTATAATCGGCATATCAGTGATAGCCATGATTCTGGGAATCACCATGGCCATAGTACAGACCGACTACAAGAGAATCCTGGGTTACCTGGCAGTGGGAGAATTAGGATACATCGGAATAGGACTGGGACTGGGAACTGCATTCGGGATCACGGCTGGTCTTTTCCAGGCGGTTAATGAGGCCATAATAACTTCTTTCCTCTTCATTGGATTTGGAACAGTGCTCTACAAAACCAGAACCAGCAACACCAGAAAACTGGGGGGAATGATGTACGTTAACCCCAGGGTAGCTTTACTGGTCCTCCTGGCCGGACTGGCCATGGCCGGTGTCCCACCACTCAACGCTTTCCAGAGTAAATTGATGTTAATCCAGGCAGCTATACAATCTGGACTGCCCGAACTAGGTATAATAATGATACTCTTAAGTATCGTAACCTTTATGACCTTTATGAAAGCATTTTACACCATATACATGCGGCCAAAACCCAAAGAACTGGAAATTTTAGATAACAAAATCCCCAGATCAACGGTGATATCCCTGGTAGCTTTACTGATAATCTGTATAATACTGGGACTATTCCCGCAAATAGCAACCAACAGTCTACAAACATTAGCCGTAGGACTGGTTTAACGGGGTGAAATAGTTATGAGTTTCTACGATATCATATTGAAAAGGATAAGGAAAATACAGGAAAAAGCTGAAGAAGAACCAATAACTAATGTAACAGCTTCAGCAATGCTAACTGCAGAACTAACTCTGATTATATCGGTTTTAGTTGCTGTAGTTATGGTAAGGTTGATTCACCCTGTTTTGATGATAATTATGATAGCAGCGGTACTGGTAATCGCACTCATGGCCATGCCCATCATGCCCAGACTTAGAAGGGAACAGAACGATGATCTAAACAACATGATGTTCTACGTTGTGGTGGCCCTGGGAATAATTGTAGCCCTGTTTTACTGGGGGAATTTAAATGTTTAATGGAATAAAAAACATAGTAGGTTTATTAGCCATTGCAGTATTCGCCGTAGCTTTATTCCAGGCAATATATGGATTCGATCAGATACTATATCCGGGAATAAGCTATTTATACCTCTGGTTAGGCCCTGATATAGCGCCTAACGCTGTAACCAACGTAGTATTTGACTGGAGAGCCTATGACACCCTTGGTGAAGCCCTTATACTTGTCACCGCTGTGGTTGTAACTTTACTCTTATTTGGAAGAGGCAAAGTAAAGCTGGGAGGTAAGTAGAATGAGTACCATACTGAAACTATTCATATTCCCCGCAGCACTGATAATCACTTGTTTAGGAGTTAACACTATCCTAGGAGGACACATCACCCCTGGAGGAGGTTTCCAGGGAGGTGCCATAATAGCCGGAGCTTTCATATTCTGTGCCGTGGTATACGGATTAAAAGATTCACCAATAAAGTTCTCCCATGACTTCATGGGCCGTATGGAGAGTATCGGGGCACTGGCATACGTTTTTATTGGAGTGGCTGGATTAATATTCGCTGGTTCCTTCCTATATAACCTGGGGGTGGATCTCTACGGGATCGTACCCTCATTTATAAAGACCATATTCGACTACCCTGATCCAACCCACGCCGGAATAATACCCTACCTAAACTTTGCAGTAGGTTTAAAGGTATTGGTAGGATTAAGCGCTGTGGTAATAACCTTTTTAGGATTTGAAGGCGAATTTGATGAAGATGGAGAAGAAATAGAGGAGATTGAATGATATTTTACGCAGGCCCCATTGTTCTGGGATTCCTACTGGGATTTATAATAGGAAGCAGGATAAAGGTTAACCCGGAAAGTAAGCTGAACTTCACCTGGGGAAGTTACATCACCATATTCATCGCTGCCCTGGTGGCAGCATACTTCATAGGACCCTTCCCATACTACCAGGACGTCCCACTGGCATCTGGATTTGTATCAGCCATCGTGGGGATTTTCGTAGGTAAAGTTACCCTGGGAAGATATGTTAAAGACGACACTGAACATTAAAAGAAAATAAGGAAGATAAAAGAATATAAAGATAAAAGAAGATATCTACAAGGACAATTACAAAAAAGAAGGTATTTACAAAACAATTACAGCAAGAAAAAACAAGTGAATCATCGGAGTAATAGGCAATGTTTATATCAACAAACAAATGTGAAGGGTTAGGAGAATGCATCAAAGAATGCCCTACCGGGGCTATAAGATTAATTGATGGAAAAGCATTCAGCTGCATAACCTGCGGAGCCTGTGCGGATGCCTGTCCCAACAAAGCCATAAAAAAGAATCGATACGGAGGCTACGTGGTGGACCGGGCTAAATGCAACGCCTGCGGAGTCTGCGAGATGACCTGCCCGGTAAACAGCATAAAAATAGAAGATAACCTGGTTAAGGGAATATGCGCCCGCTGCGGTATCTGTGCAGATATATGTCCACTGAACGCCAGGATAGACGCCTTCGATGTAATCGAGGAAAGACAGCTCCAATTTTTACAGTCACTCAACTTAACCATCCAACCAGAAGTCAGGATGCAAAAAGAAGGGGAAAAAGTAGAGAGAATGGGTTTAGTCACCGACTATGATAAATGCACCCTCTGCAAGCGATGTGAATACTACTGCCCTACCGATGCCATTATGGTAGATGTGGATCTGGAAGGGAAATGTACCGAGTGCAGAATCTGTGAAGACGTCTGTCCAGCCGGTGCCATAACCGACACAACCATAGATGAAGATAAATGTACATTATGCCTTAAATGCGTTAAAGAATGCCCCAACAGGGCTATAACCATAGAAGACTTCACCGTGAAAATAAACAAGCCAGAACCAGGCGAAGAAATAACAGGAAAAATAGTATCCTGCCTCAACTGTGGCCTGTGCACCGAAGCATGCAGCCACGGGGCACTGAAGATGGTGGATGGGAAAATACGCTACGACCCCACCTTCTGTGAGGAATGCGAAGAAATGGAGTGTCTGGATGTCTGCCCGGTTGGCACCTTACGTTTATCAGATGAACCAGAAAGGAGAATCAAAGGATTCTGTGTATCCTGCGGTAACTGTGTCCAGGCCTGTGATGTAAATGAGGCGCGAAGCTTCCAGAACACCACCTGGGAAGGAGATGTCACCAAAGACTGCATATCATGCGGAGTATGTGCAGAGATATGTCCCAAAGAAGCCATCACCCTCAAGAAGGGTTCCATCAATGTTGACCTAAGTAAATGCATCCTCTGTGAAAAATGCGGTATCCACTGTCCAGCGGATGCCATACCCAAAACTACCATGCTTAAAAAATCTATAAAAGAAGGATTCACCTTCGTACAGGACAAACTATGCATGAACTGCAAATTATGCACCAAGATATGTCCAGAGGAAGCCATAACGGAAACAGAAGATGGTAGAATCGTGGTGGATGACGAAAAATGCATATACTGCGGAGCGTGTTCCAATGCCTGTCCAGCCAGGGCCATACTATTTGAAAGAGAATTCGAGGTGGCACCATGAAAGACTTTATCCGGGTATTCCTGGAAGGAATCATCAACAACTCTAAAAGAATATTGTTCGCCTCAGATCGGGTTACCGATATTGAAATGAGGAATAAAATCCTGGAAGGAAGGGTTACACCCACCGATAAAGTGGCAGAGATACCCTGTATCGGCTGCGGGGGATGTAGCAACGTCTGTCCCACGGGAGCCGTAACCATGCTGGATCTGGATGAACCAGTGGAGATCATCGAAGGAATGGTCAAAAAACAGATCCCAGTTTTAAACAGTGAAAAATGCGTAAACTGCTACTACTGCCATGACTTCTGCCCATTATACGCCCTGTTTGGTAAAGCAGGTACCATACACCCCAACGATGTGGGTGAAGTGGAACTGGATATTGGGGACCTCCTGGAAAAGCCCATAAAAATATCAGACGATAAATTAACCTTTATAGCACAGTACTTATCAGATTCAACCGTGTTAAAGAAGAGGAAAATTTAATTTATATATGTTCATTTAAGACAGCCCCAAATTTAAAAAGTGATTATCATGAGTTTAAAATCATATTCAAGGGCCAGAGCCGTTCACGTCATGCTGGTCTACACAGGCGGATGTAACGGCTGTGACATTGAAATAGTCAACTGTGTTCTCTCACCAAAATACGATATCGAGCAGTATAAGATATTCTTAACCTGGAACCCCCGGGAAGCCGATGTACTGGTGGTCACCGGCCCGGTAACCAGACACAACAAGGAACCGTTAAAGGCCATCTATGAAGCCATCCCTGAACCCAAAGCAGTGATAGCAGCCGGAGCATGCGCACTCATGGGAGGGGTCTACAAGAACATAAACGGAGACATACCCTCTGAAGAGATATGCGGACCAGTAGATGAGGTAATCCCTGTAGATGCCAAGGTACCCGGTTGTGCTGTAAGGCCGGAGGATGTCCTAGCGGGAGCAGTGGCTGCACTGCCGTTATTGCTAGATGCTGAATGACCTCATAAAAATTGGAATTAAAAATCAACAATATTTAGAACTTAAAATTTACTCAAAATATCAATCAGGTGTAAGTGATGGAAGAAGACAACAAAATAACTGATGAAACCCCGAAGAAACAGGTAATCGAGACGGAAGTTCCACTGGGACCCGTGCACTCGGCCGCTATAGAACCATACCGGGTACGGTTATTTGTGGAAGATGAAATAGTTAAAGATGCAGAGATAACTGTAGGAGTAAATCACCGGGGAGTGGAACGTATAATGGAAGGCCTGCCTGTAGAGAAGGCCAACAGCCTCACCGAGAAGATCTGCGGTATATGTTCTAACAGCCACATCTGGAACTCGGTAATGGTAGCTGAAAAGGCCCTGGGAACAGAAGTACCAGAAAGAGCCCAGTATATAAGAGTTATAATGGAGGAACTGGAAAGGTTACATAGCCACATGCTGTACCTGGCCCATGGAAACGAGGTATTAGGCCATGAAACCTTTTCCATGAGATTATTCTATATCAGAGAAACAGTAATGGAACTGCTACGCATGATCGGAGGTAACCGGGTGCAGTACGGTGTGCCTATCATTGGGGGAATCAGACCCCGTGCTGAACTCAACCAGATGAAACTCCAGAAGATAACCGAGGGAATGAATTATATAGAGGAAAAAATAACCAACTTCGCCGAGCGATTCATATCAGATTCCATGATCATGTCCCGTATAACCGGGGTAGGCATCCTTACCAAGGAAGATGCCATAAGATTATCAGCCACCGGGCCAACTCTACGTGCCACAGGAGTGGAAGTAGATTTAAGGACGGATATGAAGGAGTACGATCCCTTTGAATTTGATGTGATAACCCAGGATGATGGAGACGTAAAATCCCAGCTTCTCGTACGGGTCCTGGAGATCCTGGAAGCTATCAAGATTATTAGACAGGCCGTGAAACACCTCCCCGAAGGCCCAATAACCAACCGTAGCTGGGAGATGCAGGACACCCCCATAACCAAAAGTTACATCGAAGTACCACGGGGGAAACTGTATCATTCCTACTACCTGGATGAGGGTAGAGTGAGAAATGTAATCGTGAGAACCCCTTCCATCACCAACATAGGGGCTATGGAGCACGCCTGTATCGGAAACCATATTACCGATGCCCAGCTGGCTGTGGTACAGTGCGACCCCTGTTTCACCTGTACTGACCGGGCTATACAGATAATCCAGTTATAGGAGAAAGGTTACGATAATAGGAGATTTAAATAATGACCGTCGTTGACTCATTAATCGCGTTAATCGCAGTAATAGGAACGTTAATAGTGGCCTTCGTGGTAAGTGTTTGGCTGCCTGGTATCGAGCGGAAATTCGTCCACGCCAGGATACAGCAGAGGATAGGCCCACCCATCTCAAGCCCTGGTTTAATGGCTCCCATTAAATTCTTCTTTAAAGAGATAATCAATCCCAACTCTCCCATGCCGGGACTCTATAATTCACTACCAATTATAGGGATAATCATAACCATACTGCTTTTAATCATAGTCATGCCCCAACTGTATTTCCTGGCTGCTTTTGCAAGCGTTGTAGCTCTGGTGGGGCTTTTGAAGGTCGAGGAGATCCTGTACATGTTCATGGGTTCCCTTTCAAAATCAGTTTTATCCATCAGGATGCCCTTCCCAGATCTGGTTAAAGGTGCCAAGCATCGGGACGTTCCCCGGTCATTTGTAGAGGAACTGAGTTCCATGCGGGCGTTTAGATTAATCGCCTTCGGATCATTCCCTATCTACATTGCCATCTTCGTACCAGTGGCCATGGCCGGCAGCATATTCCTGAATGACATCGTCGCCTACCAGCAACTTCACGGACCGGTTCTATTCACCTTAGGAGGTATACTGGGAGCTATAGTCTTCTTCGTAGGATTCATGATACTCCTGAACGAGTACCCCTTCGTCATACTCAAAACTAAGGCAGACGTTATAGAAGGACCACTACTGGAATACGCATCTAAATACAGGGCTTACGTCTATATAAGTCGAGGTCTTCTGATATTCGTACTTTCCAGTATTTTCGCTACTTTGTTTCTGGGATTACCACCTAACTTACTGAGCTGGACCATACTGCTCAATATAGTAGTGGCTCTGGCATTCACCATAATCATGGCGATAGTAAGCGCATTCTCCCCAATATTCACCTATAAGCAGTTCTATCCAGTGGTAGCTGGTGTTTCAATACTGGGTGTACTGGCCATCATAGCATCCTTCCTGTAAAATATAAAGAATGAGTGATTTGATAACTTAAAGTTATACCGGTGATGAAATGAAATTCGTAGTAAGACCCTTACATATCATAAGTGTAGGTGGCTACATCGTGGAAACAGACTTTCCCTACCGTAACATAATTGTGGTCAACCCTACCGAAGAACCAATAAAAATCGACATACCCATATTCTCCGAAGACTGGATCGAAAGACACCGCCAGCTAGGCCTGGAAATCATCCCCATAAAGGAAGAAGAAACCTTCTTAAGTAACTTCAGAAGGGCTAAGGTGAAACTGGATAAGTTGAAAGCGGAACTGGGTGTTGAAGACTAATTTCTTCTTTAAACTATTTTTACACTTGCGAACTTAACTCCCATTTCATAGGCTTTCTCAAGATCCTCAGGAAATACTTCTTTTCTTCTTTTAGCCTTGTGTTTTTCATCGAAACGAGTGGCAACTACTTTTGAATAATCATTGAACTGGTAGGTGTCGAAGCTGAAAAGGGATTCTGAAGAGCCAAAGAGGGTTTTCAGAGTTCTTTGGTTGATATCGATATGTCCACTGTATCCAAATTCTTTTAATTGCTCTTCGGTAATATTCATAGTGTAAATAAAGCCTGTTTTTATCTTTTTAGGGAAAAGCGTCCGTGTAGGATTGGTATATGTCAGGTTGGGAAACATCAAGCGCTCCATGAAGGATCTCATTTCACCGGAAACAGTTCCGAAATAGATTGGAGAGCCAAGAATAATGGCATCTGATTTTTTAATCCCTTCAAAGATATCTGTGAGGTCATCCTTCACAGCACACCTACCGTAACTTTCACCACCAATAATTTTACAGGAAAAACAACTGATACATCCCTTATAGTTTAGATCATATAGATGGACCAGTTCAGTTTCAGCTCCCTGTGACTCTGCCCCTTCAAGGGCTTTTTTAAGCAGGGTTGCAGTGTTCCATTCCTTCCGGGGGCTGCCGTTAAATGCAAACACCTTCATTATTTACCTCTCTAAAATTCCTTCATCTTCAGCTTCCCTTTTTAAAGCCCTATTCATAGCTTCAAACCCAGATTCAGTATCTTTCAACATACCGGAGACCAGTGAGACAAGCAGTCCTGTGAACTCTTCTTTCTGGATAAATAGAACTTTGTTCTCATCTATTTTCTCGATAATTAAGCTATGTTCACCATCAAGCAATTTAGGTATCCATAGAGCTCCTAGCCATCTTAACTCCTTTTCTGGTTTGTAATTCAATATTTTCGGCTTGAATCTCATCCCATTTGAGTTTGGTGGTTTTATAAAAACATCGAGTTGAGCTCCTTCAATCTGATCGCCTGAAATTTCCAAAATAAAAGGATTCCAGTGGGGATAATGGTCAAAATCGGTGAGTATATCCCAGACAACGCCAGCCGGGGCATTAATCTCGATTTCAGTGTGGATCTCTTTCATGAATTAGATTATGTTTTTCAAGTCAGAAAAATTTTTAGAACACACCGATGATTCAGAGTACCGATGATTCAGAGTATTATCCAATCACTTAGTTAATTACAGTTTCAACTTGGGCTATCTTCCTTGCCACCCTTAAAGCCAGTGCAGAGGTAAGTAAGATGGTGAGTAAACCCTGTGAACGTGGTGCCAGGGATAAATCCGCGACCCATAAACCATCAGGAATCCAGGAAGGCTTCATATCCTTAACATCCTCTTTTCTTAAGGGGACGGTACCACTAAGATGCCCACCATTATGTACGCCCTCTACGAATGGGCCGGAAACACCGGCTCCTTTCATAACCTGTTTTGCCTGTTTTATGGTTTGGTCCAGTCGAGACCTATCATGGGATGTGATTTCCTTCTCCACCCTGCCATCGGCATACACGGTTCTCTGCTCTTCATTGACTAGTTTGACCATAAGTCCAACTGATCCTGAATAGAAACATTCTTCCATGGTTCATGCAGGAAATGGGAGAGGATATCGATGTAAGGGGATAGAATATAATCTTCTTCTTTGGTGTACCAGGCCATTGGTGGTTCATTAAGCTGATTTGCACCCTCCAAAACACCTCCCAGGGTAAGGACGATGTTTACCCATAGACGATCCTCTGCCGGTAGTCCGGAAGCCTTTAATATTTGGGGAGTGCCTATACCACCGGCGGCCAGTACAACTACGTCAGCTTCATAAACTTTGGACGCGGAACCTGATCCAACCATGACTCCCCTGCCACGTTCCTTTTCTATGATAACCTTCTTTACTGGGGACCTGGTTTTAAGGACGGCCCCTTTATTTACAGCATCATCAACGAACCTGGTGGAATCCCAGCGTGCACCGGGACTGCACCCCACTTCACAAAGTCCGCAGGAAATGCATTTAAGGGAATCCACAGATTTAGGGGTTAAATGAGGTTCTAAACCCAGTTCCTGTGTCGATTCGAACATGTTACTGGTTACTGGTCTCCATCCTGGGGGGAGGTACTGATTTTAATCAGTTCTTCAAGTTCATCGAACTCCTTGGTCAGGTCCAGGCCGATAGGGGGTATATAAAACT
>WOYI010285585.1_pt1 | contig 13565 bp, 18 predicted proteins | sample 6423411 | NCBI WGS metagenome assembly WOYI01 (sample SAMN13441803, study PRJNA592873) | oil field metagenome | biome: oil field; feature: oil-well bore; material: oil-contaminated soil; isolation source: oil-contaminated soil from oil-well borehole | place: Germany: Wietze | collected 2016-10-18 ...
ATTAAAGTGGATCTTTTGCGACTAATTCAGCAATTTTCACGATTACCTCCGAGGCTTTTTCCAACGATGGTACCGGCAAAAATTCATATCTGCCATGAAAGTTCATACCCCCTGCAAATATGTTGGGGCACGGTAAGCCCATGAACGACAAGCGGGCACCGTCTGTTCCACCCCGTATCGGTTTGATATTGGGTTTCACACCCACTTCTTCCATCGCCCGAAATGCATAATCGATCACATGCTTCACCGGCTCCACCTTCTCCCGCATATTGTAATACTGATCTTTGAGCTCCAGCTTCAGGCGATTGTCGTACTTTTTGTTTAACTTATCCACCGATGCTACCATTCGCTCCTTGCGTTCTTCAAATTTGGCCCGGTCATGGTCGCGTATGATGAACGACAGCCTTGCTTCCTCCACTGTTCCGTTTTGCGAAATCAAATGATAAAACCCTTCATATCCCTCTGTCGTTTCAGGACGTTCGTCTTCCGGAAGGAATGCAACCAACTCATTTGCCACATGAAGGGCATTGATCATTTTATTTTTTGCGTATCCCGGATGGACATTGCGGCCCTGTATTTCAATTTTTGCGGAAGCCGCGTTGAAGTTCTCATACTCAAGCTCTCCCACCTCACTTCCATCCATCGTATATGCCCATTTGGCACCGAATTTAGCCACGTCAAATTTATCTGCTCCGCGTCCGATCTCTTCATCCGGTGTAAATGCGATACGTATTTTGCCGTGTTCGATTTCGGGATGCTCCAAAAGGTACTGCATCGCTGTCATTATTTCCGCAATCCCTGCCTTATCATCGGCTCCCAACAGTGTATTACCATCGGTGACCATGATATCTTCCCCTACATGACGGAGCAACTCCGGAAAATCGGCGGGCGACAGGATCACCTTTTTTGCCTCGTTCAGCACAATATCGCTTCCATCGTAATTTTTCACCACCCGTGGATTCACATTCTCACCACTCATATCGGGACTCGTATCTAAATGAGCGATAAAACCAATGACAGGAATCTCTTTACGGCTGTTGGAAGGCAATGTAGCCATCAGATAACAATTATTATCGAGGCTCACATCGCTCAATCCCATCTCGAGGGCATCCTCCTCCACCTCTTTGGCAAGATTGAATTGTTTCGGGGTACTTGGCGTCTGCGTGCTCTGTTCGTCCGATTGCGTATCGATACGCGCATATTTCATAAATCGATCTACGATATCCATGCTGAACCTGTTTTTGGTTTGATTTTCCGAGATAAAGCAACATTGCGTGTACAAAGATAGAAAAAACGGCGTAAATAGGAAAAATCAATTTCACCATTTTGTAACATGAAAAAAAAAGCGTATATTTGCAGTTGGGTAAGTCCTATACGGCCAGCTCCCATTGAATCCCCCAGGTCTTGACCGAAGCAAGGGTATTTGGTTGTAGCGGCGCGATATAGTAAGCTTACCCATTTTTTATGAATACAACGAACCCCTTCCGTCATCGGCGACAGAAAGGGTTTCGTACATATTGGGGCTGATCAGTTACGCTATTTTCGGAAATAGTTTTGCGTCGATCGAATATTTACCGGCACCAATCAGAATGGATGCGGTAAAAACAATCAACAGATCGAGGGCGTGACCAAAAATCATGAAATTATCGCCGGCTGAAAGATGGGTTCCCAGCGCCACTGCCATTGTTCCGGTAAGCAGCAATGCTGCGGGACGGAAGAAAAGTCCCAGCGCGAACAACAGGCCTCCGACCGACTCGCCAAAAGCACCAAGAAATCCCCAGAATGCCGGAGCAAAATCGATCCCGAAATTTGACATGGTGCTTCCCACCATTGTCCAGGTTTCCACACCACCGGTTATTTTGGGAAATCCGTGTAAAAAGATGGAAATACCAATTCCTACTCTTAAAATCAACCAACCGGCCTGTAACAAATTGTCTTTTCGTTTCATACAATAATATTATTGAAATTTTCATTTTATCAGTGAGCATTCAACGCTAAAGTTATCTGTTTTGTTTATATTTGAACGATAAATAAAAACTATATGTCTATCATTGCCCCCTTCGCCAAACCCATGTACGTGATGTTAAAGCCGGTAGGATCGAAATGTAATCTCGATTGCGACTACTGTTACTATCTGGAAAAGGCAAATCTTTACCAAAACAAACAGCAGGTGATGAGCGAAGAGCTCCTGGAACGGTTCACAAAACAATATATCGAATCACAGACCCAGCCCCAGGTGATGTTCACCTGGCATGGCGGTGAAACCCTGATGCGCCCCCTCTCTTTCTATAAGAAAGCAATAGAATTTCAAAAAAAATATGCCGGTGGCAGGCAGATCGATAATTCCATCCAAACCAACGGAACGCTGCTGAATGATGAATGGTGTACGTTTTTTAAAGAAAATAACTTCCTCGTGGGTATTTCCATCGACGGCCCACAGGATTTTCACGATGAATACCGTCGTGACAAGATGGGTCGCCCCTCTTTTCACCGGGTGATGAAGGGAATTGAACTGTTGAGGAAACACGGTGTGGAATTCAACTGTATGGCTGTTGTAAACGATTACAACGTAGATTATCCGCTGGAATTCTATCGTTTTTTCAAAGAAATCGGCTGTCAGTACGTCCAGTTCACACCCATCGTGGAGCGATTGCGGAAAAATAAATCGTCCTTAAAACTGGCAACCGCGCAGGAAGAGGATGATGAGGTGGAACTGGCTCCTTTCACCGTTCCGACAGAGAAATGGGGAAATTTCCTGTGTACCGTTTTTGATGAGTGGGTGAAAGAGGATGTGGGGAAAATATTCATTCAGCTATTTGACGCTACGCTGGCCAATTGGGTGGGAGAACAGCCGGGTGTCTGCACCATGGCCAAGACATGTGGTCATGCAGGGGTTATGGAGTTCAACGGCGATGTGTATTCGTGCGATCATTTTGTCTTTTCGGAATACCGTTTGGGGAACATTTACAGCAAAACGCTGACCGAAATGATGTATTCTGAGGAACAGCTTACGTTTGGTAATGACAAATTCGACAAACTTCCGCAACAATGCCGCGAATGCGACGTACTGTTTGCCTGTTATGGTGAATGCCCTAAAAACAGGTTCATCAAAGACAAATACGGCAATAAGGGATTAAATTATCTTTGTAAGGGATTTTATAAATTCTTTCATCATGTGATGCCCTACATGGATTTCATGAAACAGGAACTACTGGCAAAACGTCCCCCTGCCAACGTAATGGAATGGGTAAAACAGGGAAATCCGAAATAGGGAACAAGGATCTTACAGATTGATTTTTCAGAGCCTGTTCAATGAAACAGATACAAACTGCTTTCCTGTTGGAGCGAAAAAAAACCGAACCACACAAGGGATTCGGTTTTTTTCGCTCATAAGCCAAACTTTCTCAGTTTAATTCTCTCCCCTTCGGGCCGAATAACTGATTTTTAGTGCATAAGCCTGTCTCAATGCCTGCTTCACATCTGTAATGTACTGCATGCGCGTTTCTTCATCTGCTTTGATGGAAACCGTCATCAGCGGCTGATCCGCCTCATTCATACTTGCCTTTTCCTGAGCGATATAGTCCTGAATTTCAGACACCTGTGCAAATTTGTCATTCAACTGCATCTGCGTACCAGTACCAAGCCTGGCATCCATTGGCGGACCAATATTGATATAGGTTACCAATGATTTTTTTTCGAGTTTTTGGACCTCAGAAGCGGTAGGCAACTTAATCCTCACCATCAAAGTTTCGGAACGCATCGTGGTGGTAACCATAAAGAAAAACAAGATAGCGAATACAATATCAGGCATAGAAGCGGAGTTTAATGCAGGCATCTCTTTCTTGCCACTCTTATTAAATTTCCCCATATCTATTGTCCTCCATAATTTTTAGGTTCAGCCTCAGAAATACGCTGAGGGTAGAGATCATTGATTTGATCCTGTTGTTCTTCCGACAACGATTCATAAGAAGTGTTGAAATATTTTCTTGCACCTTCTTCTCTTAATTCGTTGTATGCTCTCACTACTTCATTTTGTACAGCGATATATGCTTTGTAGCTGGTTGTAGCATCATTCTGGATGGAAATAACGTGCTGAGCCGTCACAGGAACAGTGCCTATGGGGGCACCGAAGTCTTCTTCCGATAATTCGGGAAGCAGCGGGCTGTTCTGTGTGTTCAACACAAATTCTTTTACCACATCCTTTAATGGCACCTTACCACCTTCACCGCGAAGTTCCATTTCATTTGCATATAACTGTGTCCCCTGCTGGTTTTGCACCAATGTTTCGTTCTGTGAATTGACCAATACCACCAACAGGTTTCTGCGCTGCACTTCTACCGAAGTCTGCTCCTCGCTTTGGGGAGGCGGCGGCAGGCGTCGTGCAAGTCCTGAATCAACATCCATGTTCGATACAAGCAAGAAGAAGGTCAGCAACAGGAAAGAAATGTCGGCCATTGAACTGGCGTTAAGGGCCGGAACTTTTCTATTTGTTTTTGCCATAAATTAAACCTTTCTTTAATTTGATCTTTGATTGAACCGATTATTTTTTTCTTTTGAACAATGGCAATAAAATAATTGCAAGAAAAGATAGTATAAGCATGACGTATGCGCTATAGAGCCACATATCCGTCAATTTCAACGTTTGGGGATTATTGTCCGCGCCATCATACCCAGGGATATTCAGCAAAGTACCGTCGCCCATCACAAAAGTGATGATGAGCAGTGCAGCCATAGCCAATAGTACCAGAAAACCGCTCAATGCTTTCCTGGGGGTTTCCTTTAATTTTCCGAGAAAATCGGCAAGGGCAAAAACGAGGAGCACAACAATCGTTATCGCGAGCAGCGCATATGCCCAATACAAAACAATATCAGTAAATCTAGGCTGACTCATATCGGCGGCAATTTTATCTTCTCCCGATGCCTGACCTCCAAGATAGAATAACGCCATCACCAGAATAGATATAATGACACCTATCAGGAGCGCTGTTCTGGAAGTTCTGTGAATTTTCGTTACTGCCATAAGGGTTATAAGTTTTTATATTTAACGTTATATTTGATCACCTGATCCAGGAAAGTGATGGATGCATCTTCCATTTTGCTCAGGATGCCTTCCATTTTATTGAGGATATAATTATAGATTACCTGAAGGATCAAGGCAACGATCAAACCACCAACGGTAGTGATCAAAGCCACCTTCATACCCCCGGCTACAATCGTCGGGCTCATATCACCGGCTCTTTGGATATCATCGAACGCCTGCACCATACCGATAACCGTTCCCAGGAATCCGAGCGACGGAGCAATCGCGATGAACAAAGTGATCCAGGAGAGGTTTCTTTCCAGTAATCCCGATTGTACACCACCGTAAGATACAATAGAACGTTCTACCGCATCCGGACCTTGGTCCAAACGAAGTAATCCCTGATAGACGATGGAAGCAACAGGGCCTCTTGTATCGCGTGCGATATCTTTGGCAGCTTCCACATCGCCTCTGTCCATGGCGTCTCCAATTTTGTTGAGAAATACATCAGGATCCGCATCAGCCAGACTCAGGTAAATAATTCTCTCAAGACAAAAAGCAAGACCAAGGATCAAACAGATAGCGATTAAGCTCATAAAACCTGCGCCACCTTCGATAAATTTCACCTTCAATGCCTGATGAAATCCACCGTTAGAAGTTTCCTGCACAGCAGCGGGAGCAGTCTCAACAGGGGTTGCGGCAACTTGTTCTGTTTGTTCCTGGGAAGTTGTGTCTTGCGCCAAAAGAACCGATGACAATCCCACGGACATCATTCCGAAGATTGCTAAAATTGCAAATAACTTTTTCATTGTGTGTTCAAATTTTTTGATTAATGATCTTTGATTGTTTGTTGTATTAATAATTGATTTTATTGTATTGACTGTTCTAAATGAAATGCGACTTTTTCTTCCAGGGCGGAGAGAGCGGGATTCGAACCCGCGATACACTTTTGGCGTATACACGCTTTCCAGGCGTGCCTCTTCAACCACTCGAGCATCTCTCCAAAAGGAGACTCCTATGAAAACGGGTGCAAATTACTAAAAAAAAATCATTTGCGTTCCATCCGGGGAGCAAAATTACTGAATTTATCGAATATATGCTACCTCTGTGACAAATTAATTGAATAAAAAGTTATTAAAAGTTGTCCGAAATAAATAAATTCCGGGTATTGCTGCTTGCTATCCGGGCTGTTTCTTCCGGACTGATCTCCCAAGCTTCCGACAATTTCTCCGCAACAAGCGATATATAGGAAGATTCATTCCTTTTTCCCCTGAAGGGGACAGGAGCAAGGTAAGGTGCATCTGTTTCCAGTATTACCTTGTCTCTCGGGCAATTTTTAATTGTTTCTGCCAGACCCGAGTTTTTAAAAGTAATAACACCGTTTATCCCCACCCAAAAGTCAGGTAATTGCAGGATTGCGTCTAATTCGGCTTTCGTCCCTCCAAAACTGTGGAATACACCTCTCAGTCTCTTTTCACCCACTCGTTTAATACTCTGTATCACTTCTTCTGTGGCATTCCTGAAATGGATGGATACAGGAAGGTCCTTCTCAATGCTCCATTTTAACTGCGCTTCAAACACCGCTGTTTGAACAGTGTATAGCGAAGAATCCCAGTAGAGGTCGATGCCTATTTCCCCTACCGCAATATAAGGGAAGTGAAGAAACTACTCAAAGACTATATCGAGTTGTTGTTCCCAATGGGGCTGCACACTTGTGGGATGAAGCCCCATCATCGGGAAGAAAAAACCGGGATGCTGCGCTGTCGTCGCTTTCAAACCGGCAATGGTAGTTTCATCGATATTGGGTAACAATACTTTCTCTACCCCCTTCTCTTTCGCCCGCGCCACGACTCCGGTAATATCATCCTTAAACTCATCCGTAAAGAGATGAGCATGCGTATCAATCAGTTTCACTCTACGTGCTCTCCTTTTCTGTAATAATAAACAACACCATATTGCCTGTTTATATCCAGACGTTCTGCAGCCGTGAGCTCCATATGACATTTTTCCACCTCTTCCCAAATATCAAGAATTACCTGATCCACTATTTCCCGATATTCCGCCACTTCGTCCTGCACCCTTGTTGTAGCCTTCTGATGCAACTTTTGGGTCTGGTAAGCATCCTTGCACAGAGAGTACATCACATTTACCTTGGCTACCGACGGGTTATAGACAGGAACACCACCCTGTGCGATACGTGCATTTTCGCCATCAATGATTTTTTGTCCCCATTCCAGCAGCTGTTCGGTGGAGGTCAAATCAGGAACAATCATGTTGCTGCCTTCCAGGCCATAGAGTGAGAGATGTTCTTCCTTGATTTCGGTACGCATCACACACATATATAATACCTGCACAAAATGGGAAAGATACATGCGTGCATTTTTCACTTTCAGCATAAACGACTTGTTGGCTTTCACCTGGGTGTCGTACATCTGTTGGTAACGCGTACAAAGTCGCTCGAAGTGAATCAATACCCGATTTGCTTCGGCAATCAGGTGAGGAGAAACGGATAACTCCTTGAAATCCGTATCAGCGGCCTTTTCAACTGCCGTCCTCAATGCCTTTATACGGGCACTGTCAGTATTGGGTAATCGACGATAGGGCATGCATTTTTACTTTTCTCTGTACATCAGATTTTCCGATAAGTCGATCAAATCTTTCTTTCGGTCATCCGGCACATGGATGGCTGACAGACAATCCAATGATGCAAGGTAATACTTTTCGATGAGATTTCCGGTAATGATTCTCAAATTTAATGCATCATAGATATTTTTAACAAAAGCGATCTTGGTTTCCGGATCGTAATCGGTAACAGAAAGCCAGTGTTTCAGTTCATTTCTTTGGGTTTTGTCGGAATGTTTTAAAGCTTTAATCAATAGAAATGTTTTTTTGTTGCAGAGAATGTCACCACCTATTTTTTTCCCGAAAGTTTTTGGATCACCGTAGACATCGAGCAGATCATCTTTTAACTGAAAAGCAAGTCCAATGTTTATGCCGTATTCATACAGATAGTCAGCATCGGGAGGAGCAGCTCCCGCGATAACGGCCCCTATTTTTAATGCACAACCGATGAGCACCGCCGTTTTCAGACGGATCATTTCCAAATATTCCGATTCCGACACATCCATACGCATCTCAAAGTCCATATCATATTGCTGTCCTTTGCATATCTGCATCGCAGCGGTGGAGAAAAGTTCCAGTACCTCGGGAAGCAATTTTACGGGAACTTTGGCTATATATTGATAGGCTTCGACTACCATCGCATCCCCTGACAGGATGGCACTGTTGGCATTCCATTTTTTATGCACAGTTGGGTTCCCTCGCCTCATATCCGCCTTATCCATCAGGTCGTCGTGCAGAAGAGAGAAATTATGGAATATTTCAATTGCCATGGCAGGATTCAGCACGGCATCCGCCTCTTTGCCGAAAAGATCGGCTGCCATAAGTGTCAATAACGGTCTGAGTCTCTTCCCTCCAATAGACAGGATATACCTGGCCGGATCAAACAAGGTCAGCGGTTGTTCACCGGCGAATACCTTTTCGAGGGCTTCACCGATCATCTTTTCGAAAACAGCTACTTTATCATTCATCGGTGGATAGATATGAAGTAAAAAAGCTGCTTTTGAATGGCAAAAGCAGCTTTTTTACATGATTCGATCAATTAATTCTGCAAGCGGAATACTACCGGAAGTGTAAAACGTACACGTACGGGCTGCCCGCGCTGCCTACCGGGCTTCCAACGGGGCATCTGCTGTATCACACGGACAGCCTCCCTGTCGAGTGAGGGGTCAACGCCGCGTACCACCTGCACGTCGGTAATGCTGCCATCTTTTTCCACCACAAAGTTACAAATAACACGTCCCTGGATACCATTCTCCTGTGCGATGACAGGATACTTGATATTATCACTTAAGAATTTCATCATGGCTGCGTTTCCACCCGGAAATTCGGGTTGGTTTTCCACTACCACAAAAATTTCTTCGCTCACCTCTTCCTGTTTGGGTTTTGGTGGGGGTGGTACATAAGTCTGCATTTGTCGTTGCGACTGATCATCTTCGACCTGGATATTCAGCTTGGTGTCCACTTTCTCTTCCACAACTTCAATGATCTCGGGTGTTTCCGGTTCCGGTGGAGGAGGCGGGGGAGGCGGAGTCGGGTCGCGACGCGTAATCTCAATTTCTTCCTCGGCCAGAACGTCCTGAACGAGGACAGTCTCATCCAATTTTTTTGTTGGGGTCGACCATTCAAAAGCGAAGAAAAGAACGGAGATAGCCAGCACCATTCCCATCAGGATAAAGGTGCCTCTATGCCCTTCCAAATCCGCTTTTGGCGATTTTTTTACTTCATCTCTGTCCATTTTGAATCTTTTTTTATCTACTGCTCGTTTTTATCACTCTGTTTAAATGCAAAAATAGCTATTTTTTTTTTCCGTACTGCAATTTATAAAGAAATTTCCGAAAAAAAGCGGTATTGAATTTCTTTATCGTTGATGATCAACTTTTTCACATTCCCACATTTTCACATTTTCATATTTCCACATCTTCACATCTTCACTTCCTACTTCCCCACTGCAAATCATTAAATTATCACATTATCACATCATCACATCAACTCTTAACTCCTGGTTCTTTGTCCTTTACTCTTTGTGAATATGACAGGGTAAGCCGCCCAAGGTTTAACGAAAGCGCATTATTTTACTTTATAGATATCCTTCAAATTCCGCCCATATCCATCATAGTCAAGGCCATACCCAACAATAAAAAAGTTGGGAATTTCGAGTGCCACGTAATCGAGGTGGATTTTTTGTTTCAGAGCAGCCGGTTTAAAAAGCAGGGTGGCAATCCTCACCTCTTCCGGATTATAACGCTCCAGTTCCTTTAGCAATGAGCTCATGGTATTCCCGCTGTCCACAATATCTTCTACAATCACCACCAAACGTCCTTCGATGCTTTCGTTCAACCCGAGCACCTCCTGTACCTGTTGGGTAGAGGTTGTACCCCGGTAGGATGCCAGCCGTATAAAAGTGATTTCGCTGGGAATAGAAACCTCCTTCATGAGCTCACCGGCAAACATGAAAGCCCCGTTTAACACCGCGAGGAAAATGGGGTTCCTGCCTTCCAGCTCCGCATTTATTTGTTCGGCTACACGTTTTATTTCCTGTTCAATAACCCCTTGTTCAATAAACAGGTCGAACTGTTTGTCTTTAATGGTGATCACCTCTTTCACTTTTCCGGAATTTAAGACGCCAAAATTACTGCTTTTTTTTATGATGCTACGGAAATGAATCTGATTTTTTCAGTCGAATGTTGCCAGAAAAGTTTCATTAGGCTCTTAGGTCAGCAACTTTACCAACATTTTGTTTATGTCGTACCCAATTACCGCTTTGCGGCTTTTTTCACGGTTGAACAGGTCTGTAAGTTTTACCGATTGGAATGTCATGGGAGCTTGAAACGAATAAATGGATTGCTCAACGCCTCTGTGAATTGCTTTTTGTCTGTTTGGCATGAATTTTGAGTATTTATTTCCACACCATAAAACAAAAGTAGCTATTTTCCCGTTTTGTAAACGAATAAAATGATGAACATGCATCCATTCCAAATACATACACTGAGCGACGAAGATTCCGAAGGAAATGTCATTTCTTTTATTACCAGCGACTTTATCGACGGTAATACGGATATTGACGAAGCTCATCTGAAAGATTTACTGCCGATACTTCCTCTGCGCAACACCATTGTTTTTCCGGGAAGTACGCTCCCCATTTCCGTGGGTAGAAAAAAATCGCTGGACCTGATCAAGTCACTCGGTAAAAAACAACGATATATCGGACTGGTATGTCAGAAAGACACAAGTGTTGAAAATCCCGATAAGGAAGATCTGTACAGCATCGGCGTGATTGCCGAAGTGATTCGTGTGATTGAGCTTGCCGACAACAACTTCAGCATCATCGTACAGGCGAAGAAGCGTTTCGAGTGGCTCGAGATCACGCAGACAGAGCCTTTCATCAAGGCGACCTATAAATTAAGGGATTACGAGAAAGTCCCGAAGGATGACAGGGAATTCAAGGCAATCCTGGATTCCATCCGCGATGCCATGCTTCACATGCTGCATCTGCTGGGTGAGCCTCCGAAAGAACTGATACAAACCCTCAGCGATGAATCGTTTTCCGATATGCTCATCAGTTACTGCGGCACAAACCTTCCCATCGACAGCAGGGAAAAGCAGGAATTATTGGGTATCAACAATGAAAAAGAGCAGGCATATCGCTTACTGATGATCCTCAACCGTGAGTCACAGATACTGGAGTTAAAGATGAATATCCAGCTGAAAACACGTGAGGATCTGAATCAGCAACAAAAAGAATATTTCCTGCAACAGCAGATCAAAACCATCCAGGAGGAACTGGGTGGCAACACGCAGCAAATCGAAATTGACGAGTTCCGGAAGAAGGCAAAAGAGAAAAAATGGAATGCCAACGTGGCAGATACCTTCGAGAAAGAATTACAGAAACTGGAACGATTGAACCCGCAGTCGCCCGACTACTCTGTGCAGTACGGCTATCTGCAAACCATCGTGGAACTTCCCTGGAACGAATACTCGAAGGATAATTTCAACCTGAAAAATGCCCAGAAGGTGCTGGACAGGGATCATTTCGGGATGGAAAAAGTGAAGGAGCGCATCATTGAGCACTTGGCGGTGCTGAAGCTGAAAGGTGATTTGAAATCGCCCATCCTCTGTCTGTACGGTCCTCCGGGAGTAGGAAAAACCTCACTCGGAAAATCGATTGCCGAAGCACTGAACCGCAAATATGTGCGTGTCTCGCTGGGGGGACTGCACGATGAAGCCGAAATCCGAGGACACCGACGCACATACATCGGTGCCATTCCGGGTCGTATCATCCAGAACATTCAAAAAGCAGGCACCTCGAATCCGGTCTTCGTGCTGGATGAAGTGGATAAGATTGGCAACGATTTCCGGGGTGATCCTTCATCGGCATTATTGGAGGTCCTAGATCCGGAGCAGAATATAGCGTTTCACGATAATTATCTTTCCATCGAGTATGATCTGTCGAAAGTGCTCTTTATTGCCACAGCAAATAATCTGAGCACTATTCCACAGCCGCTGCTCGACCGTATGGAGCTGATTAATGTAGGAGGATACATCACCGAGGAAAAGATCGAGATTGCTTATCGCCATCTTGTTCCCAAGGAGCTTCTCAACCATGGCATCGAAAAAGGAACATTTGTCATTCCCAAACCCACGCTACACAAGATCATTGAAAATTATACGCGGGAGTCGGGCGTGCGCGAACTGGACAAGAAGATTGCCAGGATCATGCGCAAAGTGGCGCGTAAGATTGCTGCGAATGAACCCTATCCCGCATCACTGAAGACAGCCGACCTGAAAGAATATCTCGGCACAGAGGAGTATACGAGGGATCAATATCAGGGCAATGAATATGCGGGAGTAGTGACCGGCCTTGCCTGGACGGCTGTGGGTGGCGAGATTCTTTTCGTGGAAAGTTCACTCAGCAAGGGGAAAGGTTCCAAACTGACCCTTACCGGCAATCTGGGTGAGGTCATGAAAGAATCGGCGATGCTGGCCATGGAGTATATCCACTCCCATGCAGAGGAACTGAACATTGATCCTGAAATATTCGAAAACTGGAATACACACATCCATGTTCCGGAAGGAGCCATTCCCAAAGACGGGCCCTCTGCCGGCATCACGATGGTCACTTCACTGGCCTCCATATACACACAACGCAAAGTACGCCCCAATCTGGCAATGACCGGTGAGATCACCTTGCGGGGGAAGGTGCTTCCTGTGGGTGGTATCAGGGAAAAGATCCTTGCTGCAAAGCGAGCGGGCATCACAGATATCATTCTCTGTAAAGAGAACCGGAAAGACATTGATGAGATTAAGGCTGATTACGTGAAGGGACTTACGTTTCATTACGTGAGTGACATAAAGGAAGTGATTGATCTGGCGCTCTTGAAACAAAAAGTAGATCATGCGAAAGATTTCAGGATAAAAAAAGAAGAAAAGTAAATAGCAAAAAAAACAGGGTGTCGGATATGCAGGTATTTACCCCGCAAGCCGGCACTTTTCAGTTTTATACAAGGAACAATTTGTAGATGAAATAGATAAAGTAAACAGCCAGAAAAAAAGCACCCTGAGCACGGGTGATACGGGAACTCCTTTTCATGAACAGCCAGAGCAAAACCCCGATGCCGATATTGAAAAGACTGTCCACATAATTGATATCGGGCGTACTGATAGGATAAATAAACCCGGCAACACCTAATATCAGCAGGGTATTAAAGATATTCGAACCCACCACATTCCCAATGGCAATATCCGCTCGTTTTTTGACAGCTGCAACAACAGATGTGGCAAGTTCCGGCATACTTGTTCCCGCAGCCACAATTGTCAGCCCGATCATGGCTTCCGACATTCCCATCCGTCCTGCCAGAATCACTGCATTATCCACCAGGAGATCAGAGCCATAAACCAGTGCCAACAATCCAATCCCAATGAAAAG
>WOYI010415078.1_pt1 | contig 13565 bp, 10 predicted proteins | sample 6423411 | NCBI WGS metagenome assembly WOYI01 (sample SAMN13441803, study PRJNA592873) | oil field metagenome | biome: oil field; feature: oil-well bore; material: oil-contaminated soil; isolation source: oil-contaminated soil from oil-well borehole | place: Germany: Wietze | collected 2016-10-18 ...
AATGCGAGGGGAGGGATTCGAACCCGCGAACTCCTTCAAGAGTCGATCTTGAGTCGACCGCCTTTGACCGCTTGGCTACCCTCGCGCCTGTACCTATTGAACGTGCAGAGTAATGAGCTTGATGGCGGCTACCCCCCCGGCCCGTCGGGAACCTGCCGCCGGACGAACGCCCCGACCCGCTCGAGCGCCCCCGCGGCCTCGGGGAGGACGCCGGCAAACGCCTGCCAGCAGTGGAACATCCCCTCCACGCGGTCGAACGTGACGGGGACTCCCTGGAGTTCCGCCGTGCTCGCGAACGCTGCGATGCCGTCGATCAGCACCTCGCCGCTCCCCGCCTGCACCAGGAGCGGCGGCAGCCCCGCGAGGTCCGCGTAGAGCGGGGAGGCCAGCGGGTCGACGGGGTCGTGGCCGGCGAGGTACTCCTCCCGCATCGCTGCGAGGTATTCCGGCGTCAGCCAGTCCGTCTCCCGGTTGAAGATCACCGACTCCCCGAGGAAGAGCATATCGACCACCGGGGAGAGGACGACCGCCGCTGCCGGCATCGGGAGCCCCTCCTCGAGGGCGGAGAGAAGCATCGAGAGGACGAGCGACCCCCCGGCCGAGACCCCGACCGGCACCGGGGAGCACCCCTCTCCGAGCAGGTCGCGGTAGGCGGCGAGGCAGTCCTCCACCGCCGCCGGGAAGGGGTGCTCCGGCGCGAGCCGGTAGTCGACCGAGACGACCCTGGCCCGGCATGCGTCCGCAAGCCGGGCGCAGAGGTCGAGTTCGTCGGCCGTCGAGCCGGTGACAAAACCCCCGCCGTGGAAGAAGAGAAGGGTCCGGTCCGGCCCCGACGCGGGCGTCGTCACCCGGTATACGCCGTCCCTCACCTGCTCGACGGCCGCACTCCGGCAGTCGCCTAGAACGGGTATTCCCGATTTAAGGGCCGCGAGGACCTCAGCGGGCGAGAGCGTTGCCATCGCACACCCTCACATGAAGTCCGCGAGCCCGAGCTGCCGCTCCGGGGGCTGGCCGAAGGTCGACTCGATCTGCATGAAAAGGACCTCCACCCGCTGCTTCGTGTACGCCGAGACCGCGTAGGTCGCGCAGATGTTGCGCGACATCTCCAGGTACTTCTTCACCGAGCCCTCGTGGACCGTCGGGATGACGTTGCCCCCGCAGCGGGTGCATTTCCCGGCAAGCGGCATCCGCCGGTATTTTGCGTTGCACTTCATGCACCGCACCTTCTGCTTTGAGAAGGCGTTAAGGTTCCCCTGGAGGTCCCGGATGAAGTGGGTGTTTAAGACCCGCTCCGCAACGTCGTCGGCATCCACCGCCCGGATCTTCTTCGCCAGGTCGAGCTCCGCCTCGAGTTTATCGAGCATCGACCCGAGTATCGTGTAGGTGGACTCAAGGGGCCCCGCGGATATGTTCGTGGTCGCGTGGGTGAAGAGGAACCCCTCGACCTGTGCCGGGGTCCCGAGCCGCCGCTCCACCCGGTCGACGAACTTGTCGAGGTCTTTGGGGTTGGCGTAGGCGAGGCAGCCGTTGTAGACCTCGATGGGGTAGTGGTCGCAGACATCGACGTTGAGGCTCTCCTTGTCGACCTCCGCCGGGTCGATCCGGGAAGTCAGCACCAGCGGTGCGTCCATCGTCCCGCCCCGCGTCTCGGGGAGGTAAGCCCGGGAGAAGTTGATCAGCCCGTCGAGGAGGAGCATCACGCAGTCCTCGTCGCCGTCGCACTGCCCGCAGAAGATGCCGTTTGCGACAAGCGTGTGGTTCTCGGCAACCGTCAGGCAGTAGACCCGGTCGTCGAGCGCCTGGACGGTCTCCCGGGCGACGACCTCGTCGCTGATGACGAGCCCGCCCTCCTCTGCCGGGAGACGGTCGCCGACCTTCACCTCGAGCGCCCGGACTTTGCGCAGGTAATCGGTATCCCAGACCAGCATCGCGTGGTCGGGGGTGACGGTGAGGACCTTCCCCCGCTTCGTCGCGAACCGGACCAGGTGCGCCGGGGCCCGGTGGACCGAGACGGAGGTGACCTTCTTTATGCTGACCTGCCCGCGGGAATCGATGCTTCTGACGTAGAACGGCTGCCGGGGGTCGGAGTAGAACGTCCCCACGTGGTCCAGCCCCGGTTTGCTGAGATCGAAATTCTCCGTCACGAACTGCCGGATCGGCATCGTCGCCCACTGCCGGCCGGAAAAGACGGTGATCTCCGTATCGCCCTGGAAGCAGTTCCGCCGTTTCGCCGCGTGGAAGAACGGGTGGCCGTAACCGACCGCGGCCTTCGAGAACCCGATGAGCCTGGCGAGGACCCCGGCGCTCGTGTGCGGCGCAAGCCCCATCAGCAGGTGGCCCACGAGGTCGAGCGGCTTTTCCGCCCTATAGAACGGTTCGAGCCCGTAGAACCTCACCAGGAGATCGTCGAGGAACTTCGCCACCCGGACCAGCCAGTCACCGCAGTCCTCCGAGACCAGGATGTCCTGGTGGCGGAGTTCCAGCACCTGGTCGGCCGAGACGAGCTCCCGGCCGTAGGTGTCGTGGGTGTAGCCGAGTTCCCGGAGCCTCTCGACGGGGACGCCGACCTCGTCCGGGCGGAAGTGGGTCAGGGGGAGATCGATCATATCGTAGCGCACAGTCCCGTCCTTGAAGACGTAAAGGTTCTGCAGCGCCCGGAGGATCCCCTTCTCGATCGGCTCCACCGGCCGTTCGCGGGATATCAGCCCTTTCACACCTTTTAAGAGCGGGATCGCCGAATCACGCACGCCGAGTCTCTCCAGCGCCGCCGCGTACTCGGTTTTGACGTTGATCGTGACCTTCTGGAGGCAGACCGTCGCCACGTTGCACCGGGGGCAGACGTCCACCCCGACATCCTTCCCGCACTTCGGGCACCGGAGGACCCGGACCGTGTGCGCACCGCACTCGCAGAGGTTCTTGTAGGTGAAGGCGCCGCAGGCGGGGCAGTGCCGCTCGCCGACCTCCGCCTCGATCACCCCGCCGTCCGTGTTGGACCGGTGTTTTGAGGCGCAGACCGCCTGGAACGAACGGCGGGAACCTCCCCCGTCCCCGATCGGGAAGAGCGAGTGGGGGGGCGGCTTCATCTCCCGCGGCTTCGACTTCCCCGGCCGCCCCATCCGCCCGCCGATCCGGGTGCCTGCCCTTGAACGGACCAGAAAGCCCGAGAGGTGCATCACGAGGCCAAGCGAGTTCTCCATGGGCGCATCCTGCCACGTGGACCGCTTCGCAAGCTGCAGCGTCAGGCCGAGGCAGGTGAGGAAGACCAGGTATTCGGCGATCGCGATCCGGTCCCCTGCAAGGCGGTGGGGGACCAGGAGTTCCTCGAGGATCGCCTTCACCTCGGGGGTGTCGGGCAGCATCAGCACCCCGTCCTCGACCCTGCCGTCGGCGCTGACCCGGTCCGCGAGGAGGGCGATATCGGCCGGGGGGAGGTCGTCCCACATGTAGGTGTAGTCGGGATGGAGGGGAGCCCCGTCGAGCGCGAACTCTATCGCCTCGAGTTCGCTCTCCGGGTGCCGCCTGCCTCCTTCCAGCATCCACCACTCCTCGCAGTAACTCGGGGGCATCAGCGGGTGGTTGTTCTCCATGAACTCCCCGAAACTGACCAGCATCTCGCCGTCGTCCAGGATCTCGGCCACCTGGCCGGCGATCCGGCGGGCCTCCGCTGCGTCGTCCACCCGGCGCACCTCTCCGCTCCGGAGTTTGACCGTCGGCCCCTGGATCGAGTCCACCGGCACGATCCCCGCCGCTTTCCCCGGGCGCTCGACCTTCATCTGGGTCCCGACCGCCAGGAAATCGCCGAGGATGTGCATCGTCGCCGGGTTCAAGCCGGCTGCCGCAAACCCGGTGTTCCGCGCCCGGCCGAGACGCAGCCGGAACCCGCCTTTGCGCATCGGGTAGGAAAAGACCGGCCGCCCGCCGATCAGGTCCCGGATATACTTGTCTTTCGGCTTGATCGCGGCGCTCGGATCGTCGTCGCTCTTCGGGCCGCCGCTGATCATCTCCTCGATCCAGTCCCAGCCCTCCATCTTCATCTTGCGGACGTTTTTTAAGACTTTGGGGGCCTTCAACGCCAACCCTTCCGCGACGACGAGCGCCATCCCGCCCCGGACGGTGTTCGTCTCCACCCGCTCCAGGTTCCGGTAGCCGCTCACCTCCTGCTGCTCGGTCGGTTCGCCGTCGATGCAGACGGGGCAGTTGGTGATGATCGTCCGGAGCTCCTTCTCGCTCGGGAGATACTGCAGGCTCATGATGTTGTTGTACTGCCGGATCTCCTCGATGTAGCGCTCCACCTCTTCGGGGCGGGGAATATAGCGGCCGATCCCGAGCGCCTGCCGGACGTAGTCGCCCACCAGCACCGAGAGCGCCTGCGCCGTGCCGCCGGCGCTCCTGATGGGGCCTGCGTAATAGATCTTTAAGTAATCGGTCCCGTCGTCGTTCTTCCCGAGGCTCACCTTCGCGATCCCCTCGGTCGGGGCGGCCACCACGCCCTCGGTCAGGAGCGCCATCGCACCCCGGATGGCGTGGTCGAGGATCTCCTCGGCCGTGGTCTCCCCGAACATCTTTGCCACGAAATCGTCGCCGATGTGAAGAGCCGCTTCTTCACGGGACATCTGCTGCTCGAGTTCGCGGAGCCTGGCCGCGATCCCCTTGTAGCCGAGAAGCGCCTCCACGCGGTCGGCGAGGTCGCTTGCTATAGGGATCTCGATCTCCGTCCTTGGATCGAGTCCGCGGGCCCGTGCGGCAGCGGCGAGCTGCATCGCGGACAGAAGCCCGGCTATCAGTTCATCGAAGTACCGGGCGGTAGCAGGTGAGACCTCCATACCTGAAGTATGGGCCCTTCACGCATTTAGAGGGCACGTTCCCGGGTGGGAGGCCCGGGTCCCGGGAAGGCCCTCAAAAGAAGAGTATGTCAGAGAATTCCCGCTATCTGGATGATTCTCTCCCGGATTCCTTCCGGCGGGAGCATCTGGTCTACCTGCCCGGTCTCGAACGCAGCGCGGGGCATGGCGTGGATAGCGCAGGTCCGGAGGTCCTGCGAGAGCCTTGCTGCACCTCGTAGCAGGTCCTGCCCTCCGGGTTGCCGAAGGTCTCCCGGAACGCCCTGTTGGCGAACCGGAAGGTGTGGTCCTCTCTCTGCAGGGTGACATAGGCGGGGAGGGTATCCAGGACCGAGAAGAGGCGGCGGTGTTCGGCGTTCAGGGCTGCTTCCGCCTCTTTGTACCGGGTGATATCCGAGACCCGGCAGGATATGACGGCATCGTCGATGCAGCGCCCCCAGAGGACGAACCAGTGTGTTCTGCCGTCCCGGCCGACGAACTGCGTCTCGATGATCGTACTGCCCTCACCCGGTTTTGCCAGGGCGAAGAACCGTTCGCGGTCGTCGGCATACGGCCAGAGCCTTGAAGCCGGCATCTCCTGCAGGTCTTCCCGCGCATAGCCCAGGAGCTCCGCGAAGTCCTGGTTCGCATCCGCAATCGTCCTGGTCTCGCGCCTGAGGAGAAACGCACCGCCGGGACCCTGTCCCATGGCCTCCCGTTGGCGGGCCCGTTCCCGGGTCGAGTGCCCGACGGTCGAGGCGAGCGACGCAAGAGCAACCATGGCGATGAACGGGAGGAATATGACCGGATTAGGGTAGGCGCGGAGCGCCGTGATGCCGAGGCAGGCGAGCCCGAGCACGGTGGCGGCGACGATCCCCCTCTCGCAGTAGAGGTAGCCGGCCGTTACGGCAGGAGTGAAAAGAAGCAACCAGAGGATGAGGTTGGTGCCGGGGGGCTCTACAAGGAGGGCGGCAAGGGCCGCAATACCTGCAACCAGAAACTTCCCGGGTTCCTGAAAGTCCCTCTCCAGCAGCGGCAGGAGGGGGCCCTTCATCGTGTAAGGTGCCATCAGACCTTACTGATCCGGGGTTCTCCGATCATTTATTATTCGCGGATCTGCTCCCGGTCTTCAGTGCCTCGGTGAGCGGTCCGACGCCCGGCTCCCCCATCTTGCAGAGGAGGAGCGCGGCACGCTCCTGCGTCTTCGGGTCCTGATTGCGCATGAGGCGGAGGAGCGGTTCGACTGCCGGCTCGCCGATCTTGCAGAGGGCCATGGCGGCGAACGGCTGGAGGTCCGGGTCGGCGTTCTCGACGACGCCGATGAGGGGCTCGATAGCGGGTTCGCCTATCCCCGACAGGGTCGCCGTGGCGTATCGCCGGAAGTCCCGGTCGTCCGTGGCACGCATCGCCGCGAGGAGCGGTTCGATAGCCGGCCTGCCGATCTCCACAAGTGCACGGGCGGCATACCACCGGACGTCGTTGCCCTCGACCTGCATTACGGCGATGAGCGGCAGGACTGCCGCTTCTCCACTCGCCCCGAGCTCGGCGGTCGCCGCCCGGCGCACCGCGAGAGGGCCCTGCCGGAGTTCGGCGATCAGTTCCTCGATCCGGGTGTCGTCAGTCATAGCGTTCAGGTGCTCCCTCGCTGGTGTTATGTCTTCCTGATGCTGCCGAGCGCCTCCCGTGCAGCCTCGCGCACCTCCTCCCGCTCGTCATCGAGCGCCACGATCAGGATGTCGGCCGACCGCCGCTCGCCGCTCTCCCCGAGAGCTCGCGCGGCTCCTGCTCGGACGCGCCAGTCGTCGTGGCCACGCAGCGCCGCAACGAGCGAGGCGACGGCAGGTCTTCCAACCAGGCCGAGGGCGGCGATCGCCTCCTGCCGGAACTCTTCCTCGTCCGTCCGGAGCGCCGCAAGAAGGGGGGGAACGGCAGGCTCGCCGATATCGGCGAGCGCACCCGCGGCACGCTGCCGCACATCCCCGTCGGGGTCGTGGAGCGCATTAATGAGAGCCGTCGCGGCCTCCTCTCCGCCGATACTCCCGAGTGCCAGCGCTGCACCCCACCGGACCCGCTCGTTCCCGTCGTGGAGGGCGGCGATGAGATCCCCTCGTGCGGCCTCGCCGATAGCCCCGAGCGCGAGGGCCACCCTGCTCCGGACGTAGGTATCCTCATCGTTGAGCGCCTCCATCAGTGCCGGGATCGCCTCCGCCTCGCCGATATCGCCGAGAGCAACCGCGGCCATCCACCGAACATCGACGTTCTCGCTCGCGAGGCTCTCCGTGAGGGGCCCGATGGCCGGAGATCCCAGTCTCCCGAGCGCCTCCGTCGCCTTCCAGCGGACACCGGTCTCCGGGTCGGCGAGGAGGGCGGCGAGCGGCCCGACCGCAGCGGAGACGCCTGCGTCGCCGAGGCACCCGGCCGCCTGGTAGCGGGTATCCGGGTCCCGGCTCGATAACCGGGAGATCAACCTTCGCGTATCCCGGTCGCATGCGGGTGCACCCGGCTCACCGACGCGGAAGTGCAGGCCGCCGGCACGCCTGCCCGCAAGGTCGAAGAGGTATCCGAGGAGGTATACGCCGACGACGAAGACCGCCGCACGCACGAGGGTCTCCGGGACCAGAGGGCGGAGGGAGAGATACTCGATGAGGATGTGGAGCGCTGCGAGGAGGAGCCCGAGATATACCGCCCGTCTCCGGTACCAGAATGCGGCGAGGACGAGCACCGGGTAGAATAAGCAGGTATACGCACCTCCGGCGCCGAAGAAGAGACCGAGAAAGACGGAGATCGCCGTGACGAAGGCGATGATCGCAAGCCTGCCCCATTCCCCTGAGTCTGGCAGACCTGCAGGATTCATCTCAAAGAGTGGGTGCGGTCCGCATCCATAAAGAGTTTGTGCGGCGGGGCTTTGGCCTCACCGCCGCGCTGCAGCCGCAGTCTTCGTCTTCCTGCCGGTCTCCTCAAGTTTCGCAAGCGACGCCTCGATGAACGCGGGGATGTCGTCGGGCTTTCTGCTCGAGACCAGGTTGCCGTCGACCACCACCTCCCGGTCGATGTACTCCGCCCCGGCGTTCCTGATATCCTGGGCGACGGACTTCCAGCCGGTGATCTTTCGGCCCTCGAGCACCTGCGCGGTGATCAGGAGTTGAGGCGCGTGGCATATGGCGAGGACCGGTCTGCCGCTCTCGACGAAGCGACGCACGAACTCGACGGGCGCGTCGTGGGCACGGAGTTTGTCGGGCGAGTAGCCGCCCGGTATGAAGAGCGCGTCGAAGTCGTCCGCCGATACCTCCGATGCGGCCCGGTCGATCCTGACCTCTGCCTGCCCCTGCTTCCCGCGCACGGTCTCTCCCGCGGAGAGGCCGATGTGGACGAGGTCGTGGCCGGCCTCCCTGAACGCCTCTGCGGGTCGCGTGTACTCGACATCCTCAAACAGATCCGTGATCAGGACCGCTATTCTGCTCATCGTCATTCCTCCCCGGGCCGGACTCCCGACCCGGCCCCCGATCTGTTCGGCCGGGAGATATAATGTTACCGCAAGGATGGCAGGCCCGGGCCTATCCACCCGACCGCCGGAGCCGCCACTGCGGCCGTTCTCTGGAGGTTCGAGCGATCTCTATACCTTTTTATAGCGCGGCGCAGAACCGGAGATGTATGATTGTGCCGAATCGGGACCGCCGGGAGGTCCCCCCCGCAGAAGGAAGACCTCAGCCCGACTGGTACAGCCTCTCGCTCGACGAGGTCGAGCGGGAACTCGGCACCGGCCCATCCGGCCTCCCCGCGGAAGAAGCGGCGGGGCGGCTGGAGCGCTACGGGAAGAACGTCCTCCGCGAGGAGGCGCGGGAGACCCGCCTCCAGGTCTTTCTCCGGCAGTTCAAGAGCGTCCTGATCGTCATCCTGATCGTCGCGGCAGGCGTCTCGTTCTTCGTCGGCGCGTACCTGGACGCCGTCGCCATCCTCATCATCGTCGTCTTAAACGCCATCCTCGGGTTCTCCCAGGAGTGGCAGGCCGGCGAGGCGATCGAGGCGTTGAAGAAGATGCTCGTTCAGCGGGCCGTGGTCATCCGCGGTGGGGGGCAGCAGGAGATCGATGCCTCGGAGATCGTGCCGGGGGACCTCGTCGTCCTCGAGATGGGAGAGCGGGTGCCCGCCGACCTCTTCATCGTCGAGGCGACGTCGCTCGAGGTGGATGAGGCGTCGCTGACGGGCGAGTCGTCGCCTGTCGATAAGGCGCCGGGTTCGCTCCCTTCCCCGACCAGCCTTGCTGAGCGGAGCAACATGGCTTTTGCGGGCACGACGGTCGTCAACGGGCGGGGACGCGGCGTGGTCGTCGCCACCGGGATGCAGACGGAGTTCGGCATGATCGCCGGCCTCTCCCAGCGGGTCGGAGACGAGACGACGCCTCTCTCCCGGCAGATGGACCGCCTCGGCCGGGACCTCGGGCTGATCGCCATCGGTATCGCGGTGGTTGCGGTCGCCGTCGGTCTTCTGCAGCAGCGGGAACTCCTCGAGATGTTCCTCATCGGCGTCTCGCTCGCGGTGGCGGTGATCCCGGAGGGTCTCCCGGCGGTCGTGACGCTCACGCTCGCCCTCGGCATCAAGAGCATGATGCGGAGGAACTGCCTGATCCGCCATCTCCCGGCATCGGAGACCCTCGGCGCGGTCTCGGTGATCTGCACCGACAAGACGGGGACCCTCACCCGGAACGAGATGGCGGTCGTCCGGGTGAAGACGCCGGAGTGCGAGGTGACGGTGACCGGGGCCGGGTATGCCCCGGAGGGGGAGTTCCTCGTTGCAGGCAACCCCATCGATCCCCTGGCGAAACCGGGGCTCGCCCGGTTCCTCCGCACCGTGCTCCTCTGCAACCATGCAACCGTCTCTCTCACGGAAGGGGGGTGGCGGATCCTCGGCACGCCGACCGAGGGGGCGCTCGTGGTCGCGGCGGCCAAAGCCGGCCTCTCCCGCGAGGATGCTCCGGAGGCGGTCCGGGAGTTCTCGTTCAACTCCACCCGGAAGCGGATGACGATCATCTATCGGGAAGAGGAGGGAGACGTCGCCTACGTGAAGGGAGCCCCGGAGGTGCTTCTCGCCCGGTCGTCCCGGCTGCTCCGGGGAGATTCTGTCGTGGTGCTCACCGACGACCTCCGCGATGAAATCCTCGCGGAGATTGCCGAATATGCGTCCGGCGGGCTCCGGGTGCTCGGGGCGGCATACCGCCCGCTCCCGGAGGGTCTTTTGTTGACCGAGGAGACGGTGGAGGAAGACCTGATCTTTCTCGGGTTTGCCGGGATCCTCGACCCTCCACGCCCCGAAGCGGCGGAGGCGATACGCCTCTGTCGGAGCGCCGGGATCGACGTGATCATGATCACCGGGGACAACCCGCTGACCGCCTACGCCATCGCCCAGAATCTCGGCCTCTCGAGCGAGGGGGCGCTGACCGGGGCCGACCTCGAGGCTTTGGGCGACGACGAACTCGCGAGTCGCCTCCGGACCACAAAGGTCCTCTCCCGGGTCACGGCGGAGCACAAACTCCGGGTGATCGATATCCTTGCCCGGGAGCGTGCGGTCATCGCCATGACCGGCGACGGCGTCAACGACGCTCCGGCGTTGAAGAAGGCGAGCATCGGGATAGCCATGGGCATCAAGGGAACGGACGTCGCCAGGGAGTCGAGCGACATGGTGCTCGTGGACGACAACTTCGCAAGCATCGTCGCCGGCGTCGAGGAGGGGAGGCGGGAGTACGACAACATCGCCCGGTTCACCCGCTACCTCCTCTCCTCCAACATCGGGGAGCTCGTTGCGATCGTCGGCGGGCTCCTCCTCGGCCTGCCGCTGATCCTCATCCCCATCCAGATCCTCTGGATCAACCTGATCACGGACGGCGTCACCGCCATCGCGCTCGGTCTCGAGCCCGCCGAGCAAGACGTCATGCAGAGGCGGCCCCGGGACCCCGGGGAGTCCATCCTCACCAAAAATGCCTACCTCGTCGTCCTCATCCTCGGGGCATGGCTCGGTCTCCTGACGATCTACGTCTTCTCCGGCCTCTACGAGGTCGACCTCGACCGGGCGCGGACGATGGCGTTTACCGGGCTCATCATCTTCGAACTCTACAACGTGCTGAACTTCCGGTCGTTCCGGTTCCCCCTCCACCGGATCGGGTTCTTCTCGAACCCCACCCTGCTCCTCGCGATCCTCGGGAGCCTTGCCCTCCAGGCGCTGGTGGTCTACGTCCCGATCCTGCAGACCGTCCTCGGGACCGCACCGCTGACCCTCGGCGACTGGGGGCTGCTCGCCCTGCTCGGCCTGCCGGTGCTCCTCGCCGGGGAGGTCTATAAGATCCTCCTGCTGCGTGCGGGGAGGGGGGTAGAGGGCTCCGGCCCCGGAGATGTCCGTGTGCCGGACTGAACCCGGGGCGACCGTCCGCCGCCCTCTGAGATGGAGTCCCCCCTCCTGAGGTGCCGGGTTTCATCCTCCGGCCGGACTGTAGGGAGCGGCATGATTATGGGGCAGCCATGCGAATCTGATTCCTGATTATTCGTTTTGGGATCCTATGACAATTCCTCAGACGTTCATTGCACGCCCCGCCACCCGTAGCACCAACCGTCGCCGGGGTGCGAAGGCGTGATCGGCCCGGAACTGATCGCCATCGCGGTCTTCCTCTTCACCTACGCGCTCATCATCGACGAGCGAATCCACCGCGCAGTGGCGGCGATGCTCGGCGCCTCGGTCCTCGTCTTCCTCCATATCGTCCCCTGGGAGAAGATCCCGGAGTACATCGACCTCGGCACCATCTTCCTCCTGATGGGGATGATGATCATCGTCAACACCGCCCGCGGCAGCGGCCTCTTCGAGTATATCGCCATAAAGACGGCGAAACTTGCGAAAGGGAGCCCGATACGAGTGTTGCTGCTCTTCTCTGTCGTGACCGCCGTCACGAGCGCCTTCCTCGACAACGTCACCACGGTCCTCCTCCTCACGCCGATGCTGCTCTACATAGCGAACGTGATGCGGATAACCCCCCTGCCCTTCCTGATTGCGGAAATATTCGCCTCCAACATCGGCGGGGCGGCAACGCTCATCGGCGACCCCCCGAACATCATGATCGGCTCCGCCGCCGGCCTGACGTTCAACGAGTTCATCGTCAACATGGGACCGATCATGGTCGTCAACCTGGTCGTCGTCATGGGGATGCTCTTCCTTATCTACAGAAAGCAGCTCCTTGTCTCGGCAACCGAGCAGGAGGGGATCGCAAAGACGCTTGAGAACTTGAACGATCAGGAGGCGATCCGGGACCGGTCGCTCTTCAAGAAGTCGATCGCCGTCATCGTGCTCGTCGTCGGGATGTTCTTTGCCCAGGACCTGCTCGGCCTGGAACCCGCTCTCATCGCCCTGATCGGCGCATCGATCCTTCTCTTCTGGAGCAGGCAGCCGCCGGAGGAGATATTCGAGAAGATCGAGTGGCCGGCCCTCTTCTTCTTCGGCGGGCTCTTCGTCGTCGTCGGCGCCCTCGTCGAGACCGGAACGATCGCGGCCGTCGCCGGGTTTGTGGTCGAGAACGTCCACTCGGAGGGCGAGGCCATGCTGATCATCGCCTGGTTCGCGGCGATCGCCTCGGCAATCGTGGACAACATCCCCCTCACCGCCACCCTGATCCCCCTGATCCAGAATATGGGCACCTCGATGGACACCTACCCGCTCTGGTGGGCGCTCTCGCTCGGTGCATGCCTCGGCGGGAACGGCACGGCCATCGGGGCGTCGGCAAACGTCGTCGTGCTCGGGATCGCGGCACGAAACGGCGTCTCCATATCGTTCGTGGAGTTCCTGAAGGTGGGGATGCTCGTGCTCCTCGTCACCGTAGCGATCGGGTCGGGCCTCCTCTGGCTCAACTTCGTCGTGCTGTGAGCCGGTTCTACCGGTTCGGCGGGGTCCCGGGTCTCCGGGACACCTCGACCTCCTGGAGCCGGCCGACCAACCATTTATACGCGGTCCCGGCCGCCTCCCGGGCCGAGGGGCTCGGGTCCTCGTTTCGCATACGGTCGAGCGGCTCTCTCGCCTTCGGGTCGGCGATCGTCCCGAGGGAAAGCGCCGCCTGCGCCCGGACATGCTCGTCGGTGTCGTCGAGAGCCCGGATCAGCCCGTCGATGTCCCGGCCGTCGCGCAGGGTATCGATATCGTCCAGTGTCGCCATAGCAATCTCCTGATCGTCTCCCGCATTGGCGCCCCGGCGGTATATATGCCTTTGCGGGCGGACTGCAGGTGACCCCGGCCCGTCCGTATTCGTGGAGGAGAGGATCCCGTCTGCCTACGTATCAAGGAGCCAGCCTTCCACTGCCTTCTTCTCCGCGAGCCTCCCTACCGCCCGGGCGTGCGCGAGCGACGCGGCCCGCCTGACGCCCACGTTAGAGTCCGAGAACTTCAGCCGCTCCAGCGGCTCGAGCGCCCGTTCGTCGCCGACGGTGCCGAGGGCCTCGGCCGCGGTCAGCCGCACAGCCTCGGCCGGGTCTAAAAGCGCTCCAATCAGCCCGTCGATATCCCGGGCCCTCCGCATCGTGTCGATATCTTTTACCTGCGTCATAGATCTCCCCGGTCGGCCGGTGCGATGCATCTGGGTCTGCTCTATTAAGAACGTTGCGGAGAGCGACGGACGGAACGTCCGGAGCTTCAAGCAGCCAAAAAAAGGTTAATATGCCGCCAGATAGCGGTCGAGTTCCCAGGGGTGGACCGCCGTCCGGAAAGCATCCCACTCGG
>WOYI010162369.1_pt2 | contig 13559 bp, 11 predicted proteins | sample 6423411 | NCBI WGS metagenome assembly WOYI01 (sample SAMN13441803, study PRJNA592873) | oil field metagenome | biome: oil field; feature: oil-well bore; material: oil-contaminated soil; isolation source: oil-contaminated soil from oil-well borehole | place: Germany: Wietze | collected 2016-10-18 ...
TGCGTGCTGTGATTGTGCACGATGGCAAAATGCTCTTTGTCAAGGAGCTGGCTGACGGCGGCTGGACCCTGCCCGGAGGCTGGGTAGATGCCGGTGACCAGCCTGGGTCGGCAGCTGAGCGCGAAGTTTGGGAGGAATCCGGCTACACTGCAAAGGCTACACGGCTGCTGGCCGTCCTGGACCACCGCCTGCATGGCTATCCCCCTTATTTTTTCCACATCTACAAACTTTTCTTCCAGTGTGAAATTACAGGCGGTGTGCCTGCAACCAGTCTTGAAACCGGTGGAATAGCCTGGTTCGGGCCGAAAGAAAATCCTCAGCTTTCGCTGGCACGCACCACACCAGAGATTATTCAACTCATGTTCCAGCAAGTACAGAATCCCCAGGCGCCTGCGCTATTTGATTGAGAAGGCAGCCACGCCAATAAGTTTGTTTATCCAAATTGAAGGCTTGCTTAAAAACGAAGGCAAATTAAGCGTCATTGCCCTGTCTGCTGATACAATTGCCCGTTAGCGCGCCTTCTGGGACTTAAACCTTATGCTCACCAACCACATCGGAGAAATATCCGCCCTCCTCACGGCCATGCTTTGGGTCCTTTCTGGGACAGCTTTCGAACGTGCCGGTAAACGGGTCAGTTCCCAGGCGGTAAACCTCATGCGCTTAATCATGGCCGTGCTGATTATGGGGGTTTACCTCACCATTCGCCGCGGAAGTCCTATTCCTTTTGATGCCAGCCAAAAAAACTGGCTTTGGCTTTCGGTTTCAGGTTTGGTAGGCTTTGTGCTCGGTGACTTCTTCCTTTTTGAATCTTATGTTTTGGTTGGAACACGCCTTGCATTGCTCATCATGAGCTTATCGCCTATTCTGACAGGAATTCTGGGTTATCTCGTTTTCGGCGAAAAGCTTAGCCTCCTCAATATACTTGGTATTGTGCTGGTGATTCTCGGCATCATGTTGGTTGTCCTCACTAAGAACCAGGGCGAGAAAATGAAACTCAACATCCGGCCCAGAGGGCTGGTGTATGCCATTCTTGGCGCGGTGGGTCAATCCATTGGTTTGATCTTCAGTAAATTAGGTATGGGCGACTTTGACCCCTTTGCGTCTACTCAGATTCGCCTGATCGCTGGCACCTTCGGTTGGATAGTGCTCTTCCTTATCTTCGGATGGTTCCCAAGGCTAAAGCGCTTTACGACAGACCGTAAAGCCCTTGGTTTTACTTTCATGGGAGCTTTTTTCGGACCATTCCTCGGGGTCTCGTTCGCCTTGACGGCTATGCAGCACACCAAGGCAGCTGTGGCATCGGCGATCATGTCGATTATGCCCGTCCTTATTTTGCCGGTAAATTGGCTTCTATTTAAGGAAAAGATTGAAAACCGCGCCATCCTGGGGGCAGTCATTACTGTTATAGGGGTTGTTATTCTCTATTTATAGCTGGCAATATCGAACCGAGCGCTTCTTAGCCCAGTTTACCGCCTTGGATCGGAAACTACTCATAGCTTAATCTTCCCCCCCACGGCTTTTCTCAAACACCAGGCCATCTTCACCACCAATGTAGTATGCCTTCCAGAGGTCGACCGGCTTGTACCCAGCCTTCTCATACATCCGGATGGCTACCAAATTGGACTTTCTGGTCGTCAGGCGAATGGTCGGCTTGCCTAAAGCCGCTTCCGCTCTGGCAAGCAAAGCTTTGCCGAAACCTCTGCCTTGATAATCGGGGTGCACTTCAATGGTGGTGATCCAACCCACGCCTTCTTTAACCTCACCCCCCACGAAACCGATGAGGTCTTTCCCTTTGCACAATTTGTAGCGTACTAGGCCTGGAAAACTCAACGCCGCCAGCAGGTCAAGGTACGGCCAGGCATCATCCTTGGAAAAACACAGTTTTTCTAGCGCCCAAACTTGGTTTAGATCATGCCAATTGGCCTTTGTGATCGCAAATCCAGCGGGCAGCTCCGGGTCAACCTGAGCATTCATGCAGCATCCCAACCGGATTCCTCTAGCGTCCAGGCCAGGCCTTCCCATTCTTTCATCAGGGCTTCCAGGTTCTGCTGGGTCGCTTGATATTCCGCTGCCAATTGAGCAACTTCTGCTGAATCTGCGGGCGGCCTGGAGAGTTGGCTCACAAGGCGATCCCTGGCTGCTTCAAGCTGGTGCACCTTGCCTTCCACGGCCACCAGTTTTTTATGCAACTGCTGCTTTTGGTTCCGCGAAAGGGATAATTTTGGCACTGGCTTTATCACGCTGGGTTTTCCTTCTATTTGCGCCTTCTCCTGAACTGCTTGGCGCGAAGCACGCCGTTCCTTGGCTTCCTTAAACTCGGAATAGCTGCCTTTGAATACCTCAAGGTCAGCTTTATCGGGGTTCATCTCCCAGATTTGCGTTGCCAGGGCATCAATCAGGTAGCGGTCATGCGATACCAGGATAATTGTGCCTGGATAGCCTGCCAGCACCCCCTGCAACACTTCCTGGGTTGGCAGGTCAAGGTGATTGGTGGGCTCATCCAATATCAGCAGGTTGGCATCCGAAAGCGCCAGTTTGGCCAGGGCCAGGCGGCCGCGTTCACCCCCTGAAAGGGTCGAAACCGGGTTGAACACCTCATCCCCCTGGAAGCCATACTTGCCCAGATAATTGCGCACCTCGCCCGGCAGCATGCCGGGGGCTACCGTGTTAATTTCCATAACCAGATCATTATCCGGGTTCAAACCTTCATGCGCCTGGGCAAAATAAGCCACCTTGAGTGAGGCGCCAAGGTCAATCGCGCCTGAATAAGGCGGAAGAAGCCCAAGGATGGTTTTGAGGAAGGTTGTTTTGCCTGCCCCATTAGGCCCGATAATAGCCACGCACTCCGTGCGTTCCAAAACCAGGTCAGGAACCTTAAAGAGCGGCCGGCCTTCATCCGCGTAACCTACTTCCAACTCCTGCGTGCGCAAAATAACGTTACCAGAGCGGCCTGCCATATTGAAGCGCAAATGCATCGGCCTGATACTCTTGGTAGGTGGTGTCAGGCGCGATTCCGCCAGCAGCCTCTCCAGCCGCCGCAGCCTACCCTTAGCCTGGGCGTTATTTTGGGTGCCGATATTGCGCTTTATGTAGTCTTCCTGTTTGGCGATGTACTCGTTTTGGGCTTCAAATTCCTGCATCCGCCGCAGATAACGCTCTTCACGCTGGCGCAAATAGGCGGTGTAATTGCCCCGGTAATCTTCAATCGAAGGGGTCATCTCCAGGATGTGTGTAGCCACCTGGTCCAGGAAGTAACGGTCATGGCTGACAATCACCGCCGCGCCATCCCAATCCTTAAGATAAGCTTCAAGCCACTCAACCGCCTGGATGTCCAGATGATTGCTGGGTTCATCCAGCAGCAGCAGGTCTGGGTTTTCAAGCAGCAGGCGCGCCAGACTGGCCCGGGTGCGCTGACCGCCCGAAAGCTGCGAAATGGGGCGCTCATAATCTGTACGCGTAAAACCCAGGCCCGTCAGGGTCTGTTCGATGCGGTTGTGGTAGGTGTAGCCCCCGGCGTGCTCAAATTCTGCTTGAATTCGCCCGTAGCGCTCCAAAAGCTGTGGATCCCAGTCCGGCGCTTGCATGGCTTTTTCCATGGACTGAAGCTCGTCAGATTGGGCTAAAAGCGATTCAAAAGCTGTCAGGCAGCTCGACCAAAGGGTACCCTCCTGGATCTTAATGGCTTCCTGGGGCAGATAACCAATCCGTATGCCTCTGGCGCGGTGCACCGAACCCGTTGTGGGCGAATCTTCCCCTGCCAGGATGCGCAGCAGCGTGGTCTTGCCCACCCCATTCGCCCCAACGATGGCCATACGGGCATGGTAGGGAATGGAAAGGCTAATATCTTCAAAAATGTCGACTGGGTCAAATGACTTGCCCAGTTTGGTTGTGGTCAAAAGCGGCATAAAAAAAGTATACCAGTGAGGGACCTTATCGTGCCGGCTCACTTAACAGGCTCACTTAACTTTTCTACGCGAGATGATAAAATTCGCCTATGAGAATAAAACGCTGGCATGTTTGGCTTGGGGTGCTTATTAGTGCCGCTTTCCTCTATCTCGCCTTTCGCGAGGTAGATTTTGCCCAGGTTTGGCACTATCTTCAAACTGCCAAGTGGGCTTGGGTGCTGCTGGGGTTGGGCATTTACTTTATTGGCGTCTATTTGCGCTCGCTGCGCTGGCAGCGTCTGCTGAACCCGGTCAAACGCCTGCCTATTAAGCGCCTCTTCCCTGTGGTCTGCATCGGATACATGGGCAACAATGTCTATCCTGCCCGCGCAGGCGAAGTGTTGCGCTCGATCCTGCTCAAGCAAAAAGATAACGTCGACATCTCCGCTTCTTTGGCAACCATCGTTGTGGAGCGTCTTTTCGATGCCATCACAATCTTGGGTCTGGTGCTTCTCAACCTTGGCCAGTTTTCACGCCGGGCAGGCCTGGAATGGGTGTCGCGGGTGGCGGTGATTGGCGGTATCGTCTTTGGCTTAATCCTGCTCGTTTTTCTGGCGATGGTCTTCCTTCCCAGGCGGGCAGAAGCCTTCTTTGGCTGGTTTATCGACCACTTACTGCCTGGTAAAGCCCGCCCACCGGCTAAAAACATTATCAACAAATTCATACTGGGGTTGGGTGCTTTAAAATCTCCGCTTGAAGCCCTCAAGGTACTTCTGCTTTCCTGCCTGATTTGGCTGGCCGAAGCCGGCTTGTATTGGGGGGTCATGCGCGCTCTCAACCTCAATCTCTCTTTCATCCAGCTGCTGCTTGTAGAAGGTGTGGTTAACCTGGTTCTGCTCATCCCGGCCGCACCAGGCGGCTTGGGCACCTTCGACGCAGCCTGCAAAGCCATGTTGGAACTTTTCGGCGTCAGCGCCGATTTAGCCCTCGGTTTCGCCCTGCTGCTGCGGGTTGCCCTCTGGGTGCCCATTACCCTTCTGGGCGCCATCCTTTTCTTCCGTGAGGGTTTTTCACTTTCTACAGACCTCAGCGCCCTGCAAAATCAATACAAAGCCCAGGAAGCATCCACTGCCGCTCCTGCAGCCATGAGCTCAGACCACGAAAAGACAAAGGAGTCTTTATGACAGATAATCCCAGGAAAATAGCTGTAATCGGTGCGGGTATCGGCGGCATGAGTGCTGCCTACGATCTCAACAAAGCGGGTCAAGTAGTCACCATTTTCGAGGCCTCTGACCATCCTGGCGGTTTGGCTGAAGGTTTTAAAGAACCCCATTGGGATTGGTCGGTAGAGCGCTTCTACCATCATTGGTTTGCCTCTGATAAACATATGCTGGCCTTGATTGAGGAGCTCGGATGGTCCGATGAGGTCGTTTTCCCCACGCCGATCACGGTCATGTATCACAAGGGCAAGTTTTATCCCTTCGACTCCATCAAAGCCGCATTGCTCTTTCCGGGGCTTGGCTTTGGCATCAACAAGATTCGCTTTGGCCTGGTGGGACTCTACCTGCGCCTGACCAATAATTGGCGTGAACTCGAGAAATATACGACCGAAGAGTGGATGCGCGCCAAAGCCGGCAATCAAGTTTACGAAACCATGTGGGAACCGATGATGATCGGCAAGTTTGGCGAAAAATGGGCTAAAAAGGTCAATATGGCCTGGATGTGGGCGCGCCTGCATTCCCGCACAACCAAACTGGGCACTTTTAAGGGCGGCTTCCAGCGTTTTGCTGATAAATTCGCCGCTGAATTGGCTTCCCAGGGCGTCAATTTACGACTCAACAGCCCGATCGCAAACATCCAAAAAGGAGCCGATGGCCGGCTTCTTATCAGCTTGAAGGATGGCAGCCAGGAGACTTTCGACCAGGTATTGGTGACCCTCTCACCCGGTTTGCTGGCCAAAATGGCACCCGAACTTTCCGAAAACTACTTGCAGGGTTTGCTAAGCCTGCATTCCATGGGTGCAGTCGTAATGACCGTATCTCTCAAGAAAAAGCTTTCCCCTGAAGGTTACTATTGGTATTCCATCCCCAAGAAGGCAGGTTTTCCTTTTTTGGCGTTGGTTGAGCATACCAACTTCCTCAAGCCCGAGTACTTTGGCGGCGATCACATCCTCTATATTGGCGACTACCTTGAGGTGGATCATCCTAATTTCAAGAAAAGTGATGACGAGCTCAAAGCTGAATTTCTACCGTACTTGAAAAAGATTAACCCGGAGTTTGACGATTCCTGGGTGAATAAGGTCTGGGTCAGCAAGACGCCCTATGCGCAGCCCATTCCGCTGTTAAATCACTCCAAAAATATTCCAGCCATCCAAACACCGATTGACGGGCTTTACTTTGCCAGCATGAGCCAGGTATATCCATGGGATCGTGGCACGAATTTTGCAGTGGAAATAGGCAGAAAAGCTGCGCGACTTATGCTTGGCAATTAAGCTTACAAGTCGTGTAGTTAATTGATTCTATTTTCTCTGATTCAGAAATATGAATCACTATCCGCATTCGAAACAGGTTTTCTCCTGAACTCAACTGCTCATTTTGGCATACCACCTATGGAACAAATTAGCTATTTCAGGCCCTCACCCCTATATATGGGGGGGCAGGTGAACTTGCCTTCCTCGCTTTTGGGTGATCAATATTTAAAATAAATTCTTCCTTAAATCTTTGGAACCGGGCGCGATTCTTTAAGGTTTCCCGATTCTTAAAGAATCCGGAAGTTTTAAACTTAAAGGCCACTTTTGCATTGAAGCCGGGCATCCTCGATGTTAGAATTCTGAACACCTAAGCAAGTCCGCAAGTGAAGAGTTTAAGGTTTGCGGGGCAAGGTACTTGGCCCCGTTATTTAATGTTTTTTGTAATCATTTTACGATCGAGGTCAAAGCGATGAAGGCTCCACAAGCTTGGCAGGCAGTCAAGGCACAACTGAAAATGGATCTCTCCAAAGCCCAATATGAAACCTGGGTTAAGCAGGCTGAATTTATATCGTTCGACGAATCGATTGCGCTCATGACCATAGGTGCCCGCAATGCTTTTACCTGCGATTGGTTGAACGACCGCCTCAAGAGTACCGTTGCCAATAAACTGACCGGCCTCATGGCCAGCCCCATTGAAGTCTGTTTCAAGCTTGGCTCACAGGAATCTGCTGCCAGCCTTGAAACCCATGACCCCATCGATGAGCCGCAAGTCTACCCCGAACCTGAACTTACCCCGGCTGAAGCACATGTGAACCCCCGATATCGCTTTGATAACTTCATCGTCGGCTCCTGCAATCGCCTGGCCCAAGCCGCCAGCCTGGCAGTAGCCAACGCGCCCGCCCAGGCCTACAACCCTCTGCTGATTTACAGCGGCGTCGGGCTTGGCAAGACCCACCTATTGCACGCCATCGGCAATGAAGTCGCCAAAACGGGCAAAAAGGTGCTTTACGTAACCGGCGAAGAGTTCACCAACGACATTGTGGATGCCATCCTGCGCAAAAACCAGGCAGCCTTCCGCGACGTCCGCGAAAAATACCGCGAGGTGGATGTGCTGCTGCTGGATGACGTGCAATTTCTCGCCGGCAAGGACCGCACCCAGGAAGAGTTCTTCCACACCTTCAACACGCTGCATAATGAAGGCAAACAAATCATTCTAACCTCCGACCGTCCCCCACGTGAGATGAGCACCCTCGAAGAGCGCATGCGCTCACGTTTCACCTGGGGATTGGTGGTAGATATGCAATCGCCGGATTACGAAACCCGTTTAGCAATCCTGCTTTCCAAGAAAGAGGCAGAAAAACGCAAGATTCCAGCAGATGTACTGGCACTGATTGCAAAACAAGCTAATGCCAACATCCGCGAGTTGGAAGGCGCCTGGAACCGGGTGAATGCCTACGCAGACCTTTCGGGCTGCCCGGTGACTATCGAACTGGCTGAAAATGCCCTTTCAGACTACCTGCCTGCGCGGGAAGAACGTACCCCTTCGGATATCGTTAACGCGGTCTCGCACTTTTTTGGCCTCAACCGCGAAGATCTCACCGGCAAGAGCCGCAGTAGGGATGTTGTCTTACCCCGCCAGGTGGCTATGTACCTTCTGCGTGAAGAAGGCGGAGTTTCCTTGCCGCGTATCGGCCAGGAACTGGGCGGCCGCGATCACACCACTGTGATGTATGCTTGCGATAAAATCGCCGTTCTTATCCAGGAAGACGAAAAAGTGCGCCGCCAGGTCAGCCAACTGCGCGAACAGCTGTACCGTGCGAAGTAAGCTTTCCCTCCAGCAAGAAAAAACGCCGACGCTAAATTTGCGCGCTGCATTTATTTAGGACTGTCGTTTTTGCAGTGCCTTAGGCTTCAAAAACTTCGACGTAAGAATCATCCACCGATTCCAGCTCGCCCCAATTGGTACCCACTTTGGCTTCCACCACGAGTGGCACCGCCAGTTGCAATGCGCCTTCCATGATGCCTTTGGCCAGGTGAATCAGTTTATCCACTTCCGCCTCTGGGCTCTCAAAAATTAGTTCATCATGAACTTGCAGCAGTAATCTGGATTGTAACCCGGCTTTTTTCATGGCTTCCGGCAGGGCGATCATGGCTAGCTTGATGATATCCGCGGCTGTACCCTGGATAGGGGCATTGATGGCCTCACGCTCTTCGCGTTGGCGCATCAAGTAGTTTGTGCCTGCCTTCAGGTTGGGGAAGTAACGCCTTCTGCCCAATTTTGTTTCCACATAACCCACCTGGCTAGCTTCCATCCGGGTGTTGTTTAGCCAAGTCTTAACCTTTGGGAAGAGTTCAAAATATGCTTTTACAAAATTTTCTGCTTCCGCCAGGGTCAGGTCGGTCGAACGCGTGAGTCCATAAGGGCTCATGCCGTAAATCAAGCCAAAGTTAATGGCCTTGGCATGCCTGCGCTGCGCTTTTGTAACTTCATCCTGTTTGATCCCAAGAATGGCAGCGGCAGTAGTGGTGTGGATATCTTCCCCGCGCTGGAACGCACTGCGCATGGCCTCATCACCAGACATATCTGCCATGATGCGCAGCTCCACCTGGGAATAGTCCAGCGCAACCAGCTTAAAGCCTTCAGGCGAAACGAATCCCTGGCGTACGCGCCTGCCCAGATCTGTGCGGGTGGGGATGTTCTGCAGATTAGGGTTCTGGGAAGCAATACGGCCGGTAACTGTGCCGCACTGATTGAAGGAAGTGTGCACCCTGCCGGTCTTGGGGTTCACTTGCAAGGGCAAGGTTTCCACGTAGGTGGATTGCAACTTGGTAAGCTCGCGCCATTCCAGCACATGATCCACTACCGGATGTTTACCGCGCATGTCCTCCAAAATGCCTGCTGCCGTGCTCAGCCTGCCGCTGGCTGTTTTCTTGGAACGATCTGGCGGTTCCAGGTCAAGGTGCTTAAAAAGCACATCCGAGAGCTGGGATGTAGAACCTATATTGAAGCGCTGGCCAGCTTCCTGAAATATTTGCTCTTCAAGCTTGCTGATCAAACCCTTTAGTTCGGCTCCGAATTTAGTAAATAGCGCATCATCCAACAGGATGCCATTTTCTTCCATGGTGGCCAGTACCGGCACTAATTTGAGCTCGATTTCATCGTTCAGTTTTTGAGCGTTGTGTTTTTGTAGCTCTTCCCTTAGCGGCTGCACCAGCCGCCAGGTCATTACTGCGTCCGAAGCCGCATAGGGTGCCACTTTGGAAATGGCTACCTGGTCCATGCTGATCAGGTTTTTGCCTTTCCCAATGAGATCTTCGATGTGGGTCATTTCAATACCCAATCGCACCCAGGCTAAAGCCTTCAAACCCAAATTGCGCGAATCCGGGTTTACCAGCCATTCCGCAATCATGCTGTCAAACCTCAGCGGGCTCACCTTAATCCCATGTTCTTCCAAAACCACTATGTCAAATTTGGCGTTGTGGCCAACTTTGGGAATCTCCTGCTTTTCAAGCACGCCAGCCAGGCCTTTACGCACTTGCTCCAAAGTGAGTTGTTTGCCGTTTCTGTGCCCAACCGGGATGTAATACCCTTTTTCAGCGTTGCCGGCAAGCGATATGCCCACCAGGTCAGCTTGCGTTGGAAGGATGGATGTTGTTTCCGTATCAAAAGCGATTTGTTCCGCCTTTGAGAGCTCCTGTACACAAGCCTTCAGCGCTTCAGGAGTGTCCACAATGACCGTTTCAAAGCCCTGGGGAATACTCTCAACCGCCTCTGGTTTTGCGGAGGCAGTTTCTTCACCAAACAGAGAATTTTGGGTACTGAAGGCAGTTTGGCTAAGGCTGGGGCTGAGCTTCTTGATAAGGGCTTGCAAGCGCTGGATAAGCGTGCGGAACTCGAGCTGCCGGAAGATTTCTTCAACCGCGCCTGGTTCAAAGCGATGCACATCCGCTTGTTTGAGGTCCAGCTTCACGTCCAGATCCGTGCGGATGAGTGCCAGATCCTGACTCATGTAAGCCAGCTCCTTGCCTTCCCGCAAAGCTGTTCCAGCCCGCCCGCTGATTTCGTCAAGGTGCTTATAAATGTTATCGAGAGTCTCGTATTTGGCCAATAGGCTCGTGGCCGTCTTCTCACCAATGCCGCGCACTCCCGGGATGTTATCCGAGGGGTCCCCCACCAGGGCTTTGTAATCCACAACTTGGTCTGGTCGAACCCCCATGCGTTTCATCACGTCTTCCGGGAAGTAATCGTCATTGACTCCGGGTTTCGTCCCGGGCAGCTGCACAACCACGCGGTCATTGACCAGCTGAAAGAGGTCTCGATCGCCAGTGATAATCTTCACACCCAGGTCTGCTTGTTTGACCGCCCACTTGGACAGGCTGCCGATCACGTCATCAGCTTCATAGTTTTCGATCTCAACCCGGGGAATATTGAACGTATCAACCATCTCACGGATGCGGCCTATTTGCGGGCGAAGGTCTTCGGGCATTTTTGCCCGGGTGGCTTTGTATTCCTTGTATAAGTCATGTCTGAAAGTGCGCTTGGGGTCAAATGAAATCGCCATATAGTCCGGTTCTTCCGTCTCGAAAATGCGCAGCAAGATACTCGCAAAGCCGTAGACCCCGGCAGTTGGTTCACCTGAGCTGGTAGCCCAGCGTGTGGAACCTCCTGCAGTAAGCGCAAAATAAGCCCGGTAAGCCAGGGCATGGCCATCAAGCAGGTACAGGATTTTTGGCATATTTCCTCATTTATCTAAAAGATTTGTTTCCAGGAATCCACTGCCTTCTCGAGAGTCTGAACTTCGAGTTTGGAGATACGGAAGGGTTGCGTGGCATCGTTGGATGGGTCAGCTTCCGGCATGGCTGAAAAAAGTGCCAGCAGGTCGTTATCAGTCGAATTTTGCGGCTCCAACTGACGGGCCTTGAGGCCGTCAAGCAAATCTCGTGATTGCTGTTTGGATTGTTTAGTGTTAATTGCCTGCAGGAAGGCCTCTGCCTTTTGGTCCAGATCTTTCAGACGGGTTTCAAATGGAAAAACAAGCAGCGTCAGGCTGCCATCGTTGAGCGCTTGAGAATGCACAAGCGCGGCTTGGCTTGAAAGTTGGACCGCATCCAGTCTGCCCGTAGTTTGTGTAAAGGTCTGAGTTTGGGTAAGCAGAATCAGATGGGCGTAATCGCTTTGGTTCAGGCTTCCAAGCCAAACCGCCGGCTCAGGCTGTGAAAGCAATACAGCCGCGAGTAAACCGTGCCTCGCGCACAGAGCCTGCAATGCTTCGCTTTGTTCAGTCAACATCTTTCAAGTTTAACCGTAGAAAATGCACTATGCAAGCACCGGTATCTTCCAGTTTGAATTTATCACGTAAATGGTGGTATTGACAAAACATTTTTAGATTGTTTACGAATCAAATTCCCCTTGATTCCTTTACAGGTCTTTTATTTGCTTGTAATTAAGGTACAATCTATATACATTTTTAGTGAGGCAAAAAGAGACAAAATCGTTAATCATTAAAACCTAGACCGAAAGGAGAAGCATCCGGTGCCCAGAGTACTAAGGATTGTTTTACTAACTCTTGCTGTTATTCTCTTGCTTTATGGGGTCTACTATGTCCTCGGTCGCCCAGCTCTGCCAATCCCTGCCATTCGTTATAAAGTAAGCCAAGGTAACCAACTGTATGATTTGGTTAAAGCAACCGAATCAGACGAGTTGCGTTTAACTGTTGTTACCGATGGCCAAATTGACGTTGAAGGCGATGGCGACCGCTTGGCAAGCATCCAATACACCCCAAAAACGCTTGGCAATGCCCTGACTTTGGCTGGTAATTTCATAAGCAAAGATCAGCAAGAGTTCCAAACCGACGTCAGCAAACCTCTTCAAAACTTATCGTCATTGCTCTACAACATTCTTCGTTTTAAGCTCACCGTTTTATTAATTCCTGCCTGAGGGTCTTGAGACCTGCAAACTTAACCAAAATAAACTAGAAAGCAAAGGAAGACAAAATGAACAAATTCTTAAAAATCTTATTTTCACTCCTGGCCATCCTTATGATTTCGATTTTTGCAGTCATTCAGGAAGCCAAGGTCGTCACAGCGGCCCCTCCTGCCCAGGAAGGCCCTGTGAATCAACTTTTCGTCGACGTGACCTACGACCCCGCGACCAAAGCCTACAGCATCGGAGGCTTTACACAGGAACAACTGGCGATGGTCGGTGTCACCCTGCCGGACCAGGTTCTTGCCTTGTTGGGTAGCTTTTCACAGGTTACCCTCAAACTGACTGGGCAGACTCTGGAGGTTCTGGCTGATGAAGCCAAATTGGCCACCATGGAATGGGATAAAGATTCCCGCTCATGGCTCTATGGCATGATCGATAATTTCACCCAAATGTCCCCGCTCGATCAGCAACGTGCTGAACTCTGGTTAGACAAAGCTGACATCCAACTGGTCGTCCGGCAAAGCACTGAAATCAGCAAACCCCTGGTTATTGACCTGAATACCATTGTCAATGTGGATATTGATAAATCTGGTAGAGTGAAAGTGGAAGGTTTTGACACTGGCAGTGCACTGCCTGCTTCGGTTACCGGTCTCTTGGATACTGCCAAGGTCAAGGATTTGACCCTGTGCTGGAGCAAGGGCGTACTCAAGAACAAAGTAAATGGTGCTGACATCCCATCCGTCACCGTCTTCCAAGAAGGTGTCTCAGTTGTGGATAAGGCTTTCGGCCTTAATCTCGGCGACATCGGCCAGGTCTTCCAATCTCAGTTAGGTGCCAGCGTGGCCTATGGCGGTGGAATGCACACCGACAACCAGTGCGGCGAGTAAATTTAGATTTTTCGATAAAACAGAGCGCCTATTTTGCGCTCTGTTTTCTTTAACCAGAGGCAATATATTTCCGCCATTCTCTCTCCCGTCCCGTCATGGACATATAAACCCATCTTCCTTAACAGACCATAACTTAGGTCAGACCCGGGATTCTGCTGGCCATTAATTCTGCCTTCTTTGCTGGTCTGGGTGCTGTCAGGCTCATTATCTTCTTGATAAAATACACCTACCGCGTGGGAAGGACCGGAATTGAATGATCAAAGAATTTGATGGCAGCTTGCAAGCCTGTCAAGATATTTTACTGATAGACAAAGAGGTTTTTGATGAAATTAAGGTAGATGCCCCCGCCCTTCAAGTAATGCTCGCTCGCGGGGGTACCTCTCGTGTCTTGA
>WOYI010954299.1_pt3 | contig 13558 bp, 17 predicted proteins | sample 6423411 | NCBI WGS metagenome assembly WOYI01 (sample SAMN13441803, study PRJNA592873) | oil field metagenome | biome: oil field; feature: oil-well bore; material: oil-contaminated soil; isolation source: oil-contaminated soil from oil-well borehole | place: Germany: Wietze | collected 2016-10-18 ...
AGGCGCCTGAGGTCGAAGAGGCGCCGGTTGAACCCGAGGTCGAGCTGCACGCCCCAGAGTCCGATTACGAGGCGCACCTGCAGCACCGCGATGTGGAACCCGAGCCCTTGGAGTTCACCGCCAGGCGGCGCGCGCACGTCCTGAGCCGGCGGACAGTGCATCCCCCCGCCGGTGGTGCCGAGGAGATGACCTTCGATTCGACCCACGGGGACGAGGATGACGCCGACGCCGACGAGATCGCCCGCGCCGTCAAGGCCCGGCCCTCCTACCTGAGATCGCCCACCGATGCGCTGTTCGGCGGCGACTCCGTCGCCGACGATGTGGCTCGCCGCGGCCGCACCCCGGGTCCCGAGGACATCGATCTCGGCGGCACCCAGAAGGTGGCGATCGCCCTCGGTGGGCCGATCGAGGAGGTCGACACCGCCGAGTCGTCCGTGCCGTCGACGTTCACGCGGGGCATGTGGATCGTGGCGCAGAGCATCCTGGCGGTGGCGCTGGGTGCCGGCCTGTTCGTCGCCTTCGACCAGCTGTGGAAGTGGAACAACATCGTGGCGCTGGCACTGTCGGTGCTGGTGATCCTCGGCCTGGTGGTGGGTGTGCGGGTGGTACGTAAGACCGAAGACATCGCCAGCACGTTGATCGCCGTGGCGGTGGGCGCAATGGTGACGCTCGGGCCACTGGCGCTGCTGCAGTCCACCTAGTGCGCCCCGCGATCAAGGTCGGTCTGTCGACCGCATCGGTGTACCCGCTGCGAACCGAGGCCGCCTTCGACTACGCCGCCCGGCTCGGGTATGACGGCGTCGAACTGATGGTCTGGGCCGAACCGGTCAGCCAGGCCGTGGAAGCCGTCGAGGCTTTGTCGGAGCGCTACAGGATTCCCGTGCTCTCGGTGCACGCGCCGTGCCTGCTGATCTCGCAGCGGGTGTGGGGCGCGAACCCGATTCCGAAGCTGGAGCGCAGCGTGCGTGTCGCCGACCGGCTGGGCGCTCAGACCGTGGTTGTGCATCCGCCGTTCCGTTGGCAGCGCCGTTACGCGGAAGGGTTCAGCCGGCAGGTCGCCGAGCTGGAGGCGGGCAGCAATGTGCTGGTCGCCGTGGAGAACATGTTCCCGTTCCGGGCCGACCGGTTCTGGGGCACCGGGCAGCCCTCGATCGAGCGGATGCGTAAACGCGGCGGTAAACCCGGGCCGGGCATATCGGCGTTCGCACCGTCTTATGACCCGCTCGACGGTGGCCATGCGCACTACACCCTGGACCTGTCGCACAGCGCCACCGCAGGTACCGACGCCCTGGAACTGGCGCAGCGGATGGGGGCGGGCCTGGCGCATCTGCACCTGTGTGACGGCAGCGGAGCGTCCACCGACGAACACCTGGTGCCCGGTCGCGGCACGCAGCCCGCCGCCGAGGTGTGCCGTCAATTGGCGGCCGGCGATTTCACCGGTCACGTCATCCTGGAGGTCACCACCTCCGGTGCGCGCAATGCCGCCGAGCGGGAGGCGCTGCTGACCGAGTCGCTGCAGTTCGCCCGGGAGCACCTGCTGCGATGAGCGATGCTGAACCCAGCGTGGTCACGTCGTGCTGGTCCCCGCGACCTGATCCGACGCGTCGTGTAATGCTTCATCCGTGGCAAGAATTGCGATTATCGGCGGCGGAAGTATCGGCGAAGCGCTGCTCTCGGGCTTGTTGAGGGCGGGTCGACAGGTCAGGGACCTGGTGGTCGCCGAGCAGCACCCGGATCGCGCCAAGCAGCTGGCCGACACCTATTCGGTACTGGTGACCTCGGTGCCTGAGGCCGTCGACAGCGCGGCCTTCGTCGTCATCGCGGTCAAACCCGCAGATACGGAGTCGGTGACCGCTGAGATCGCCGAGGCCGTCGCCAAGGCCGAGGGTGCCAGCGAGGAGCAGGTGATCGTCAGCGTCGCCGCCGGGGTGAGCACGGCGTTCTATGAGGCCAAGTTGCCCGCGGGCGCTCCGGTTGTCCGGGTGATGCCGAACGCGCCGATGGTGGTCGGCGGCGGCGTCAGCGCGCTGGCACCCGGCCGTTTCGCCACCCCTGAACAACTCAAAGAGGTGTCGGCCATCTTCGACACCGTCGGCGATGTGCTGACGGTGGCCGAATCGCAGATGGACGCGGTGACCGCGGTGTCGGGCTCCGGGCCTGCCTACTTCTTCCTGTTCGTCGAGGCACTTGTGGACGCCGGCGTGGAGGCCGGGCTGTCGCGGGAGGTCGCCACCGAACTCGTGGTGCACACCATGGCGGGATCGGCTGCCATGCTGCTCGATCGCCGTGACAGCACTCCGGCCGGTTCGATCGACACGTCGGCGGCCGCCCTGCGGGCGGTCGTGACCTCGCCGGGTGGCACCACCGCAGCTGGTCTGCGGGAACTCGAGCGCGGTGGACTGCGCAGTGCCGTCGCTGACGCGATCTCAGCGGCAAAAAGGCGCTCTGAGCAGCTCGGAATTACACCGGAGTAGTTCGGGAGTTTCGGACTGATTAGCCCACACCCGTCGCAATAACCCCAGTGGCCACGTATTCTCCTGGTGTATGCACGCGTTCGTGCCAGCGGTGGGGAAGCCGCTGGCCCGTCCGTGCCTTAAGGATTGGGTTGCGATGACGTCATTGAACGGGCCATCGGCGCGGGATTCCGCTGGCGACGGCCAGCCGAAGGCGCAATTTCTCACCGTTGCGGAAGTGGCGAGCCTGATGCGGGTGAGCAAGATGACCGTCTACCGGCTGGTGCACAACGGCGAACTGCCCGCGGTGCGGGTCGGGCGGTCGTTCCGGGTACATGCCAAGGCGGTTCACGACCTCCTGGAGACGTCGTACTTCGACGCCGGATAGGACGCGTTTTCCGCTATGCCGGGGCACCCGGGTAAGGTGACGCGGTCAGTTTCATTCATTTGGTAGGTAGCGGAGTTCATGGGTTCAGTTATCAAGAAGCGTCGTAAGCGCATGTCGAAGAAGAAGCACCGGAAGTTGCTTCGTCGCACACGGGTGCAGCGCAGAAAACTCGGCAAGTAGCTCTCAGCTTCAGCCGATAGGCTGACCCGATGGATGAACAGGGTGCCACCCCGAAGGCGGTGCTGGTCACCGGCGCATGCCGGTTTCTCGGCGGCTACCTGACTGCACGGCTTGCGCAGAACCCGGCGATCGACCATGTCATCGCCGTGGATGCGATTGCGCCGAGCAAGGATCTGCTACGCAGGATGGGACGCGCGGAGTTCGTGCGCGCCGACATCCGCAACCCGTTCATCGCCAAGGTCATCCGTAACGGAGACGTGGACACCGTCGTACATGCCGCCGCAGCGTCGTACGCCCCGCGCGCCGGTGGACGGGCCACCCTCAAAGAGCTCAACGTGATGGGCGCGATCCAGCTGTTCGCGGCCTGCCAGAAGGCGCCGTCGGTACGTCGCGTCATCCTGAAGTCCACCTCCGAGGTGTACGGATCGAGCGCGTGCGACCCGGTGTTCTTCACCGAAGACGGCGGCGCCCGCCGTCCCCCTGCCGGCGGGTTCGCCCGCGACAGCATCGACATCGAGGGATACGCCCGCGGCCTGGCCCGTCGGCGTCCCGATATCGCGGTGACGATCCTGCGGCTGGCCAACATGATCGGTCCGGCGATGGACACCGCCCTTTCGCGGTATCTGGCCGGCCCGGTGGTGCCCTCGGTGCTGGGCCACGACGCGCGGCTGCAACTGCTGCACGAGCAGGACGCCCTCGGCGCGCTGGAGCGAGCCACAATGGCCGGCCGTGCAGGCACCTTCAACATCGGCGCATCCGGCATCATCATGATGAGCCAGGCGATCCGCCGATCCGGCCGGGTGGCGCTGCCGGTGCCGCGCTCGGCGTTGGCCGCCGTCGACTCACTCAGGCGCGCAACGAGGTACACCGAGCTGGATCGTGAGCAATTGAAGTATCTGAGCTACGGCCGGGTGATGGACACCGCGAGGATGCGTAACGACCTAGGGTACAACCCTAAGTGGACGACAGCGGAGGCATTTGACGATTACGTGCGGGGACGTGGTCTGACTCCGATCGTCGACCCGAAATGGGTACGCTCAGTGGAGTGTCGTGCTGTGGCGTTAGCGCAACGCGTCGGCGGCTAGGCGGACTCGAATTGGGCAGGGGAGAGGAGTTATCGCATGGCGGGTGAAACAAAAGCGAAAGTGATTTCGCTGCACTCCAATTCGAATCGCTCCTCGGCGAAACGCCGGGCGGACAGTGCGCGCAGGCATCCGTCGCTACTTGCCGATCCCGCCTCTGCCGAACAGATCGGGGCCGTCGTCGGCGAGATCGACCCGCACCGTAACGGCGCCATCAACGCGGGTAAGGACACACCCAACGATTGGGCCAGGGCAGTCTCCGGGATCGCCGAGTTCGTCACCAAGCGGGTGACCGGTGACTACGCCGTCGACGAGTTCGGCTTCGACGCCCACCTCAACGACGCCGTGATGTTGCCCGTGCTGCGCGGGCTTTTCAGATCCTGGTTCCGGGTCGAGGTCAGCGGCATCGAGAACCTCCCGCTCGACGGTGCGGCGCTGGTCGTCGCCAACCACGCCGGTGTGCTGCCGCTCGACGGACTCATGGCCTCGGTCGCCGTGCACGATCATCACCCGCGTCAGCGCGTGCTGCGCCTGCTGGCCGCAGACCTGGTGTTCGACCTGCCCGTCGTCGGTCAGGTCGCGCGCAAGGCCGGCCATACCGTGGCCTGCTCTGCCGATGCACAGCGTCTGCTCGCTTCCGGCGAGCTCACCGCGGTGTTCCCGGAGGGCTTCAAGGGCCTGGGCAAGCCGTTCAAGGACCGCTACAAGCTGCAGCGGTTCGGCCGCGGTGGATTCGTCTCGGCGGCGCTGCGCGCCCAGGTGCCCATCGTGCCGTGCTCGATCGTGGGATCCGAGGAGATCTACCCCAAGATCGGTGATATCAAGCTGCTGGCCCGGGTGCTGGGCCTGCCCTACTTCCCGGTGACCCCGCTGTTCCCGTTGGCGGGCCCGCTCGGGATGATGCCGCTGCCGTCCAAGTGGCACATCAAATTCGGCGAGCAGATTTCGACCACGGATTACGCCGAGTCCGCGGCCGACGATCCGATGGTCACCTTCGAGCTGACCGACCAGGTCCGCGAGACCATCCAGCACACGCTCTACCAGCTACTGGCCAACCGCCGGAACACCTTCCTCGGCTGATCAGGCGTTCTGCCCGGCGACCATCTTCGCGATCGCGGCGTCGCGTGCCGCGGCGATCTGCGCGGTGACTTGATCGGCGTGGTGCTCGTGCTCGGCTTCGCCGAGGATCGTCACGACGCTGGTGAGCACCGGTTTGCCGTCGGCGTCGGTGACCTCGGCCCGGACCTCGGTGAGGATCGCGCCATGCGATTCGATGACCGAATCCAGATATGAGTCGAACCACAGCTTGTCGCCGACCTTGATCGGCCGGTGGAAGACCAGTTTCTGGTCGCGGTGCAGCACCCGCTCCAAGTTGACCGGCACTTCGAACTGATTGAAGATCTCCAGCTGCACCCGGCGGCCGGCGACCGCGATGAAGGTCAGCGACGCGATCATCGCGTCGTGCCCGTGTTCGACCGCACCCTCTTCGGTGTGATGGGCGGGGTGCTGATCCTGAACGGCGTTGGCGAACTCGCGGACCTTTTCCCGTCCGACCTCGAAATAGTCGGGGTGTCGGTAGTGGGTTCCGACGATGTCTTCCGCGATGCCCATGACGGGTCAGCCTATCAGCGCGCGGGTCAGCGACCTGCGTCGCGCCGGGAGGCCACCGCGGCCAGTGCCCCGCCCACCGCGCCCAGCGCGAGCGCGGAGGGCACCCCGATCCGGGCGGCTTTGCGGGCGGTGCGGAAGTCGCGGATCTCCCACCCGCGCTCACGGGCCACATCACGCAGGGCCGCATCCGGGTTGATCGCCACCGCCGTCCCGACCAGCGACAACATCGGCACGTCGTTGAAACTGTCCGAGTAGGCGGTGCATCGGCGCAGCTTGAGGCCTTCCCGGATGGCCAGTGAGCGGACCGCGTGCGCCTTGCCCGCCCCGTGCAGGATGTCGCCGACGAGCCGGCCGGTGAATACCCCGTCGACCGATTCGGCGTTGGTGCCCAGCGCCCCGGTCAGGCCCAGCCTGCTGGCGATCGTGTTCGCCAGCTCGAAGGGCGTCGCGGTCACCAGCCACACCTGTTGGCCGGCATCCAGGTGCATCTGGGCCAGCGCGCGGGTGCCCGGCCAGATCTTGTCGACGATGATCTCGTCGTAGATCTCCTCGCCGAGCGCGGTCAGTTCGGCGGTCGAGCGGCCCTCGATGAAGGCCAGCGCCTTCTGCTTGCCCTGGGCGACGTCGTCGCTGTTCTCTTTGCCGGTGAACTGAAACTTGGCGTGCGAGTAGGCGATTCCGAGGATGTCGCGGTAGGTGAAGTACTTGCGTGCGGCCAGCCCACGGGCGAAGTGCACCAGGGATGAACCGTGCACCAACGTGTTGTCGACGTCGAAGAACGCGGCCGCGGTCAGATCCGGCGGCGGCATGGGCGTCTCGGACACGTTTCAACACTAAGTCACGCAGGGGCGATACTGGATGCGTGGACCATCAGGTGGTGTTGCTCACACGAGCCGGCTGTAGCATGTGTCAGCGGGCGGCCGAGACGCTGGCCGGATTGGCTGCCGAACTGGGCTTCACGTTGACGTCGACCGATGTCGACGAGGCGGCCGACGCGGGGGAGCCGGCGCTGCGTGCGGAGTTCGGCGACCGGCTGCCGGTGGTGCTGCTCGACGGCGCCGAACACTCCTACTGGGAGGTCGACGAGCCCCGGCTGCGCGAAGATCTCGACTAATTTGGTAACCACGCAGTTAAACGATTACTTTGGACCCTGCCGGGGCGAGCGAAGCGACGGGGAGAAACCTAGGTGATGATGCCGTGAGTGTGCTGCTATTCGGGGTTTCGCATCGCAGTGCGCCGGTGTCCGTGCTGGAGCAATTGAGCACTGACGAATCCGATCAGGCCAAGATCATCGACGAGGTTCTGCAGTCGTCACTGGTCACCGAGGCCATGATGCTGTCGACCTGCAACCGCGTCGAGGTATATGCCGTGGTCGAGGCCTTCCACGGCGGCCTCTCTGTGATCGGCCAGGTGCTCTCCGAGCATTCCGGCATGGGGCTCAACGACCTCACCAAATACGCCTATGTGCGCTACGCAGAGGCAGCCGTCGAGCACCTTTTCGCCGTCACCAGTGGCCTTGATTCGGTGGTCATGGGTGAGCAGCAGGTGCTCGGTCAGGTGAGGCGCGCCTACGCCTCCGCAGAGGCCAACCACACCGTCGGCCGCACCCTGCACGAACTGGCCCAGCGCGCGCTGTCGGTGGGCAAGCGGGTGCACACCGAGACCGGAATCGACTCGTCGGGCGCCTCGGTGGTGTCGGTGTCGCTGCAGATGGCCGAAAAGCGCATCGGCGGCCTCGCAGGCCGGACCGCCGTGGTGGTCGGTGCCGGCGCGATGGGCGCCCTGGCCGCCAAGCACCTGGTGCGCGCCGGGGTGGACCGCATCGAGGTCGTCAACCGGTCACTGCCGCGCGCCCAGCGGCTCGCGGAGACCATTACTGAACTGGGTGTCACCGCCCACACCCACCCTCTCGATGACATCTCCGCCGTGCTGGCCAGCGCCGACATCGTGGTCAGCAGCACCGGCGCCGTCCGGCCGGTGATGTCGCTGGCGGATGTGCACCACGGCCTGACGGCACGCGACGGCGACCGTCCGCTGGTGATATGCGATCTCGGCATGCCCCGCGATATCGATGTCGCAGTGGCCGGTCTGCCCGGCGTGCACGTCATCGACATGGAGCGCATCCAGCGTGAACCCACCGCTCGCGCGGCGGCATCGGATGCCGATGCGGCCCGGGCCATCGTGGCCGCCGAGGTTGCCAACTACCTGGCCGGCCAGCGGATGGCCGAGGTCACCCCGACGGTGACCGCGCTGCGGCAACGGGCCGCCGATGTGGTGGAAGCCGAATTGCTGCGGCTGGACAACCGGTTGCCAGGGCTCGATTCGTCGCATCGCGATGAGGTCGCCCGCACGGTGCGCCGAGTCGTCGACAAGCTGCTGCACGCCCCCACGGTGCGGGTGAAGCAGCTGGCCGGAGCGCCCGGTGGAGACAGCTACGCCGAGGCGCTGCGTGAGCTCTTCGAGCTGGACCCGCAGGCCGTCGACGCGGTCTCCGGTGGCGAATTGCCTTTGATTGCAACAGATAACGAAAAGCCCGAGTGATCCGAATCGGCACCCGGGGCAGCCTGCTCGCGACGACTCAGGCCGGCTTCATCCGTGATGCCCTGATCGCCAACGGCCATCCCGCCGAACTTGTCGTCATCGCCACCGACGGGGACAAGTCCATGGCTCCGATCGCCGAGATCGGCGTCGGAGTCTTCACCGCCGCCCTGCGCGAGGCCGTTGCCGGCAACGAGGTCGATACGGCCGTGCACTCGTACAAGGATCTGCCGACCGCACCGGATTCCCGGTTCACCATCGCCGCGATCCCGCCCCGTGAGGACGCCAGGGACGCCTTGGTGGCACGCGACGGGATGGTGCTGGGTGAGTTGCCGGCCGGTTCCACGATCGGCACGTCGAGTCCGCGGCGGGCGGCGCAGCTTAGAGCACTGGGTCTCGGTTTGGAAATTCGCCCCCTACGAGGCAACCTAGACACCAGGTTGAACAGGGTAAGCAGTGGTGATCTCGACGGCGTCGTCGTCGCCCGGGCGGGTCTTGCGCGCATCGGACGGCTCGGCGATGTCACCGAGGCTCTGGAACCGGTGCAGATGTTGCCGGCACCGGCTCAGGGGGCGCTGGCGGTGGAGTGTCGCGCCGCTGACACCGAGCTTGTCGCGGTGCTGGCGGAATTGGACGATCCCGACACCCGCGCCGCGGTCACTGCTGAACGTGTCCTGCTCGCCGAACTGGAGGCGGGCTGTTCCGCGCCGGTGGGTGCCATCGCTGAGGTGGTCGAGTCCATCGATGAGGACGGCCGGGCCTTCGAAGAGCTGTCGCTGCGCGCTTGCGTGGCGGCGCTGGACGGATCCGACGTGATCCGTGCGTCCGGTATCGGGAGTCCCGATCGGGCACGGGAGCTGGGGCTCTCGGTGGCCGCGGAACTGTTCGAACTGGGTGCACGTGACGTGTTGGCAGATGCTGGGAGTGACAGATGACTGGGCACGTAGGTAACCGGGGCCGAAAGATCAGGCCCGGCCGCATCACCTTCGTGGGCTCAGGCCCGGGCGATCCGGGCCTGCTGACAACCCGTGCGCGGACGGTACTCGCCAACGCCGCGACGGTGTTCACCGACCCCGATGTGCCCGAGGCGGTGCTGGCGCTGGTCGGTTCGGACCTGCCGCCGGCTTCGGGCCCCGCGCCCGAGAGCACGCCTGCCGCCGAGGGCGAACCGAGGCCGACGGTGCTGCCAGGTGGCCCCGATGTGCGCCCCGCACTGGGTGACCCGGCCGAGGTCGCCAAGACCCTGGCTGCCGAGGCCCGCCACGGCGTGGACGTGGTCCGGCTGGTGGCCGGTGACCCGTTGTCGGTGGATGCGGTCATCACCGAGGTCAACACGCTGGCCCGTACCCACTTGAATTTCGAGATCGTGCCCGGCCTGCCGGATACCACCGCGGTGCCCACCTACGCCGGTCTGCCGCTTGGCTCTTCGCACACCGTCGCCGACGTCCGTGATCCCAATGTGGACTGGGCCGCGCTGGCCGCCGCGCCGGGCCCGCTGATCCTGCACGCCACCGCCTCCCATCTGACCGATGCCGCGCGCACGCTGGTCGAGTTCGGCCTGGCCGACAACACCCCGGCCGTGGTCACCGCGCACGGCACCACCTGCCAGCAGCACTCGGTGGAGACCACTCTGGTCGGCTTGGGCGACAAGGCGCTTCTGGCCGCGGCCGAGTCCACCGGTGGCACGCCCGGTCCGCTGGCCGGTCCGCTGGTGGTGACGATCGGCAAGACGGTCGCCAACCGCGCGAAGCTGAACTGGTGGGAGAGTCGGGCGCTGTACGGCTGGACCGTGCTGGTGCCACGCACCAAGGATCAGGCAGGCGAGATGAGCGATCGGTTGGTCACCCACGGCGCACTGCCGGTCGAGGTGCCCACCATCGCCGTGGAGCCGCCGCGTAGCCCTGCCCAGATGGAAAGGGCCGTAAAGGGATTGGTCGACGGCCGGTTCCAGTGGGTGGTTTTCACCTCCACCAACGCGGTGCGTGCGGTGTGGGAGAAGTTCAACGAGTTCGGTCTGGACGCCCGGGCGTTCTCGGGTGTGAAGATCGCCTGCGTCGGTCAGGCCACCGCGGACCGGGTGCGTGCCTTCGGCATCAACCCGGAGCTGGTGCCCGTCGGCGAGCAGTCCTCACTTGGACTGCTCGACGAATTCCCGGACTACGACGAGATTTTCGACCCGGTGAACCGGGTGCTGTTGCCGCGCGCCGATATCGCCACCGAGACGCTGGCCGAGGGCCTGCGCGAACGCGGCTGGGAGATCGAAGACGTCACCGCCTACCGCACCGTGCGCGCCGCTCCGCCGCCGGCGCAGACCCGCGAGATGATCAAGACCGGCGGGTTCGACGCCGTGTGCTTCACCTCGAGCTCGACGGTGCGCAACCTGGTCGGTATTGCCGGTAAGCCGCATGCGCGGACCATCGTCGCGTGTATCGGACCCAAGACAGCCGAAACCGCACTGGAATTCGGCCTGCGCGTCGATGTCCAGCCGGAGACGGCAGCGATCGGTCCGCTGGTCGAGGCGCTTGCCGAGCATGCCGCCCGGCTGCGTGCCGAGGGTGCGCTGCCTCCGCCGCGCAAGAAGAGCCGTCGGCGGTAATGGGGCGAGCGAAGCGACGGGGAATGTAGATGGGGTACCCCCGCCACCGTCCACGCAGGCTCCGTTCCACGCCGGCGATGCGTCGGATGGTGGCGCAGACCTCACTGGAGCCAAGGCATCTGGTGTTGCCGATGTTCGTCGCGGACGGTCTGTCGGAACCGCGAGAGATCACCTCCATGCCGGGAGTCGTTCAGCACACCCGCGATTCGTTGCGCCGAGCTGCCGCGGATGCAGTGGCCGCCGGGGTAGGTGGGCTGATGCTCTTCGGCGTCCCGCGCGACGAGGACAAGGATGCCACCGGTAGTGCGGGCCTGGACCCCGACGGCATCCTCAACGTGGCGCTGCGGGATCTGGCCGCCGACCTCGGTGACAGCACCGTCTTGATGGCCGATACCTGCCTCGATGAGTTCACCGACCACGGGCATTGCGGCGTTCTCGACCCCCGCGGCCGGGTCGACAATGACGCCACCAACGAACAGTATGTGAAACTTGCTGTGGCGCAGGCACATTCGGGTTCCCATGTGGTCGCCCCGAGTGGCATGATGGACGGTCAGGTGGCAGCGATTCGCGACGGTCTCGATGACGCCGGCCACGATGACGTCGCGATCCTGGCGTATGCCGCGAAATTCGCCTCGGCGTTCTACGGCCCGTTCCGGGAAGCCGTCGGTTCCAGCCTGTCGGGCGACCGGCGCACCTATCAGCAGGATCCGGGTAATGCCCGCGAGGCCGTGCACGAGATCGCGCTGGATATCGATGAGGGCGCCGACATCGTGATGGTCAAACCCGCGATGAGTTATCTCGACGTGGTGGCTGCCGCCGCGGACATCTCGCCGGTGCCGGTCGCCGCCTATCAGATCTCCGGTGAGTACTCGATGATCTGCGCCGCTGCCGCCAACGGCTGGATCGACCTGCAGGCGTCGGCACTGGAGTCGCTGATCGGTATTCGCCGGGCAGGTGCCGATATCGTGCTGACCTACTGGGCGGCCGAGGCCGCCGGATGGCTGGCGTGACCGAGCCCCAGCCCGCCGGGAGTCCGGAACGTCGCCCGGAAGACATCGACACCGGATTCTGGCTGTGGATGGCGGCCTTGCCGCTGATGGTGATCGGCTACGTCATCGATCTGGCCACCATCCGCGTGCCGGGCGCAGCCGGCTGCGCCTACGCGGTCTCTGGTCTGTTCGTGGTGGTGATCACCGCTGTCGTCGTGACGTTCGCGGTGCTGATGCGACTGGGCTACCGGTGGCCGCGCACGCTGCTGACCGCTGCGGGACTGAGCGCGGTGGTGTACTCCGTTTCCAGTCTGTTCACCGTGGACCGGACCGAGTTGGCCGCGGTTGCATTCGCCGCGTGCACCATCATCGGTTCGGTGCTGATCCTCGGCGGCGTGGTGCTGTTGCACCGCAAGGACGCTCACGAATTTCTCACCCGATAGGCTGGCGCCGATATGACCCAACCCACATCTGCGCCGCGCCCAGCCATTGTCAATATCGCGTTCTGGCTGGTGCTGGCCGGTTCGGTGCTGCTGCTCGCCGGCGGTCTGCTCGGGCTGAGCAGTGCGTTCGGCACCCCGCGTGATGCGTTCGCGCCCGATCTGTCCGACAGCGCGGTGCGCAGCATCGTGATCGTGCGTGGCGGCATCAGTGCGCTGCTCCTGATCACCGGATTGGCGCTGAGCTTCCTGGCTGGCCGTGCCCGCAACGGCGACCTGCGCTTTCGCCGTTCAGTGGTCTGGATGGCGGTGGTGCTGGTGGTTCTGGTGTTCCTACTGACCATGATGGCGCCGTTCGCGATCACGCCCTTGGCGCTGTTCGGTGTGGTGCCGGTGGCCATCGGCGCGACGCTGTTCATGCGGCCCGCCGCCTCCGACTGGTTCCTGGAGGTGCAGTGACGTCGGCGCCCGAGCAGCAGCAGGAGGTGCTGTTCCGCGAGCAAGGTGGAACCTGGTGGTGGCTGCTGGCCGGTCCGGCAGCGGGGGCGGCGATGATGTTCATCCAGTGGTCCGGCGGTGTGGGCGTCCAGTTCGGTGTGCCCGCGGCGTTCACCGTCCTGGTGAGCGGCTTCCTGGCGGTCCAGATCAAGGCGGCCCGCATCCACACGTCGGTGGAGTTGACGCCGACCACGCTTCGGCAGGGCGCGGAGGTCGTCACCATCGCGGACATCGTGAAGATCTATCCGGCGGCCAAACGCCATGAACGCGAGAATTGGCAGACCTATCGTGCCTTCGGCGAACTCAGCGGCATTCCGCGCGGGCGCGCCGGCATCGGCATGAAACTCACCGACGGCCGCTCGGGACAGGCTTGGGCGCGTCGGCACCGCACGTTGCGGGCGGCGCTTGAGTCGCTGGTCGGGGGGTCCGCATCGTGAAGCGGGGCGCGCTGATGCAGTTGGCGCTGGCTGCCCTGGCGCTGGCCGGGGCGGTGTGGAGCTGGCTTGCTGCCGGTTCCCAGGAGCAGGCGCCGCCGATTCTGGAGGGGCAGCCCTCGATGACGACGGTGGTTTACTACCCGCCGCCGATCGTGCTTGCGCTGGTGCTGCTCACCGCGGCGGGTGTGCTTGCGGTGCTGGGCGTCGCGAGGCTGCGTCGCGCCCGTTAGAAGGGCGGGTCGCTGGTGTTTTCGGCGCGTTCTGTGGCGTTGCGGGTGCGTTCGGTGTTGATGCGTTGGGTGCGGTTTTGGGCGCGGGTGCGGGTGCGGGTGGGCATTTTGGTGTT
>WOYI010982106.1_pt1 | contig 13557 bp, 11 predicted proteins | sample 6423411 | NCBI WGS metagenome assembly WOYI01 (sample SAMN13441803, study PRJNA592873) | oil field metagenome | biome: oil field; feature: oil-well bore; material: oil-contaminated soil; isolation source: oil-contaminated soil from oil-well borehole | place: Germany: Wietze | collected 2016-10-18 ...
GGCATCATCGACGATCAGTACTCTCAAACCCATCGTTCCATCTCCTCAATGCGTTTCCAGGCTCGCCAGCAGGCGTGCCAGATCGAGCATGTTGATCATATCCCCCTGGTGATTGAAGACTTCGCGGATATACGCCTCCCCTTCCCGGTTCTGCAGATAGGGGAGCAGCTTTTCCCGCTCCAGCGGGAGGATTCTGCCGACGGCGGTCACGCCGAGACCGAGGGGACAGGTCGCGGCCGGCAACACGATGACCCGCCGATCCCGCTGCGAGGATTCAAGGCCGAGATACCCGGCGAGGTCGAGCACCGGCAAAATCGTGCCGTGAAAGTTGATCGCACCGAGGTAGCCGGCAGGTGCCAGCGGGATGTAGTCGAAGTCGGGGGCCTCGACGATCTCCTGCACATCGGCAACTTCGAGGCCATAGAGCTCTTCACCGAGACGAAACGTCAGGGTCAGGTCCATGGCGGCGTCAACCCCGTTCGCTGCCGAGCTGGAACCGTCGCACCGCGTCCAGCAGCTGGTCGGCCAGGGCCGAGAGGTCCTGGGCAGAGTGAGCCATTTCCTCCATGGAGGCAGTCTGCTGCTGGGTCGCCGCCGAAACCTCCTCGGTCGCCGCGGCGTTGTCGGCCACGACCTTGGAAATTTCGTCGATCGCCTCGACCATCTTGCCGGCCCCTTGCGTCTGCTTCTGGGAAAGCTCGGCGATGCTGGTCGCCTTGGTCTGGGTATTGGCCGCCGTCTCGATAATCTGGTCGAAGGCGGTCACCGTCGAATCGAGGGCGGTACGGCCGGCATCCATCTCGACCATGGTCTGCTTCATCGAAACCTGCACCTCCCCCCCCTGCTCGCGGATCGCCTCGATCAGGCTGGTGATCTCCCCGGCCGATTCGCTGGTCGAATCGGCCAGCTTGCGAATCTCCTCGGCCACGACGGCGAAGCCACGGCCGTACTCGCCGGCCCGCGCCGCCTCGATGGTCGCGTTGAGAGCGAGCAGGTTGGTCTTCTGCGCGACCCCGGTGATCACGTCCACGATCTTGCCGATCTTCTGGACCTGGAGGCCGAAGGAGACGATCTGCCGGCCGTTGTTCTCCACCTCGACGAGAATGTGGCGCAGCTTCTCGGTGGTGACCCGGGCGGTCTCGCCGCCCCCCTGGGCGGTCCGGGCGGTTTCGTTGGCGGCGGCGACCACCTTCTTCGCCGCGCCGGCGATCAACTCGACGGAGACCGCCATCTCCCGGATCAGGCGCGAGGAACGTTCAACCATTTCGGCCTGGGTTTCAGCACCGCGGCTGATCTGCTCGACAGTGCTGGAGACTTCGTGACTCGATGCCGTCATCTCCTGCGAGGTGGCGGAAAGGCCCTGAGCCGCCTCGGCCACCTTGTTGGCCGAGGTGCGGATCGTGCCGACCAGGTCGCGCAGGCTCTCCACCACCCGGTTCAGGGAGCTGGCGAGATCGGAGGTTTCATCCGGAAAAGCGCTGCCGCGCAGGCGGATCGCCTTGGAGAGATCGCCGAGGCTGAGGCGCTCGGCCGCCTCCGAGAGGTGGCGGATGTTGGCCGTGAACGCCTTGGAAAAGGCCCACCCGAGCAGCAGGCCGACCAGGATCGCGCAACCGATGCTGACCAGCTGTTGCCAGGCCTCGGGGATGCCGAGATGGGGAACGAGCTGGTTGAGCAGCACGATAGAGCCCACCACGATGATAAACCCCAGGATGAATTTGTAGCTGATTTCTACACGCATCGATCCACTCCTTTGCAAGACAGCTTCACTGGCAGGCAATTTTCCTTCACATTGACCGGGGCCGGGGCTCAGGGTTCGGGGAGACAGCGATAGATCCGCTCTTCCGGGTATTCGGCGGCAAAGCGTTGCCGAATCTCGCCGAGCAGGGTTTCCGCCCGCCCCAGGACCAGGTACCCGCCCGCACCCAGGGCATTCGCGAAGCGCCGCAGGATTCGCTCCTGGTCGCCCCGGGAGAAATAGATCAGAACGTTGCGGCAGAGGATCAGGGCGGCTCTGGGGTAGGCCCCCTCGCCGAGGATATCCTGCTGCTGGAACTTCACCCGCCTGCGAATCTCCTCACGCAGGCGCAGCCCACGCCCCTCGGCAACGAAACAACGCTCGCGGAGCGCCGCCGGCACCTCGCCGAGGCGCTGCTCGTCGTAATAACCGGCCGCCGCCTGGACCAGGGCCGGAGCGCTGATGTCGCTCCCCCAGATTTCGATCTCCAGGTCCTGGACCTGCAACACCTCGACCAAGAGCGCCAGCGAATAAGGCTCTTCGCCGCTGGCACAGCCGACGCTCCAGAGCCGCAACCGGCGTTCGCCGGCGGCGCGGGCATTTTTCACCAGGGCCGGCAGGACCTCCTGCTGCAGGGCCTGGAAGGTGGAGGGGTTGCGAAAGAACTGGGAGACGTTGATGGTAATGGCCGCCAGCAACGCGTCCAGTTCGCTTTCGTTATGCTCCAGCCAGGCCAGATAAGGGAGCGCCGCATTGAAGCCGCAGGCCCGCACCCTGGCCGCGATTCGGCGCTTGACACAGCGGTCCTTGTACATGCCGAGGTCGAAGCCGCGCCGTGCCAGCAGCAGCTCCCGCAGACGGTCAAACTCGGCGTCGGGGAACTCGCTGCCGACAAAGGGTACATGATTTGACGACGGATCTCGCAACAGCCCCCCAGAAAGCCTCAAGGCTAGCAAACATCGGTCCAACGACCGCATCCTCCGCCGCCCTGGCTCCGACTCCGCTAATCCTGGCCGGAAAAGTGATTGAATCCTCGTGGCAGCGCCGGGCGGATGCCGCCGTCCCGGTCTTTCACCAGCAGGCCGCCATCTGGCGGCGTTAGCTGGCCGATGCGGCTGACCGGCAGCGGCCAGTCGCGCACCAGTTCGGCAAGCCGCCCCTCGTTCTGCGGGGCGACGGTCAGCAGCAGTTCATAATCCTCGCCGCCGGCGAGAACCAGATCGAGGAGTTCCGGTGACTGCCGCAGCCGGGCTTCGGCTGCAGGCGACAGCGGCAGGGCGGCGGCGTCCAGCAGGGCCCCCGCGGAGGCCGCCGCCAGGATATGACCGAGATCCGCGAGCAGCCCGTCGGAGATGTCGATCATCGCCGTCGCCAGACCGGCCGCAGCGAAGCTGCGCCCGGCGGCACTGCGCGCCGTGGGGCGATGGTGCCGCGCCAGCAGTTCCGGGTCGGGACGTTGGCCCTGCCGCAGGTCGAAGAGCGCCAGGGCACTGTCACCGAGGGTTCCGGTGACGTAGATGGCATCCCCGGGAGCGGCCCCGGTGCGCCGCACCAGTTCGCCCGGCGGGACGCTCCCCTCGGCGGTGACCGAAATCAGCAGCGGCCCCGGCGAACGGCAGGTATCGCCGCCGGCAAGGGTCACCCCGTATTCATCACAGGCGACGCGGAAACCGCCGACCAGGGCCTCGAGGTCGGCCAGGGGGAGGGCCGCGGGAATGCCCAGCCCGAGGTAAAGGAAGTGCGGCGTGCCGCCCATGGCCGCGATGTCACTGATATTGACCGCGACGCTCTTGCGACCGAGATCGTCCATGCCGGTCCAGTCGCGGCGGAAATGCACCTCCTCGATGAGCATATCCGTGGTAGTCAGGAGCAGTTCCCCGGCCGGGAGCTGCAACGCGGCGCAGTCGTCACCGATCCCCAGCAGCACCCCGCGCCCGTCCCGTACCGCCCCCCGGATGCGATCAATAAAACCGAACTCGCCGAGGTCTTTCAGCTTCATGCCGGATCGACCAGCGCCGCGGCCAGGACCTCGTCCATCGTCCGCACGCTGACGAAGTTCAGCTTGCTGCGCAAGGGACGGGGGATCTCCTCCAGGTCCTTGAGGTTGCGGTGCGGAATGATGACCGTACCGATATGGGCCTGGGCGGCGGCCAGGACCTTCTCCTTGAGGCCACCGATCGGCAGGACCTTGCCGCGCAGGGTGATCTCCCCGGTCATCGCCACATCCTTGCTCACCCGCCGGCCGGAGAGCGCGGAAATCAGCGCCGTCGCCATGGTCACCCCGGCGCTCGGACCATCCTTGGGAATCGCGCCGGCGGGGACATGGATGTGGATATCCCGGGCTTCGAAAACCGCCGGGTCGATACCGAGTTCCTCGGCATGGGTGCGGGCGTAGGAGAGGGCGGCCTGGGCGCTCTCCTTCATCACCTCGCCGAGATGCCCGGTCAGGGTCAGGGACCCCTTCCCCTTCATGGTGTTGACCTCGACGTAAAGGATTTCGCCGCCGACTTCGGTCCAGGCGAGGCCGGTAGCGAGCCCCGCCTCGTCCTCGCTGCGTTCCTCCTCCGGCAGGTAGCGGGGCTGGCCGAGGAAGCGGGCGATGGTGTTTTCGCTGACCCGGATCGCCTGCTTCTTCCCTTCGGCAAAACGGCGCGCCACCTTGCGGCAGATGCTGCCGATTTCGCGCTCGAGGTTGCGCAGCCCGGCTTCCGCCGTATAGCCGGTAATCAGCCGCAGCAGGGCGTTGCGGGAGAAGACCACCGCACCCTTTTTCAGGCCGTTGGCCTCGAGCTGGCGCGGGACCAGGTAGCGATTGGCGATGAAGACCTTCTCTTCCGCCGTATAGCCGGCAAGGCGGATCACCTCGAGGCGGTCCTTGAGTGCCGAGGGGATCGGGTCCATGACATTGGCGGTCGCCACGAAGAGAACCCGGGAGAGGTCGAAGGGGAGATTGACATAGTGGTCGGAAAAGGCGTGGTTCTGCTCCGGGTCGAGGAGCTCGAGCAGGGCCGCCGAGGGATCGCCGCGGAAATCGGCGCCGATCTTGTCGAGCTCATCGAGCATGAAGACCGGGTTGTTGGTGCCGGCCTGTTTCATTCCCTGCAGGATCCGTCCCGGCATGGCGCCGACGTAGGTGCGGCGATGGCCGCGGATCTCCGCCTCGTCGCGCACCCCGCCAAGGGAGATGCGCACGAACTCCCGGCCGAGGGCACGGGCAATCGACTTGCCGAGGCTGGTCTTGCCGACCCCGGGGGGGCCGACGAAGCAGAGGACCGGACCTTTCAGGTCCTTCTTCAGCTTGCGCACCGCGAGAAACTCGAGGATGCGGTCCTTGACCTTCTCGAGATCGTAGTGATCCTCGTCGAGGACCCGGCGCGCCTTCTTCAGGTCGAGATTGTCGCGGGTGGCATGGCTCCAGGGGAGCTCCACCAGCCAGTCGAGGTAGGTGCGGACCAGGGAATATTCGGCGGCCTCGGGGTGCATCGTCTCCAGGCGCCGCAGCTGCTTTTCCGCCTCGACCAGGGTCTCCTCGGGGAGGTTCGCCAATTCCAGCTTGCCGCGCAGTTCGGCGACATCCTCGGCCCGGGGATCGGCCTCGCCGAGTTCGGCCTGGATCGCCCGCAGTTGCTCACGCAGGAAATATTCGCGCTGGCTCTTCCCCATCTCCTCCTTGGCCTGGCTCTGGATGCGGTTCTGGACCGTCATCAGCTCCAGTTCCTTGGCGAGCAGGGTCTTGATGCGCAGCAGCCGCTCCACCGGGTCGAGAATTTCGATCAGTTCCTGGGCCTCGGCGACCTTGAGGCCGATATTGCTCGCCACCAGATCGGCGAGGCTGCCGGGCTCTTCGATGTTCTCCACCACCAGGATGACTTCCGGGGGAACATTCTTGCCGAGGTTGACGATCTGGCCGAGCTGATCGCGAACGGTGCGCATCAGCGCCTCGACCTCGAGGGGAAGCTCGTCCTGGGGCGTCTCTTCGAGGCGCTCGATCTGGACGGTAAAATGGGGCTCGATGGCATTGAAGCGCTCGATGCGCCCCTTGGCAAGGCCCTGGATCAGGACCTTGAGGCGGCCGTCGGGGAGCTTGAGCATGCGCATGATCATCGCCACCGTACCGGTGGTGTAGATCGCCTCCGGGGCCGGCTCCTCCTCGCCCAGGTCCTTCTGGGTGGCGAGGAAGATCAGGCGGTCGCTGGCCAGTGCCGCGTCGATGGCGGCCACCGACTTTTCGCGGCCGACGAAGAGGGGGAGGATCATGTAGGGGAAGATGACGACATCCCTTACCGGAAGGAGGGGAAGCTCGTCAGGAATCTGGATATCTTTTTTTTCCGGGCTGGTTGCCAAACGAAAGTCCTCTCTGCCGGCAGCAAGCCGGACGGATAAAGCAATGGGGCAGGCCGATGCCGACCTGCCATGCCCGGGGCCGCGAACCGGCAGCGACAGGCACAGGGGCTGGGAACAAGATACCGGATGCACCGGGTTATGTCCAGCCGCAATTATCTTCTGGTCTCGGGGACTTGGGGCGTTTTGCGCGGTTCAGGGCCGGAGTTGGAAGCGCTCCTGCACCTCGCCCTGGCAAACCCCGCCGGCATTGAAACTGCGCTCGAAAAATTCGACGGCGCCGGAAACCGTGACCAGCACCAGGGTCGAGGCGCGGGTGCCATAGTCGCTGCTGCAGATAAATCGCGACGAGAGGAGACGTTCCCAGGCCAGACCGACCCCGGTATCGGGCAGGTCGGCATCGGCCGCGGGGGTGCGATCGGCGAGAAGGGTGAAGAGCGATTCAGGCGTGACCCGGTTGTCCTGCATGAGTTCCGCCAGTGCCGCCTTGCCGCTATTTACCTTCGGCCAGGGGGTATCGAGCAGGGCGTTGCTCAGGCCGTGGATGCCGGGAGTCAAAACCATAGCGGCGCCGTCACGGCTGCCGCACCAGGCAATTTGGTCGCGGTTTCCGGCGAGCAGGTTAAAGGCATGGTAGTGCCGAGCCACCGGCGCGAGGGTCTGGACCCAGGCACTCGGCTCCCTGCCGGAGGAGAGGAAGTCCCGCACCAGCAGCCCTCTGGAGGGCGCGTCGCTGCGATGCCGGTCCCGGTCGCGAAAATCGCGGAAATTGGTCACTGCCGCCCAGCGCCCCCGGCGATCGATGCCGCACCAGGTTCCGCCGCCGACCAGGTCCCGGCCCGCCAGGATTCCCGGCGGGTCGGTCCACCAGGTGGCGGGGGCGGTGGGCCGGCGGTGAAATTCATCACGGTTGGCGGCCAGGACCAGCCGATACTCCGGGTGACAGTTCCAGGCAAAGAGGATCAGACACATGGCAAAAGGCCCTTGGGTGGCAGGATTATCTCCGGGGAAGGAGGGACCTATATTGAGGGTAACAGAACTTCGGCCCGCAATGGAACCGATTTCCCCTGCCCCTTCAGTGTCCCCTGACCTGCTTCCTGGTCCGTAACCTGCCAGCGCCTGGTAGCGGCAGCAGCACCCGCAAGTCAGTGGGGACGAAATCCGGGTGATGGCGGCTCTCAATCCCTGATTCGCAAGATTCAATTGCCTCGCTGCGGAAAAAAGACCAGATAAAAGGGGCGGCCCGCATGGACCGCCCCTTCATTATTGACTGCGCCTGAAATTCGGATCAGACCTTCGGTCCGGCCTGGGTGAAATCGAAGTCGTCGCCATCCTTCATGTACTTCTTGAAGTTCTCGATGAACATCCCGGCGAGCTTGTTGGCAGTGGCATCGAAGCTTTCCTTGTCCACCCAGGCATTGCGGGGGTTGAGCAGGTTGCTGTCGACCCCGGGCAGAGCCTTCGGAATATTCAGCCGGAACCAGCGGGTCTGGTCGAACTCGGCCCTCTCAATGGAGCCATCGAGAATGGCATTGACGCAGGCACGGGTCGCCTTGATGCTCATGCGCTTGCCGACCCCGTAACCACCGCCGGCCCAGCCGGTGTTGACCAGGTAGGCGTTAACGCCGTGCTTTCCCATCTTCTCGCCGAGGAGCCTGGCGTAAACGGTCGGGTGGAGCGGCAGGAAGGCCTCGCCGAAACAGGCCGAGAAGGTCGCCTGGGGCTCGGTGACGCCGCGCTCGGTCCCGGCGACCTTGGCGGTGTAGCCGGAGAGGAAGTAGTACATCGCCTGCTCCTTGGTCAGCTTGGAGACCGGCGGCAGCACGCCGAAGGCGTCGCAGGTGAGGAAGATGATGTTCTTGGGGTGGCCGGCCTTGAGGGTCGGCTCGTGATTGTCGATATGCTCGATCGGGTAGGAGACGCGGGTGTTCTCGGTCTTGGAACGGTCATCGAAGTCGATGATGCCGTCGTCGTTGGCGACGACATTCTCAAGCAGGGCGTTGCGGCGGATGGCGCCGTAGATCTCCGGCTCGCTCTCCTGCGAGAGGTTGATGCACTTGGCGTAGCACCCCCCCTCGAAGTTGAAGATGCCGTCGTCGTCCCAGCCATGCTCGTCGTCACCGATCAGCTTGCGGGCGGCATCGGTGGAGAGGGTGGTCTTGCCGGTTCCCGAGAGGCCGAAGAAGAGGGCGACGTCGCCGGCCTTGCCGACGTTGGCGCTGCAGTGCATGGAGAGGATTCCCTGCAGCGGCAGCCAGTAGTTCATCATCGTGAAGATCCCCTTCTTCATCTCCCCGCCGTACCAGGTGCCGCCGATGATGGCGATATTCTTCTCGATGTTGAAGGCGACGAAGACTTCCGAATTGAGCCCGTGCTTTTCCCAGTTCCTGTTGACCAGGTTGCTGGCGTTGTAGACGGTGAAGTTGGAAGCGAAAGCGGCCATCTCCTGCTGGCCGGGGCGAATAAACATGTTCTTTACGAAGTGGGCCTGCCAGGCGAACTCGGTGACGAAGCGGACCGACTTGCGGGTCTTTTCGTTGGAGCCACAGAAACCGTCGGTCACGTAGAGGTCTTTCCCCGCCAGGTAGTCGAGGACCTCGGCGTGAAGTTCGTCGAAGACTTCCGGAGCCATGGCGACATTGACCTTGCCCCAGGCAATATTCTCAAAGGAGGGGAGCTGGTGGACAAAGTACTTGTCCTTGGGGGAGCGGCCGGTAAACTTGCCGGTATCGACCATCATGGTGCCGTTTTCGGCGACGCGCCCTTCGTTGTTCCGCTTTTCGTGCTCGAACAGGTCGGCGAAACCGAGGTTGTGGTGGATGGTGCCAACGCTCTTCAGCCCAAGGTCTTTTGCCTGAATCATCTTCATCACCCTTGCTTGCGTGGAGTCGGGTCGCTAGACAGCGACCGCTCGTTGAGGTCCATAAACGGCGCGGGAAGACGCGTCGTCCAGATAGGTAACAAACTTCCAAGATTCACGAAGCTTATCGCGGATTTCACGCCGAAAGGTCTTAACAAATTTATCCTCAATAGAAAAGAAAAATATTTCAAAAATATCGCCAAAATTATTTACGATTCCGGTTTACCCTTGGCGGGGATGGTTTCTTTTCCCACCAGGGCCTTCTTCCCGGGAGGATCAATTTGCTCTGCTGAAAAACCTTTCCTTGTACGATATAGTTTCACTTTGTGCGGGTGCGACCGGCGTCCCGTCAGACCAACGTTCTTTCGAAGGAGGTCTCCCGATGAGTTATGACGTTCCCCAAAATGCCAAGCTGCTCAAATGGGTCGAGGAAGTCGCTGCCCTGTGCGAACCGGCCCGCATCCACTGGTGCGACGGCTCACAGGAGGAGTACGACACCCTTTGCGAGCAACTGGTGGCGAGCGGCACCTTCCGCAAATTGAACCCGGAGAAGCGCCCCAACAGCTATCTCGCCTGGTCCGATCCGATCGATGTCGCCCGGGTCGAGGACCGGACCTTCATTTGCAGCATTTCCAAGAACGATGCCGGGCCGACCAACAACTGGATGCCGCCGAAGGAGATGAAGGAGAAGCTCAACTCCCTCTTCAAGGGATGCATGCAGGGACGGACCATGTACGTCATTCCCTTCAGCATGGGCCCCCTCGGTTCGCCAATCGCCAAGATCGGCGTGGAAATCTCCGACTCCCCCTATGTCGTCGTCAATATGCGCATCATGACCAGGATGGGGAGGGCGGTTCTCGATGTCCTCGGCAATGGCGACTTCGTCCCCTGCCTCCACTCGATCGGAGCCCCGCTGGCACCCGGCGAGAAGGATGTCCCTTGGCCCTGCAACCCGGAGAAATACATCGTCCACTTCCCCGAAGAGCGTTCGATCTGGTCCTTTGGGAGCGGCTACGGCGGCAACGCCCTGCTCGGCAAGAAGTGCCTGGCCCTGCGCATCGCCTCCAGGATCGGCTACGATGAGGGGTGGCTGGCCGAGCACATGCTGATCCTCGGCGTCGAGTCACCGGACGGCCAGAAGTCCTACGTCGGCGCCGCCTTCCCGAGTGCCTGCGGCAAGACCAACTTCGCCATGCTGATCCCGCCGCCGTCGTTCCAGAAAAAAGGGTGGAAGGTCACCACGATTGGCGACGACATCGCCTGGATTAAGCCGGCCGCCGATGGCACCCTGCACGCCATCAACCCCGAGTACGGCTACTTCGGCGTCGCCCCCGGCACCTCGGTCGACACCAACCCCAACGCCATGGCCTCCTGCGCGGCCAACACCATCTTCACCAACGTTGCGCTCACCGAGGATGGCGACGTCTGGTGGGAGGGGATGACCAGGGAGCCGCCGGCGCACCTCACCGACTGGCAGGGGAACGCCTGGGCCCCCGGCTGCGGCCGCCCGGCCGCCCACCCCAACGCCCGCTTTACTTCACCCGCCAGCCAGTGCCCGTCGATCGATCCCGGCTGGGAGGACCCGAAAGGTGTCCCCTTGAGCGCCATGATCTTCGGCGGGCGGCGCAAGGACACCATCCCGCTGGTCTACCAGGCCTTCAACTGGAACTTCGGCGTCTACCTCGCCGCCACCCTCGGCTCGGAGACCACCGCCGCCGCCGTCGGCGCCACCGGCAATGTCCGTCGCGATCCGTTTGCCATGCTCCCCTTCTGCGGCTACCACATGGCCGATTATTTCGGTCATTGGCTCAACGTCGGCCGTTCGGTGCAGAAACCGCCATGCATCTTCAGCGTCAACTGGTTCCTCAAGGACGAAAACGGGAAATTCGCCTGGCCCGGCTACGGCGAGAACATGCGCGTCCTGAAATGGATCATCGAGCGTATCCAGGGACGCACCGGCGCCGTCGAAAGCCCCCTGGGATGGATGCCGCGCTATGAGGACATGGACTGGAACGGTCTCGAGATCAGCCGCGAGAAGTTCAAGACCCTGACCTCCGTCGACCGCGCGGTCTGGCAGGCCGAGGTTCTCTCCCACGAGGAGCTCTTTCTCAAGATGTTCGACAAGCTGCCCAAGGAATTCCTGCGCATGCGCGAGCTGATCATCTCAAGCCTCTGGCGCTCCCCCGAGCGCTGGGAGCAGATCGGCGATGTGCATCCGGAAGGGTGGAACGAATAACCGCAGTCTTCACCGTCAGAGCAACAAGAAGGGCCGGATTATTCCGGCCCTTCTTGTTGCTGCTGAGCAAAAGGGGAAGGACGCCACCGCCCTTCCCTCCAGCTAAAGGGAGCGCTTTTTCAGGTAGGCGACCAGTTGCCAGATTTCCTGGTCGGAAAGTCCGCGCCAGGCGGGCATGACCGAGCCCTGCGAGCGAAACGGCTCGGCATTTTTACCGACTTCGATCCGCCAGAAGAGATAGGCCGGATCCTTGCGATGGTACGTCGGGTCACTGAAATCGGGGGCTGGCGGCTGGAAAAAGTCGGCGCGCGGGCTGCGTCCCTCCGACGGTTTGCCATGGCAGCTGGCGCAGCGACTGGCAAAGAGTTGCGCGCCGGCGGCAATGGCGTCCGGGGCTTCGAGAAGCCCCGGGGGCGGCTGACGCGCCGGATAGGAGGGCGGAGAGTCCTGGCAGGCAACCAGGGCCAGCGCCGCAAGTGCTGCGAGGGTGAAACGAAATCTCATCCCTGCCTCCCTCTTTCGACTCTATTCTGGCTCCGGTTCAGGCTGCCGCCTGCGGCAGCTCTCCCCAGCGCTGCAGTTCACCGACGACAGCGGTGACCACTTCCTCGACGGCTGCGGCCACGGCCGGCGTCAGCTCCATCGCCATCTCGATCGATCCGGGCTGAACCCCCCAGACCACCAGCTCGGCGGGGAGATGTCCCTGCAGCTCGCAAACCGCCAGGAGGTCCTGTACTCCCATCTGGTGGACCGAAAGCTTGCTGGCAAAGGCCCGCGGTACCTCTTCTCCGACCAGGCGGAAGATACTCCCCGGCGCCGCGCCCATCTCCAGGGCATCGATGATCAGCAACCGGTCCACCCCCTCGAAGTGAGGGAGGAGATCCAGCCCCAGGGTGCCGCCGTCCAGAACCGTTACCCGGTCGGAAAAACGATAGCGCTGCTGCAGGGCCGCGATCACCCGGCCACCGAAAGCGTCGTCACTCATCACCGCGTTGCCCAGTCCGAGGATCAGCAGGCTCATTCGAGGTCCCGCGGCTCGATGAACTTGTAACCGCCAAAGATACTCGCCATGGTGCCGTTGCGCTCCTTGACGTCCATCAGCCAGGCGCTGTAGACGTGATGGATGCCGAAGCTGATCAGCAGCCACATGATGAGGTGGTGAATCAGCCGCAGCCACTGCACCCCGATCAGGGCGTTGATGCCGCCGAAAATCGACGCCCACAATCCGCCCGGCTCGAACTGGCCGTAAAGGGCGAAGCCGGTGGCGAACTGAATCAGGAAGAGTACCATCACCCCCGAGTAAGCCGTTGCCGCCAGGGCGTTGTGCCCGACCTCGTAGGCGATCTGCCGGCCACTGAAGGTGTAGTAACGGAACATCTTCCAGGCGTTGCTCCGTCCTTCCTTGAAAAGGAGCGGGAAGAAAGCGCGCCAGGAGGCGTGGTGATTGGCGAAGAAGGCCCAGATCAGGCGCGCCAGGACCGAAACGGCGAACAGGTAGGCAAAGACGAAATGGATAAAGCGCATCCAGCTCATGACATACTGGGAAGGATCGGAAACCTGGATAAAGGGTGCGCCGATATAAAAACCGGTCACCGACAGCACGACAATGGAGAGGACGTTAGCCCAGTGGGTCAGCCGCACCGGCCATTCCCATACGTAGCGTATTTCGAGCATGGCGGTTCTCCTTTACAGGGCCTTGACCCGGATAATTTCCGTTCCCTTGCCGTCAAGGACGTGAACGGCGCAGGCCAGGCAGGGGTCGAAGCTGTGGATGGTACGCAGGATCTCCAGCGGTTTTTCCGGATCGGCGATCGGCGTGCCGATCAGCGCGGACTCGTAGGGCCCCATCTGGCCCATCGGGTCACGGGGACCGGCATTCCAGGTTGACGGGACGACCGCCTGGAAGTTGGCAATAGCACCGTTCTCGATGCGGATCCAGTGACCGAGGGCGCCGCGCGGCGCCTCGTGGTAACCGAAGCCCCGGGCTTCCTTGGGCCAGGTGGCCGGGTCCCACTTCTCGCCATTATGGACCTCGAGAATCCCGCGCCCCATGTTGTCGGCGAGCTGGTTGAGCCAGCCTACGTTCTTTTGCGCCAGGAGCAGGGTCTCGATGCCGCGGGCGGCGGTGCGGCCGAGGGTCGAGAAGAGCGCCGCCGGCCCGACCCCGAGCTTGCCGAGGACAAAGTTGACGGTATCGGTGACCTCCTTGTGCCCCTTGGCGTAGGCAATCACCATGCGTGCCAGCGGACCAACCTCCATCGGCTGGTCGAGGTAGCGTGGCGCCTTGACCCAGGAGTACTTGCCCTCGGTGTCGAGGAAATCGTAGGGCGGTTTGGGGCCGGTGTACTTGTGGTTGGTCTCGCCATCGTAGGGATGGAGCCC
>WOYI010274332.1_pt1 | contig 13555 bp, 9 predicted proteins | sample 6423411 | NCBI WGS metagenome assembly WOYI01 (sample SAMN13441803, study PRJNA592873) | oil field metagenome | biome: oil field; feature: oil-well bore; material: oil-contaminated soil; isolation source: oil-contaminated soil from oil-well borehole | place: Germany: Wietze | collected 2016-10-18 ...
AAAACAAAAACCATTCTTGTCTAAGGGTGTCAGTCCTTGATATTTGAAAGGAGAATTTTTTATGAAATGCTCAAAGATCGTTATTTTATCGTTGATCGCTCTGTTTGTTCTTGCTGCATGCAGTCATAATCTTTCTTCGCCGCAAGACAATAAATTCACCGTGATTGCTAAGGACATGCCCTACCCCACGGATCAATACATCCGCATCGGCTATACGCTCAAAATGTGGGAATATGAAAAAGAAGGCCTGGACTTGCAGCAGATCGACATCCTCGACGGCGGCACACGGGCAACGCTCTATACCATCGTGAAGAAAGACATTCCCAAAATCTACAAGGACCCGATGCCCAGCAATCCCTATTACCCACCCGACAAACTGGATCATTACTACGTCAGTCTGCAGCTTCCCGTTCCTTTGGGCCAGCCCGTCCCGAAGAGCGTCACGCACCGCTTTCTTTTCAGGGACAAAGTCAAAAACCAGGATGTGACAATGGAAGGCGGAATCTTTGCTCCCGCTGAAACGATGACGCCGATTGTCATTGCGTCGCCCGTCAAAGGCAAACACTGGGTATTCATCAACCAGTCCACGAACGGCTATCATTTCAACGCCATGTTTTTTGCACTCGGAAAAAGGGGGACCGGCGAACGCTTCGCTTTTGACAACCTGCAGATCAATGATGAATTAACGGAGTTCTTTCACGGCGACCCGGCCAAAAATGAATCTTATTTCAATTATAAAGATACGCTTTATGCCGTGGCGGACGGCACGGTCGTGGCAATGCGCGACGGCCTGCCGGAAAATTCCGGCAATGACCATAGCTTAACCTTCAAAGAACCCATCGATCTGGCCGGCAACTACATCATTATCAATATTGGAAACGGGCATTATGCCTTTTACGCTCACTGCCATACCCATTCCATTAAGGTAAAAGTCGGAGATCGGATAAAAGAAGGCGACGCCATCGCATTGCTGGGCAACTCCGGCAACTCCGATGCGCCCCATCTGCATTTTCAAATATGCGACGCGCCGGATTTCTTTTTCTCCCGCGGCTTGCCTTTTGTTTTGAAAAAATATACGAAAATTGCCGAATTCGAACAGGATAAACTGCCGCCGCCGAAAGATTTTTTTAACGCGATGATGGAGGAAAAAACCGTCATCAGTTTTGAATGAAACGGACTATCCCATCTCCAGCAGAATCTTGTTGAGTTCCCTGATTTCGTCTCGCAGTCCGGCGGCTTTTTCAAATTCCAGATTCTTGGCCGCCTGCTTCATTTCCGCCGTGAGTTTTTTAATGAGCGCGGGCAAATCTTCCTCTTTTGCCGGAATCGCTCTGCCCTGGGCATCCGTGGGCACCGTCATATAATCGGCCTCGTAAATAGAGCCCAGGATATTACTGATCGATTTTTTGATCGTCTCCGGCGTGATGTTGTTTTCTTCATTGTATCTTTGCTGGATGACCCGGCGGCGCCTGGTTTCATCAAGACAGGCCTGAATGGATTTGGTAATCTTGTCGGCATACATGATGACTTTGCCGCCCACGTTGCGGGCGGCGCGGCCGCTGGTCTGAATAAGCGACCGCTCGGAGCGGAGGAACCCTTCCTTGTCGGCATCCAGAATCGCCACCAGCGAGACTTCCGGTATATCCAGGCCTTCCCGCAAAAGATTGACGCCGACCAGCACATCAAACTCTCCCAGCCTAAGATCGCGGATGATGCCGACGCGCTCCAGCGTGTGAATATCGGAATGCAGGTAACGCACGCGGAGGCCCAACCCGCTGTAATAGTCGGTCAGATTTTCCGCCATGCGCTTGGTCAGCGTGGTGACCAGGACTCTTTCTTCTTTTTGAACCCGCCGGCGGATTTCTTCCAGGAGATCATCCACCTGATGCTGGGCGGGTTTGATTTCGATTTCCGGATCCATAAGCCCAGTCGGACGAATGATCTGCTCCACACGGACGCCCTGCGCTTTGGCCATTTCATATTGCGCCGGCGTCGCCGAGATGTAAATCCGCTGATTGGGCAGGGCTTCATATTCTTCAAATCTGAGCGGCCGGTTGTCCAGGGCGGAAGGCAGCCGGAAGCCGTATTTTACCAGGGTTTCCTTGCGCGAGCGGTCTCCGCGATACATGCCCGCCAACTGCGGCAGTGTGGCGTGGCTTTCATCAATGATGATCAGGGCGTCTTTCGGAAGATATTCCATAAGGGTCGGCGGCGGCTCCCCGGGCTTGCGGCCGGTCAGATGGCGCGAATAATTTTCAATGCCCTGGCAATAGCCCATCTCCTCCATCATCTCCAGATCAAAGTTCGTTCGCTGCCTCAGGCGCTGCGCCTCCAGCAGCATATTCTGTTCTTCATATTTGGCCAGCGTCAGCGCCAGTTCGGCGCGGATGTCGGCCGTCGCCCGCTCCAGATTATCCTGCGTGGTCACATAGTGGCTGCCGGGATAAACAGCGGTTTTGGACAACGACGTTAGCTTTTTGCCGCGCAGTGGATCGATCAAATAAAGCGCTTCAATGGTATCGCCGAAAAATTCCACGCGCAGCGCCTGTTCATCTTCGTAAGGCGGAAAAATCTCGACCACGTCGCCGCGCACGCGGAATGTGCCGCGGTGAAAGTCGATGTCGTTTCGTTCATACTGGATTTCGATAAGCCGGTTTAAGATATCCTCACGGGGAATTTCTTTGCCCACTTCCAACTGCACAATCATGCCCAGATAGGCTTCGGGCGATCCCAGGCCGTAGATACAGGAAACACTGGCGACAATGATGACATCCCGCCGCGACAGCAGCGCGTAAGTAGCCGCATGGCGCAGCTTGTCGATTTCCTCGTTGATCGCGGAATCCTTTTCGATATAGGTGTCCGTGGTGGGCAGATAAGCTTCCGGCTGATAGTAGTCGTAGTAGCTGACAAAGTATTCCACGGCATTATCCGGAAAGAGGCCTTTGAACTCTTCATACAGCTGCGCAGCCAGCGTTTTGTTATGTGCGATGACCAGCGCCGTGCGCTGCGCGCGGGCGATCACATTGGCAATCGTGAAGGTTTTGCCGGAACCGGTAACACCCAGAAGAACCTGATGCTCCTTGCCCGCGGCGAGCCCCCGGGTCAGTTCGTCAATGGCCTGCGGCTGATCGCCGCTTGGAATAAAATCCGTAATGAGTGAAAATTTTTCCATAATTGAACCCAAATATATTATCAATAAGCTGAGTCTGTAGAACGGTTTGAAACCGTTCCCTACAGCTCCATAATTTAGAGGGCTGTTCAAATACCCTGAAGGGCACGCGAGCGCTTAGATGCAAGGCGCGCAAGACCTGGGTCGTGAGGCGTACATTGATGTACGTTGAACGGCACAGGGTGCAGCGCAACGCCGCAGATGGGCGTTTTTCAACAGCCCTTCGCTCACAAATACAGCACCGGCTCCCGCAGAATCGCCTCCCTTGCCCGATACGCGCAGGCGGCCATTTCCGGATGCGTGTCTTTAAGTGAAGCAATCTGACGCAGATTATCCGCCGTGCGCAAAACCAGAGAGGCCATGTCGCCTTCGGCGATCCCGGTCATTTTAATGACCTCATCCCAGTTTCCGCCCTGCGCCCAGTAATACATCGCCACTCCCGCGGAAGAAAACAGCCTGGCTCCGGCAAATCCCGCCTTCTCCAGTCGCCGTGAAAGCGGTCGCACCGTCAGGAGCATCTTGCGTAGCGCGGCCATCAGCTTTTGGGACAGTTCCCTGGCAACCAGCGGAACTTCATCATCCCGGTCATAGGCAAATACGGCGGCAACCGACGCCAGAATCTTTTCATTGTCGCCGGGAAACCCCTCCTTCCGCAGGCACTCGGCAACCAAAAGCGGATGGTCCAGCCTCAGCCGCGACGCCCAGCGGCCGTCATCCGTGAGTTTTCCCGCCGCGTCAACAAAACCCTCCTGCCGCAAAAAATCCAGGTGCCGGGAAAAATCCTTCCACAGCAGGTCGGAAGCGGACAGGCCAGGCCTGCCGGTTTTGTTCTGCTGCCAGGCTGCAAAAGACCTTTCAAATATTTTTTTCACGTCGGCGGGCGTCTGGGACAACAGCAGATTCAACGCCATTGCAAAATCGTTTCGCAACTGGCTGGAAATATCTTCCGGCGAGGCGAAAAGCATTTTTTTAACATGCGCCAGATCCATAAACCGGCCGCTCACCGTCAGCATAAATCCGATATTGTCCTGACCGCGCCGGCCCGCCCTTCCGGTCATCTGCCGGAACTCGGTTACGGAGAGCGGCGCAAAATCATGACCGTTGAATTGATCGGAATTAAAGAGCGCGATCGTCCGGGCGGGAAAATTCACGCCGGCGGCAACTGTTGTCGTGGCAAAGATCACCCGCAAATGTCCCCGGTTCATCATCTCTTCAACCAGCAGTTTCCAGGCGGGCAATTGTCCGCCGTGATGCGCCGCCAGTCCGGCAGCCCGAAGCGCCTTGATCTGCCGGTGGCTGCCAAGCGTCGGGAATCGATCCAGCAGCTCGTATAAATCGTCGGTGAACGCATCGCTGCCTTTCAGCGCCGTCAGTCCCATTCGGCAGTTAAGCGCCGCATCGCACTCCGCCCGCGATTTTAAAAAGAAAATGGCCGGCAAAAGGTTAAACCGCTCCAGCACGTGGATAATCCCCGCATAATCCGGCAGGCGGCGGCTTCCCCGGTGCCGGAACTTTTCTTTTTTCGAAAAATCACTAACAGCCGGTCCGGCTTTTTTCCCTTCCAGAAAAGGATGCAGACAGCCTGACGGATGCAAAAACAAAGGGTAGAGGGGCACGGGGCGTTTTTCTTCGCGAACCACGGCGCAGCTTTTTTTGCGGATCGATTGAAGCCACGAAGCAATCTCGTCGCCATTGCCGACGGTGGCCGAAAGCAGCAACAAATTCACGCGCACCGGCAGATAAATCATGATCTCTTCCCAGACCACGCCGCGATCCTGGTCGCCCAGAAAGTGGGCTTCATCCAGAATGACCAGATCGCAGTTCAGGTCAAAACCCTCGTGCATGGCGTCGTAAAGCTGATTGCGCAGGATTTCCGTGGTGCCGACAATAATCGGGGCTTCGGTGTTTTCCTTGGTGTCGCCGGTGATGATGCCGACATTTTCGGGATCGAAATGCAGGCCGAACTCCACCCATTTGGAATTGGAAAGGGCCTTAAGCGGCGAGGCATACCAGGCGCGCCCGCCTTTTTCCATGACCGACAAAATGGCTTCCCTTGCAATCCAGGTTTTCCCGGAACCAGTCGGCGCGATGACCAGGCAATCGCTTTGCCTGATGGCGGCCAGCGCCTGAACCTGAAAATCATCCGGGACAAAAGGCGCCGCCTTAGGTTTGCCGATCTGTGCCAAAACGCTCTTGAGCGACGGGGCAATCTCCGGTTTCAAGAAAATCTTCGATTCCGTCCTTTTGGATTTTCGTCCGGAAACCGGATGTTTAGGCTGGAAAAACGTCTTTTTGTGAATCAGGCTTTCTTTCATAATTGTTTTCTTGTAGCACAGGCCTGAATAATGGTAAAGCACCACCGCTTAATGATCCGCATTCAGGGCGGAATTCAATATTTTGTTTGTTTTTTTGACCGGCATTGAACGTTTCTTTCAATGAAACAAGTTTTTCAATTTTATCCAGCCTGAGCACACATCAAGGCAATAAATATTATCTCAATTATTTCATGGTCTTATAAAATGTTTCCTTTAAAATAGTCATTTGGCATACTTATTTCATGTATTTAAAAGCAAATAGCAATTATTCTTTTAGAAACGGAGAATCGGAATTATGAAAAAACTTATGCAGACAGTTCTTTTAGTCGGTTTTATCGTTCTGACAACAGCCACTTTCGGTTTTGCCCAGATCAGCGCCACCGGCGAAAATCCCTTCCCGTTTTTCCATCTGGGCTGCCTGATCATCGGCGGACTCATTATTGTTTCTTTGAAGCGCAAATACGACAAACTGTATTTAAGCGAAGCGATCGGTTCTTTCGCCCTGTATGCCATCCTGATTGCTCTTTTCACGGCGCCGGTTGTCGATGTCATTAAGAGCCTGATGATTTAAACCCTTCCCTCCACATATAGTACCAGAAGTAAAAGCCCCCGCGCATTCCCTGGCGGGGGTTTTTACTTTGGAAAAGAAAAAACACTTTACAGCATCCTCTATTTCAATTATTAAACTCAACGCTTGTATTCTTTTACCGCAGAAAAAATATTTCTTTCTAAAGGAGATTAAAAATATGGCTAAACGTGTTTACACATTCGGGAAGGGAATCAATGAAGGCAGAACCGAAATGAAAAACCTTCTCGGCGGCAAAGGCGCAAACCTGGCCGAAATGTCGAATCTGGGAATTCCGGTGCCGGCCGGATTCACGATCACCACCGACGTCTGCGTCGAATTTTACAAAAACAACCGGCAATTTCCCTCCGGCCTGGAAAAGGAAGTGGAAACAGCCCTGCAAAAGGTTGAAAAAACCATGGGGGCGACCTTCGGCGATCCGTCCAACCCCCTTCTGTTGTCCGTCCGCTCCGGCGCGCGTGTCTCCATGCCCGGCATGATGGACACCGTCCTGAACCTGGGTCTCAATGATGAAACCGTCGAAGGCGTCATCCGCATCTCCGGCAATGAACGGTTCGGATGGGATTCCTACCGGCGTTTTGTTCAAATGTACGGCGACGTCGTCATGGGTCTCAAACCCGCGGATAAGGACGCGCACGATCCGTTTGAAGAAGTGATGGACGAACTCAAGGCCGAAAAGGGCGTCAAGGCCGATCTCGATCTGACCATCGCGGATTTGAAGGAACTGGTCAGCCGGTTCAAAAAGCTGATTGTCCGGATGCTGGGCAAGGAATTCCCGACCGATCCCAAAGAACAGCTTTGGGGCGCCGTCGGCGCGGTCTTCATGTCCTGGAATACCCCCCGCGCCATCCTGTACCGGAAAATGAACAACTTTGACGACAACTGGGGCACCGCCGTCAACGTGCAGGCCATGGTTTTCGGCAACCGCGGCGAAAGCTGCGCCACCGGCGTCGCCTTCACCCGCGACCCGGCCACCGGCGAAAATCTGTTTTACGGCGAATATCTGATCAACGCGCAGGGCGAAGACGTCGTTGCCGGCATCCGCACCCCGCAGCAGGTCACACTCATCGGCTCCCGCCGCTGGGCCAAAGACAACAACGTTTCCGAAGAGGAACGCGCCGCGAAATATCCGTCGCTGGAAGAATACATGCCCGCCGCCTACCAGGATCTGGTCAATGTTTACACCAAGCTTGAACGTCACTATAAGGAAATGCAGGACATTGAATTCACCATCCAGGACCAGAAACTCTGGATGCTCCAGACAAGAACCGGCAAGCGCACAGCCGAAGCGGCCGTCACCATCGCGGTGGACATGGTCAATGAAAAACTGATCGACAAGAAAACGGCGCTTCTGCGCATTGATCCGGCGTCGCTGGACCAGCTTCTGCATCCCACCTTTGATCCCGAAGCAACCCGCAACGTCATCACCAAGGGACTCCCCGCCTCTCCCGGCGCGGGAACGGGGCGTGTGGTTTTCAACGCGGATGACGCGGAAGCGTGGAAGGCCCGCGGCGAGAAGGTGATTCTCGTGCGCATCGAAACCTCGCCGGAAGACCTTAAAGGCATGAGCGCGGCACAGGGCGTCCTCACCCAACGCGGCGGTATGACCTCGCACGCGGCTGTTGTCGCCCGCGGCATGGGCAAATGCTGCGTTTCCGGCTGCGGCGAGATTGAAATCAGCTACGCCGAAAAGCAGATCAAATTTAAAAACGCCCTCGTGAAAGAAGGCGACTATATCTCTCTGGACGGCTCCACCGGCGAAGTGATGCTGGGCGAAGTGAAAACCCGCCCCGCGGAGCTCTCCGGCAATTTCGGCATCATCATGCAGTGGGCCGACGAAGCCAAGAAACTGGGCATCCGCACCAACGCGGATACGCCGCATGACGCGGCCGTCGCCCGGAACTTCGGCGCGCAGGGCATCGGCCTTTGCCGCACGGAGCACATGTTCTTTGAAGGCGACCGCATCAAGGCCGTGCGCGAAATGATCCTGGCCGACAACCTGGAAGGCCGCAAGAAGGCGCTGGCTAAACTGCTGCCAATGCAGCGTGAAGATTTCTACGGCATTCTGAAGGCCATGGAAGGATACGGCGTCACCATCCGCCTGCTCGATCCGCCGCTGCACGAGTTTGTGCCGCATGAAGAGGAAAGCCAGCGTGAAATGGCCTATGAAATGGGCATCTCTTTGGAAGCGGTCAAAGCCAAAGTCAACGCGCTGCACGAATTCAATCCGATGCTGGGGCATCGCGGCTGCCGTCTGGGCATCTCCTTCCCCGAAATCACCGAAATGCAGGCGCGCGCGATTTTTGAAGCCGCCTGTCAGTTGACCAAAGAAGGCGTGGACGCGCGTCCCGAGGTCATGGTGCCGCTCGTCGGCATCGTGAAGGAGCTTGCCTCGCAAAAGGAAATCATCGTCGCCATCGCTAAAAAAGTGATGGAAGAAACCGGTGTAAAAGTCGATTATTCCGTGGGAACCATGATTGAGGTGCCCCGCGCGGCCGTCACCGCCGACGAAATCGCGAAAGAGGCGGCATTCTTCTCATTCGGCACCAACGACCTGACCCAGATGACCTTCGGCTACAGCCGTGATGATGCGGGCAAATTCCTGCCCGAATATGTCGCAAAGAAAATCCTGCCGGTCGATCCGTTCCGCGTGCTGGACCGCGACGGCGTTGGAAAGCTGATCAAGATGGCCGTGGAAAAAGGCCGGGGCGTCAATCCCAAACTGAAAGTCGGCATCTGCGGCGAACACGGAGGAGAACCCAGCTCGATTGAATTCTGCCACCTGACCGGCCTCAACTATGTCAGCTGCTCGCCCTTCCGGGTGCCCATCGCCCGTCTGGCAGCGGCCCAGGCTGCATTGAAAAACGCATCTCCCGCAAAGAAGGTGGTTGCCAAAGCAGCCGGAAAGGTCTTTACCAAAGCTAAAGACATGATTAAAAACGCGAAAGCGGTGAAAAAGGCCGTCACCGCGGCGGTCAAAACGGCAAGCGCCAAACCGGCTGCCAAGAAAGCTGCTGTGAAAAAAGCTGCGGCCAAGAAACCCGCGGCAAAAAAGGCCGCGCCTAAGAAAGCGGCTGTCAAAAAAGCGCCCGTAAAGAAAGCCGCGCCCAAGAAAGCTGCGGCTAAAAAACCCGCAATCAAAAAAGCAGCTCCAAAGAAACCCGCAAAGAAGAAGTAGCCCTCTAAAACAAAAGGCCGGAGCAGAAAAGCTCCGGCCTTTTTTATCCAAAATTCAAATGTGCCTACGGGACATAAGCGCCCGCGCCGATGAAATAGTTGGTGCCGGCAATGACTTCCACATAAGTGAGCTCCCGGAATTCACCCTTCTCGCCCGGTCTCTTTCGTGCATGTCCCGGTTTGCTCCGCCGCAAGACCATAATTCACCGGAAAGATCATTACCGCGATCATGATCAAAAGAAAAAGCGGTTTTAACGATTGGCCTGCCCATCGACATCCGGAAGCCATTTGATTCACCTCCTGCTGTGCAAATATTTATTATGCAACCTCCGCGACGGCCCGAATCCATCCCGCGCTCGCTCCCTTGATTTTAACAGGAAAGCAATAAAATCGAAAACCCATTGCCGGAATTTTATCCAGGTTGGCCAGTTTTTCAATCTGAAAATAGCCTCTATCGATTCCCGCAAAATGTCCTTCCCAAATCAGTGAAGCGTCTTTGGTGCGGCTGAACTCTTCGGCCTGGAAGGGCAGCGGCCGATCCCAGCTCCAGCCGTCCGTCCCGACCACATGGACGCCCTGATCCAGAATCCAAAGTGTCGCTGACTTGCTGAATCCACAGCCCTTCACAAGATATTCGGGCGTGCCCCAGTAAGGCGCAGCACCGCTTTGCGCCAGAAAAACATCACCCGGCTTAAGCGTATAATCTATTTGATTGAGTTTGGATTGAACATCTTCAATCGTAATATTGTATCCGTCGGGCTGTTCAGAAAAATCCAGCTTCACGCCGTTTCCCACCCCCCATTCCAGGGGGAACTGATCGATGGTCAAAGCCGGTTTCCCCCGGTCCTGTGTGGGATGATAATGCCAGGGCGCGTCCATATGCGTACCCGCGTGCGTCGAGACCTCCAGAATTTCGAGCGCCCAACCTAAGCCCCCGGGCAGGTCGGAAGCGGTCAGGCCCGGATAAAACGCCTTCATGCTTTCAGCCCCCAGCGCATGATCCACATACATGATTTTGGGAATCATCATCGGCGGATCGCTTAGCAGCCCGCTTTCGATCGCCACTGAAAGGTCAATGAACTTACTCATAATCATCCTCTCCGTATCGGTTATTTTTACGTTGATGGTGATCGCCGGAAAATCAGAGGCCATGCAGACCGCCACCCTGACCCTTGACCAGATACATGCCCTCATCCACGCAACGCATCAGGGCTTCGATGTCACCGGCATCATCGGGATAAAGGGCCATACCGATACTGAAGGCCACGGTCAACTCCAGCTTACCGATCGGGATCGGCTTCTGGAAACCATGGATAAACCGTTGTCCGATCATCTTCACATCCGCAAGACTGGTCACTTCCGGAAGAATAATCACAAACTCGTCCCCGCCGATGCGAGCCACCGTATCCTGCTCCCGCACCGCCTCCCCCAGACGCCGGGCAACACCGATCAGAAGCTGATCTCCGGCATCATGTCCGTAAGTGTCATTGACCTGTTTGAAACGGTCGAGGTCGAGCATCATCAACCCGAAACGCCCCTGTTTTCGTTTGGCCTGAGCCAGGATCATAGCCGCGCGATCGTAAAACAGGGCCCGGTTGGGAAGGCTCGTCAGAATATCGTGATAGGCCATCCACTGAATTTGATCTTCTCTTTGTTTGCGCTCCGTCACATCCCGGACAATCCCCCGGAAACCGACCGGCTGTCCCGCGTCATCCCGTATCAATGATGCGGAGACCTCGATAAACTGATGAATCCCATCAATGCGAACCACTTCCCAAGCCAGGCCTTTCAAAGGCTCTCCGGTTTCAAAAACTTTATAGAACGCCTGGTATATTTTGGGCCAATTCTCCGGCGGGGAAAACTCGCGGAAATTCATGCCAAGGAAGGTTTTCCGGTCGGTGCCGGTAATTTTCATACAGGAATCGCTGGCAAAAATAATATCTCCCTTGAGATTCACTTCAAAATAGCCGTCCTCGATGTTTTCGAGGATGGTACGATAACGCTCCTCGCTGGATCGCAGCTCTTCCTCTTTCCTCTTCCGTTCCGTGATGTCCGAGATTGAAGCAATCAAGGCCGGCCGGCCTTGATATTGAATGAAGGTCGCCACAAAATCTCCGACTCTTTCCTCACCGGTCTTCGTAATAAATTTTATTTCATATCGCGGCGGCAGCTTTTCTCCACGTTGACGGGATAGTTCTCGCTCCCGGACAGTGTCTCTCATCTCCGGGGTAATCAGATCCCAGAAACGCACCCCCTGCATATCTTCCATTGTATAGCCCGAAATGGCTGTAAAGGCGGGGTTGATGTAGCAATACCGTTCATCCTGAATAACAAAGATCGCGACAGCCGTGCTTTCCGTAAGCGCCCGGAACGTCTCTTCACTTTGCCGCAGGCTGTCTTCAACTTCTTTCCGCTGCGTAATGTCCCGTCCGCCCAGAACTGCGCCCGCAATTTTTCCCGCTTCGTTGCGAATGGCGGTGCCGACCACTTCAAACCAGAAAAAACGGCCGTCCCGATGCCGAATGCGGATCTCGGTTTTATTTTCGCCTTTCTTGCCGCCCTTTTTCAAAACAGACATAGCGCGGGCAAGGTCGTCTTCATGGATAAACGAAATCACCGAGCACCCGATCAATTCGGCAATGTCATAATCCAGCACCTGCTTGACCGAGGGAGAAATGAATTCGATGCCCCCTTCGAGATTGACCCGCAAAACAAGGTCTTCCATATTGTCCGTAATCTGCCGGAGGCGTTCCTCGCTTGTTTTCAGGGCCTTTTGCGTCCGCCGCAGATCCGTAACGTCGCTCATCTGACAGATCGTCCACACCTTCCCTTCACGGTTGCGGAAGATGGATATTTTTAGTTCGGAATGACGGAGTTCGCCGTTTTTCAGAACAAAGGGAAAATCATATTTTGAAGGCGGGGATTCCCCCTGCTGACACTGCCGACAGCGTTCAACAATGACAGACCGTTTGTCTTCGGGAAGAAAATCCATAAAATTGTGATGAAGGTAATCCTGACGGGAAAACCCCGAAACACAGCAGGCGGTATCATTGACATAGATAATGCGGAACTGATCGTCGAGAATCAGCATCGCGTCCTGCGAGCTTTCAACAATGGCGCGATACCATTCTTCGCTTTCCGGAAGGGCGTTTTCATTCTGCATAAATTCTTTTGCCGTCTGAAATTTTTCCATCATCCAACAAGCGGATTTAAAAAGAGGAAAGCATTGTTCTGTCGGAAAAGCGCCTTAATTTTCAAAGAAGATCCTCTTTTTTCGCAGCGGACTATACAAACAGTGATTTTGTATGTCAAGACAATTATAGCCAATTATAGCCAAAAGCAAAAACATAACGAGAGTCTTGCATAATACAATCTGTCATTGCGAGCGTAGCGAAGCAATCTTATAAGCTATTGATATTTAAAGAGATCGCCACGTCGCTCACGCTCCTCGCGATGACAAAATAGTGATTGTGCAAAGCTCTCATAACAACCATACCACTATGAATGATCTTGTTGCGTCTTTTATATTAACGGCGAATCGGCCTTACTTTTTCATCATCTCCCGGATTTCATCTTTCAGCGCCAGTTTGTTCACTTTGCCGCTGGCCAGCAGAGGCAGCAGAGGACGGAGGCATGCGTTTCGATGACTTCTTCCACTTCACGCGGATAGACGTTTTCCCCGCCGCTTTTAAACATTTCGGAGAGTCTTCCGGTGATGTGAATGTATCCCCGGTCGTATATAAAAGCAGGGCATCATCCGTGTCTTTAACCTCCGTTGCTCTTTGAGCAAGCGCGGCGTCAAAATCCGGCCGTGGTTTTCCGACATAGGCGGCAAAGCCATCCGCGCCTTCGAAAGGATCGCCTACCACCAGAATTTTTTTCAAAAATGAAAATTCCTTTTGGAGAGTGCTGACGGTCTCTGCAAGATCGTTGCCCATGTACTCCCGAAGCGTGATGAGCAGTTTGGGGCGGCAGTCGCTGATCTGGTAGCGAAGCTCATCCAGCGTATATTTCGGCGACAGGCCCAGCCAGATTGCCCCGACCTTGCCTGCGGCCATGTAAGTGGTGAGGAACTCATTGCGCGCCATGGACAGAAGCGCCACCCGGTCGCCCTTCTCAATGCCGATCTCCAGGTACGCCCGGGCAACCGCATCCATCTGGCCGGTAAATTCGCGCCAGGTTAACTTCTCATCGCCGAAAACCAGCGCTTCAGCATTCGGCCTTGCTTTGGCCCATTTTTCCACGTAGTGCCATGTCTGATTCAGTTTTTCCCAAGTCATGATGCCTTTCCTCCTCTAGTCTTTTACA
>WOYI010815879.1_pt2 | contig 13546 bp, 11 predicted proteins | sample 6423411 | NCBI WGS metagenome assembly WOYI01 (sample SAMN13441803, study PRJNA592873) | oil field metagenome | biome: oil field; feature: oil-well bore; material: oil-contaminated soil; isolation source: oil-contaminated soil from oil-well borehole | place: Germany: Wietze | collected 2016-10-18 ...
CCTTGTCCCACTTTGTGTCGCCCTGCGCGGTCGGGGACGACACAAAGTGGGACAAGGCTCGCCGAGAGTGGGACACACGGGCGGCGCGCAGGCGGCGCGGCGGCGCGGGCGGGCGGCGCGGGCCGCGCCACTCAGGGGTGCTACAGGGCCGCGTCTACCGCGCGCGTGAGCGAGACGAAGCGGGCGATCTTTGCGAGATCGTCCAGCAGGACGGGGTGTCCCTCACCGTCGGCGAGGGGCACCTGCCAATTCGGATACTCCTTGTCGGTGCCCGGCTGATTCTGCGTGCGGCGCTCGCCGACGGCGTCCACCAGAGCGACGCCGAGAAGCTGCGAAGGGGATGCCGTGATCAGCACGTTCAGTGCCTCGATCACCTGCTGCTCGGTCGCCGCCGCCGTGAGCAGGCCGCGTTCGCGGAGCATCGCGAGCATCGCCCCGCGCTCGGCTTCGGCCTCGGCGAGCTCCTCCTCGACCGGTCGGGTCAGCAGCCCGAGCCGCGCCCGCAGCGCGACATGCTCGTCGGCCAGGTACCCCGCCGTCGGCGGCAGATCATGCGTGTTGACGGTCGCCAGCAGGGCCTCACGATACTGCTCCGGCGGACGGAACCCCTCGCCCTCCCGCTCGAACCAGAGCACCGACGTGCCGAGGACCCCACGCGCCGACAGATAGTCGCGCACCCAGGGCTCGACATTGCCGAGGTCTTCGCCGATCAGAACGGCTCCGGCGCGCTCCGCCTCGAGCGCCAGCACGCCGATCATGGCCTCGTGATCGTAGCGGACGTACGTGCCGGCCGCCGGGCTGTGGCCGGCCGGAATCCACCACAGGCGGAACAGGCCGATCACGTGGTCGATACGCAGGGCGCCCGCATGCCGCAGAAGAGTGCGGATCATGTCGCGCAGCGGGGCGTAGCCGGCCTCAGCGAGCGCGGGGCCGAGCCACGGCGGCTGATTCCAGTTCTGGCCCTGCTGGTTGTACATGTCCGGCGGCGCGCCGACGGTCATGCCCGGAGCGTACATGGAGCGCAGCGACCAGGCATCCGACCCCTGCGTATGCACGCCGACCGCGAGGTCGTGCATGACCCCGATCGTCATTCCCGACGCCTTCGCGGCGGCCTGCGCGCGCTCGAGCTGCTGGTCGGCGATCCACTGCAGCCAGCTGTGGAAGGCGACCCGCGGCGCGAGGCGCTCACGGAGCTCGGCGACGATCGGAGAGGTGATGTCGGCGATCTCGTCGGGACGCCCGGCGCCGTCAAAGTGCTCCTCGAGGGCGCACCACAGGGCGAAGTCCTGAAGCGGCCGGCCCTCGCGAGCGACGAACGCCGCAAGCTCGGCGCGCCGACCGGTGCTCAGTGGCACGGCGAAGATCGTCTCGAGGGCCGTGCGCTTCGCAGCCCAGACGGCGTCGCGGTCGATGCGGTCCGGGTCGTCACCACCCGCGGCGACCGGTGTGCGTGCCGCCTCGACGACGGCGCGCCCCGTCTCGGTGAGGTAGCCGACCTCGCGGATGTCCTCAGGACGCACATACAGCGGTGCGAGAAACCGTCGCGTCGCCGGGAGATACGGCGATGGTTCGATGGGGCTCGTGACCTCGGCCGCGTGGACCGGGTTCACCAGCAGGAAGTCGGCCCCGCGCCCACCCGCGATCGCGGCGAGATCGCCGAGATCCGCAAAGTCACCCATGCCCCATGAAGCGCGCGACCGCACGGAGTACAGCTGCGCCATCAGGCCCCAGCCGCGGCGCCGGCCCTCCCGCGTCGGCGGGGCGGGCAGGCGCTCGGGGGTGATGATGAGCGGGGCGGATGCCGTGCGATTCGGCTCGCCGCCGAACGGGCGCTGCCAGGCGTGCACCGTGTGCCATCCGAGCGGAAGGTCCGCAGGCACCGGAATCTCTACCCGCCACACGACGACGCCGTCGACCGAGCGAGAGTTCGCCTCCTGAGGCGGAACGGGAAGGTCGCGCCAAGAGCCGTCCTCGAGCGCGATCGCCAGGGTGAGGTCGCTGCCGTCGGCGACGTGTGCGAGCAGAACGCGCGCACCGGGGCGCGACACGAGCGACGCCGGCAGCAGCCGCCGCCACGGCGCGTCGTGAGCATCGGCGAGCGCCGCGGTGGCGGCGGCATCCGTTCCGGCATCCACCCCCATCGACGCGAGCACCGCGCGGAGGGTTCCGGCGGGAACCGTGATCCGGTCGCCGAAGAACGACCAGTACTCCGTCGCGACACCGTGCGCCTCCGCGAGCGCGGCGAGCGCGGGGGTGGGAGTGTCGTCGGTCATGTCTTCCTCCGTCACGATCATCCTGCCAGCAGGACGGCGACTGGCGGCACCGTGGCGTCGCCTGTCTCAGCCGCGCGCGGCCCACCACTCCCGCAGGCGCTGCTCTGCGGCCGCGGGTCCCAGCACGCCCTCGTCGAGCCGGAGTTCGAGCAGGAACCGGTAAGCCTCGCCGACCTCGCGCCCGGGTCCGATCCCCAGAACCGACTGGATGCGGTTGCCGTCGAGCTCCGGCCGGATCGCATCGAGCTGCTCCCGCTCGGCGAGCTCGGCGATGCGCCGTTCGATGTCGTCGTAGGCGCGGGCGAGGCGCGCGGCCTTCTTGGAGTTGCGCGTGGTGACGTCGGCGCGGGTGAGGATGTGGAGCCGCTCGAGCTCGTCGCCGGCATCCCGCACGTACCGGCGCACCGCCGAGTCGGTCCAGGCCCCCTCTGCGTAGCCGAAGAAGCGCAGATGCTGCTCGATGAGCTGGGCCACGGACGCCGTCGTGTCGCCGTCGAACCGCAGCGCGGCCAGGCGCTTGCGGGCCAGGCGCGCACCCTTGAGGTCGTGGTGGTGGAAGCTCACTCCGCCGCCGGGTTCGAGCGTCCGCGTGGCCGGCTTGCCGATGTCGTGCAGAAGGGCCGCAAGGCGCAGAGCGACATCGGGTGCCTGACCGGGATGCCGAGACTGCTCCAGGCTGATCGCCTGGCGCAGAACCGTCAGCGAGTGCTCGTAGACGTCCTTGTGGTGGTGATGCTCATCGACCTCGAGCCGCAGCGCCGGCACCTCGGGGAGGAACTCCCCCATGAGTCCCGTCTCGACCAGCAGCCGGATGCCGGGGTCCGGCGCCGCGGTCTGCAGCAGCTTGACGAGCTCGCCCTGGATGCGTTCGGGACTCACGATGCGCAGGCTCTCCCGCAGCTCGCCCATCGCCCGAAGCGTTTCGGGTGCAATCGTGAAGTCGAGCTGTGCTGCCAGGCGCGCCGCGCGCAGCATGCGCAAAGGGTCGTCTCCGAAGCTGATCGCGGGATCTGCCGGTGTGCGCAGCCGGCGGGCGACCAGGTCTTCCACGCCTCCGGTGGGGTCGACCAGCGCCGGAGTCGGCAACCGAAGCGCCATCGCATTGACGGTGAAATCGCGACGCGCGAGATCAGCCTCGAGCGTGTCGCCGAACTCCACCGCGGGCTTGCGTGTCGTGCCGTCATAGCTGTCGGCGCGGTACGTCGTGATCTCGACCTGGTGACCGTGGATCTTCGCGCCGATCGTGCCGAACGCGCGGCCGATATCCCAGGTCGCCGTGGCCAGCGGCTTCACGATGCGCAGGATGTCATCCGGACGAGCATCCGTCGTGAGATCCAGGTCGTGGGTCGGCCGGGCCAGAAGTGCGTCGCGCACGGGTCCGCCGACGATCGAGATCTCGAAGCCCGCATCTGCGAACGCCGCCCCGAGGGTCGACATCAACGGGGAGGACGCGAGTGCCCCCAGCCGGGTGAGACCCTCGGCCATGTTGAGCATGCGTCGAGCCTACCGGGGGCCGGGATACGTCACTTCTGAGCCCGCGGGGGCTTCTGCGATCGGCGACCCCGCGAACGCGAGAAACCCGGTGACCAGCAGCTCCCGCACCCGCGGCAGCAGATCGGCCGCGAGGGACACGGCGTCCACCTCGAGGAGCTCCGCGATCGCCGCGACGAGCGCACCGACCGGCAGGTCGCCGTCACTCGCCCCGACCAGCGCGGCCAGCGCGGGATCGACCTCGATCGTGCGCGCGAAACCGGCGCCCTGTCGCAGCTCGATCACGCTCGGCGCCTCGGCCCCGGGCAGGTGGTGCCGCGCCTCGGTGACGTCGGCGGCGGTGACGAGCGTCGATGCCGCGAGCTCCGCGTCGTCCATGAGACCCATCCGGCCCCACGCCGTGAGCGCCGCCAGCAGGTGCTCACCCAAGCTCGCCGAGACGGGCTGCGAAAGCCGCTCGTAGCGGGCGAGGGTCGGCGCCCCGGAAGCCGGGCGATGCAGCAGCACGTAGCCGAACCCGATGGCCGTCACGCCGCGGGCGTCGAAGTCGGCGAGCCATGCGCCGACGAGGCGCGCGTACTCGGGTGAGCCGGGGGCGGTTCCACCGTCGCGCACCCACAGTTCGGCGTAGGCGAGCGGGTCGAGCTGCTCGCGCTCGATGATCCAGGCATCCAGCGGCACGGCGGAGTCCGCCACCCAGCCCCGGACCCGCTCGAGGCCGTCAGCGCCGACCCGATACTCCCAGTTCCCGAGCAGCTGCGCGACGCCACCCGGGGCGAGCACCGCGCCGACCTGTGCGACGACCGCCGCGACGAGATCATCCCCGGCCATCCCGCCGTCACGGTATTCGTACGCGGGCACGTCGGCGAGGCGCGGAGTGATGACGAACGGCGGGTTGGACACGACGCGATCGAACAGCTCACCTCTCACGGGGGCGAACAGGCTGCCGAGGCGGGTCTCGATCCGGTCACCGGCGCCCGCCAGAAGCGCATTCAGTCGAGTGAACTGCAGCGCGCGCTCGGAGACATCGGTCGCGACGACGGAATCGGCGTATCGGAGCGCGCGCAGCGCCTGGATGCCGCATCCCGCACCGACGTCGAGCACCCGGGCCGCGTACGACGGCAGCTGGAGACCCGCGAGGGTCATCGAAGCGCCGCCGACACCGAGCACGTGCCCGGGCGGCAGTGCGCCGCCGAGCGCCCCCTCGTCGAGGTCGCGCGCAATCCACCAGAGACCGGAGCCCGCGGCGTCCGCGAACTCCTGCGGCCGGACGAGCGCTCTGGGCACGACCCGCTCGTCTTCCACCGCTGCCAGACCGAGCCCCGCCAGGCCCGCCGAGCGCAGACGGGGAAGCGCGGCGTCGACGTCGGCGACCGGCGCGGTGACCCCGAGAAACAGCACTCGCGCGAGAACGGCGAGCGCATCGGCGCGCTCCCCCAGTGCCGTGAGCGCCGGACCGGTCAGCCCGCGACCGATCGCGTCATCGGCGAGGGCGCCCCACGCCGCGCGCAGAGCGCTCGCCGTGAAACCTGCGTCCCGCAGATCTTCGCGCAGCGCGGCGCACAGGTCGGGATCGGCGGTGACATCCACGGCAGTGTCCAATCGTCGTCATCGCGGCTCGTCACGGGCCGCGCACAGAACCGTCACCCTAGACTCGCACCTGATCGTGCGGTCGGGGATCGCACAGGAGCTTCATCCCATGACCATGACCTCTTCCGCAGCCACGCCCGCGCGCCGCCGTCGGGTGCGCCTGGCGCTGCTGAGTGCGCTCGTGCTGGCCGCCGCGCCGGCGGCCACGGCCGGCGCGGCGGATGACCCGCTGACCTCGCCCGGAGTGACCTTCGTCGCAACACCGACCGGCGACGCTGTTCTGGCCGAGGGGCAGCCGCTCACACTGGCGCTGCACGCGGAGAACGCCACCGGAACCCCGGTGGCGTCTGGCAGTGTGAGCATCGCGGTGACCGACACGGCGCTCTCCACCCGCGAGGCGCTGCGGGAATGGCTCGCCGACGCCACGCCCGACGCGGCTGCTCGGGAGATCGGCACGGCCGTGATCGGTGAGCTCGACCCCTTCGCTCAGCGCACAGAGATGGCCACGGTCGATCCCGACGCGACCGGCCTTCGGCAACTCCCCCCGGGGGTGTACCCGCTCACCGCGACGTACGTGTCGGAGCGCGGAGATCTCACGGCGGGCAGCGTGCTGGTCGTGCCGGATGCCGCCGCCTCGGCATCCGTCGGCGTCATCGTACCGATCACGACACCGGCCCGATCGGTCGGCCTGCTCACGAGCGACGAACTCGCCGCCGCGGTGGGCCCGGGGGGCGATCTGCGCGCACAGCTGGATGCGGTCACCGGCACCGCCGCGATACTGGCGGTGGATCCGGCGATCGTCGCCTCCATCCGGGTACTCGGTTCCTCGGCACCCGCGTCGGCACGCACATGGCTGGGCGAGCTGATGTCTCTGCCGAACACGCGATTCGCCCTGCAGTTCGGCGATGCCGATCTCGCCACGCAGTTCGGCGCCGGCCTCAGCGCACCGCTGACCGTGACGACGCTCGACCCCGCGATGTCGGCGAGCGACTTCAGCGCGAGCACACCCGCCTCGCCTCCGCCGACTCCGCTGCCGACTCCTTCGCCGACCACCGATCCCGAGTCCGCCCTTCCGGCCCTCGAGGTGCTCATGGACATCGGCAGCGCCCGCGACGGCCTGTACTGGCCGGCCACGGGCACGGCGGGAGCGGCCACGGCCGCGGCCGTGGCCGCGCTGGGGTCCGATGCGGCCCCCGCTGTCGCACTCGTGCCGTCATCCGTGGCGGCGGGATCGACCTCCGGTCGAGCGAACGCGGGTGTCGCACAGCTCATCGTCTACGACGCCGATGTCTCCAGCGCCCTCCGGTCCGTTTCAGTGGCGAGCGGCACCGTCGATCGGGCGCGCGCGCGCGCCGCGGCATCCGCCTTCACCGCTCTGGCGAATGCGCAATCACCGGGTGCCGGACTGCTCGTGACGATCGACCGCGGTGCGGACCGGTCCGCCGCCGCCCTCCGCGACGCCGTCGGCGCAGCGTACAGCCTCCCCGGGCGCACGCCGGCCGGGCTCGACGCCTTTCTCGACGCCGCGCCGTCGGCGGTGACCCTCAGCGACGTGGCCGCGGACCCTGGCCGCGTGACGGCGCTCACGGAGCTCCTCACCGATGAGGCCGCACTGGGAGCGTTCTCGTCGATCCTCACGGACCCGAGCGTCCTCACGGGGCCCGAGCGCACCTCGATCCTCCAGCTGATCGGCAACGCGTGGCTGCCGGATGCCGACGAGTTCGCCGATGGCGTCACCGGGCATCGGGCGACGACGCGGTCGACGCTGAACGCCGTCGCACTCATCCCGCCCTCGGGACTCACCCTCGCTGCCTCGAGTGCGTCGCTCGGTTTCACGATCCGAAACGATCTGCCGTGGCCGGTGTCGCTCGTGGTGATGACGACGCCGAACGACCCCCGGGTCATCGTCCAGAACGCGACCCCTGTGGAGGTCGGCGCGCAGCAGAACTCCCGCGCCGAGGTCCCTATCGAGGCCCGGGTCGGCAGCGGCGAGTCGAACCTGACGGTGCAGGTGCGCAGTCCCTCCATGGTCGCGATCGGCGACCCCGTCTCAGTCGACGTGTCGGTGCGCGCCGAGTGGGAATCGGTCGGAATCATCGTGCTCGTCTCGCTCGTCGCCGCCATGCTCATCCTCGGCGTGATTCGCACGATCGTGCGCCGCCGGGCGGGCGCTGCTGCGGAGAGTGCGGATGGCTAGTCTCGGCCGGGCGAGCGCCATCATCGGCGCCGGCACCCTCGTCTCGCGGCTGACCGGCCTGCTGCGCTCGGTCGTGCTGGTCGCCGTGGTCGGGTCGTACGGCAGTCGTGCGGCGGATGCGTTCACGACGGCGAACATGCTGCCGACGAACATCTACGAGCTCGTCGCCGCGGGGGTGATCACCGGCATCATCGTGCCGCAGATCGTCAAGGCGGCGGCCCACACCGACGGCGGATCGCGCTTCGTCTCGAAACTGCTGACTCTCGGGACCGTGCTGCTGTTGGCGGCCACCGTCGTGATCATGGCGCTCGCGCCGCTGCTCATCTGGCTCTACGTTCCCGGTTATACGCCCGAGCAGAGCGCGCTGGCGCTCTCTCTCGCCTACTGGTGCCTGCCGCAGCTGCTCTTCTACGGCCTCTATGCCCTGCTCGGGGAGGTCCTCAACGCTCGCAGGGTCTTCGGCCCGTACAGCTGGGCACCCACCGTCAACAACCTCGTCTCGATCGCAGGCTTCGGCGTGTTCCTCGCCGCCTTCGGGGGTCCCTTCACGGAAGTATCCGACTGGAACAGCACGATGGTGACGCTCCTCGGGGGAACGGCCACGCTGGGGATCGCCCTCCAGGCGGCCGTGCTCATCTTCTTCTGGCGTCGCACCGGATTGCACATCCGTCCCGATTTCCGCTGGCGCGGCATGGGGCTGCGTCACATCGGAACCCTCGCCGGGTGGACCTTCCTCACGGTCGTCGTCGGGCAGGTCGCCGGCCTCATCCAGTCGCGTGTCGTGTCGGATGCATCCGGATCGGCCGGTATCACCGTCATCGTCTACGCGTGGCTGATCTTCATGCTTCCGCACTCGATCGTGGCGATGTCGATCTCGACGACCTACTTCACGCGAATGTCCGAGCAGGTCGCCGCCGGCGAGTTCGATCAGATCGGCCCCAACCTCGACGAATCGATCCGAGCGCTCAGCGTCTTCGCGTTCGGCTTCATGGCGGCTCTCGCCGCAGCATCGGTCCCGCTCTCCCGGATCTTCACGAACAGCGCTTCCGGCGCGGTCGCGATGGCATGGGTGCTTTGCGCCTACCTGATCGCGCTCGTGCCGTTCGGTGTGCTCGTCATCGTCCGGCGGGCGTTCTTCGCGTTCCAAGACACACGGACGCCGTTTACCTTCGCCGTCGTCCAGGCGGTCCTCGCCGCAACGGGTGCGCTTCTGGCCGCGCTCGCCGTGGGCGCCGGGTGGCTGCCGCTCGCTTTCCTCGCTGTCGCGGTTGCTCTGACCCAGTCCGTATCGACCTTCGTGCAGCTCCCGGTCGCGCTGCGCCTCTTGCGCCGTCACACCGGGCGCCTGCGACTCGGCGCGACCTGGCGTGCCCTCGGCCGCTTCACGCTCGCTTCCGTGCCGAGCTTCGCGGCCGGGTGGCTGACGTTCCTGCTCCTCGGCGGCACGGAGGGCTGGACGGCGACCGATCGTGTGCCCGGAGCGGTCGGCGCGGCCACCATCGGCGCCGCCACCCTGGTGGTCTACGTCGCCATGCTCGCTGTGCTGCGTGCACCGGAGCTGGCGATCGCCATACGCACTGCACGGCGTCTGACCGGCCGCTGAGAATCGACCGCCTCCGTATGGTGATGGAATAGGCCCCGGTTACCATGGGTTGACTGCGGTGAGGCCCGCCCGGCCTCTCTCACCAAGGAGGATTCGCGTGCGACAGGTCATCATCATCGGCTCCGGCCCGGCGGGTTACACGGCGGCCATCTATGCGGCGCGCGCGAACCTGTCTCCCCTCGTCATCGCCAGCTCGGTCGAAGCCGGCGGTGAACTCATGAACACGACCGAAGTCGAGAATTTCCCCGGCTTTCCCGAGGCCATCATGGGCCCGGACCTCATGGCGAAGATGCAAGAGCAGGCCGAGCGCTTCGGGGCAGAGGTCGTCTACGACGACGTCGTCTCACTCGATGTGTCCGGCGCAGTGAAGACGGTCACTCTGGGGTCCGGCAAGGTCCACGAAGCGGATGCCGTCGTCTACGCCACCGGATCGGCGCCGCGCAAGATCGGCATCGAGGGAGAAGCGAGACTGTCGGGGCGGGGCGTTTCGTACTGCGCAACGTGCGATGGATTCTTCTTCCGAGACCGCGTGATCGCGGTGGTCGGGGGCGGCGATTCTGCGATGGAGGAGGCGACCTTCCTCACGAAGTTCGCCTCGAAGGTCTACATCATCCACCGTCGCGGCGAACTGCGCGCGTCGAAGATCATGCAGCAGCGCGCCGAGCGAAACGAGAAGATCGAGTTCGTCTGGAACAGCGCGATCGTCGACATCCTGGGCGAAGAGGCCGTGACCGGCGTCGTCCTCGAGGACACCGTCGATGGCTCGCGCCGAGAGTTGGCGCTTTCCGGTGTCTTCGTAGCGATCGGCAACGACCCGCGCACGCATCTCGTGCACGGCGTCCTCGATCTCACCGACGCGGGAACCGTCTGGGTCGATGGACGGTCATCGCGAACCTCCGTTCCCGGAGTCTTCGCCGCGGGCGACGTGATCGATCCGACCTACCGCCAGGCCGTCACGGCGGCGGGCAGCGGCACCGTGGCCGCACTCGACGTCGAGCACTACCTCGCCGCGCTGGGCGAGGCGGGAGCACCGGCCGACGACGCGTCGGAGATCGACGCACTCCCCACCGTCTGAGTGGGCGCCCCGCCGGGGAACAATCCCCGGCATCCTGAGGTTCTACGAAACGAACACTTCTGTAAGGAGAAGAACATGACTTCGAAGGCCACGAGCGAGAGCACCTGGAAGCAGGATGTCATCGAGGCCGACGGCCCCGTGCTGGTTGACTTCTGGGCCGCCTGGTGCGGACCGTGTCGCATGGTTAGCCCGATCCTCGACGAGATCCAGGCGGAGAACGGCGAGAAGATCACCGTTCTGAAGCTCAATGTCGATGAGAACCCCAACCTCGCGATGCAGTATCAGATCACGTCGATCCCCGCGATGAAGGTCTTCAACAAGGGCCAGGTCGAGAAGACGATCATCGGCGCCAAGCCGAAGTTCGCGCTCGAGCAGGACCTTGCGGCTTACCTCGCCTGATCACCAGGCGAAAGCCCCTGACCCGATGATTCGGGTCAGGGGCTTTCGCGTTCCATCGGCTCGGTTCGCACCCCCACGTCCCACACACGATGCAGCTCACCACCGAGGAGACTCCACACCGCAGGCGTGAGCTCGGGATGTTGCAGCGCAATCTGACGCAGGACGCGATAGTTGCGCGCGTCGGTCGGACGGGCGCCACCGTCCGACGTGATGTTCTCGGCGCGAAGCGTCAGCACGACGAGCTCATCGACCGACGGCAGGTCCTCCATGAAATCCCACGGATCCTCACCCGACCGTACGCGCTCCTCGATCAGGACCGACAGCTCGTCCGACGCTTCTGCACGCAGCAACTCGAGACTGGCACGGCGCGGGAGGCTGAATTCGTCCGTCACTCATCCAGCCTACGACGACCGGGGGGGCCTGTCGTCAGGGGGTTCCGTACCCGGTCTCACCGATTTCACCGAGGATGCGGTTGAGATCCTGCACTGTAGCAAAATCAATGTTGATCTGGCCTTTTCGAGAGCTCAAGGTAATCTTGACCTTGGTGTTCAAACGGTCACCCAGACGCTCGGCAACCTCATCGAGATGAGCCCGACGCGCACCCGCCTTGGGAGCAACCGGACGTGGTGAACCGGCACCGGTCATCTTGGCGGCCGCCTCGGCCGCGCGCACGGACAGATCCTCGTTGACGATCTTGTCGGATAGTCGCTGCATGGCACCGACATCCTCGAGGGACAGGATCGCGCGGGCATGGCCGGCGCTCAGCACGCCGGCGGCAACACGCTGCTGCACCGGAACGGGAAGCTTCAGCAGCCGGATGGTGTTGCTGATCTGCGGACGGGACCGGCCGATGCGCTGGGATAGTTCCTCTTGAGTGATCGAGAAGTCATCGAGGAGCTGCTGGTACGCCGATGCCTCCTCCAGTGGATTCAGCTGGGAGCGGTGCAGGTTCTCGAGCAGCGCATCGCGGAGAAGGTTCTCATCCGAAGTGTCGCGGACGATCGCAGGGATGGAGGACAGGCCGGCCTCGCGGGCCGCACGCGTGCGGCGCTCGCCCATGATCAGTTCGTAGTCGCCGCCGTCGTTCATGCGCACGACGACCGGTTGGAGCACGCCGAACTCCCGCACGCTGTGGACGAGCTCGGCGAGGTCATCCGCGTCGAAGTTCGTCCGCGGCTGGCGCGGGTTGGGGACGATGTCGTGGGGGTTCACGTCGATGAGGCGCGCTCCGGGCACGACGACCAGATCGGTCTCCTGCTCCGGCACCCGTGCGCTGTCCGAGAGGGAGGCTCCGGGGAAGAACACGTCGACCGGCCTGGCGTCGGACGATTCATTCGTCGGGATGAGTGCTCCGATGCCCCTCCCGAGTCCCGTTCGCTTTGCCATCAGTGAGCTCCCTTGCTATCTGTGTTCGTCAGCCCACGTTGTGCAAGCTCGACCGCGGCTTCGCGGTAGGCGACGGCGCCCGCGGAGTCACCGTCGTAGGCGATGACGCTCTGCCCGAAGCTGGGCGCTTCGGAGACACGCACCGACCGCGGTATGACCGTGGCGAGGACCTCCTGGGGAAAGTGGGTCCGCACTTCATCGGCCACCTGCTGCGCGAGGCGCGTGCGACCGTCGTACATCGTCAAGAGGATCGTAGACAGATGGAGATTCGGGTTGAGGTGTTTCTGGATCATCCGCACGCTCCCCATCAGCTGGCTGAGCCCCTCCAGTGCGTAATACTCGCACTGGATCGGGATGAGGAGCTCGTCTGCGGCCGTGAACGCATTGATGGTGAGGAGCCCGAGAGATGGCGGGCAGTCGATGAACACGAAGTCGAGGGGTTCCTCGAGGCCTCTGATGTAGTCGTCGAGTGCCGCACGAAGACGATGCTCTCGCGCGACTTGCGACACGAGCTCGATCTCGGCGCCCGCGAGGTGAATGGTGCTGGGTGCGCAGAACAACCGGGGTGACTCAGGGCTCACCTGCACGATGTCGGCCAGTGGGAACTCGTCGATCAGCACGTCGTAGACACTGGGAATGTCTGCCGTGTGCGGCACGCCGAGCGCCGTCGAGGCGTTCCCCTGTGGGTCGAGATCGATGACGAGCACCCGGGCGCCCACTGACGCGAGCGCCGAGGCGATGTTCACCGCCGTGGTCGTTTTCCCCACCCCGCCCTTCTGGTTCGAGACCGTCAGGATGCGTGTATTGCCGGTGAAGTCGATCTCCAGAGCCGCGAGAGCCTTGCGACGAGCGGTCAGATCAGCGAGTTCTCGTGCAATGGGACTGTCGGCCAGGAGGGGTGCGGGAGAGTTCGCGTTCTCCGATTGCTGCACCATCAACTCCTGTCTTGCCGGGGGCTCTCCCACTGTAGTCGGTGTGGTTTCGATACGGCGCCTCCGGCGCCTACTCAACCACCGAGGCGGCGCGCCCCGGTGATCGAGATCACCCAGACTCCCCATCCCCTGCATCGAGATCAGCCATGCGATCCCCGAACTTCTTTCGACTGAGCCCGGGAAGGTTCTCACCCTCAAACGTGATCAACGCCATCCGCTTGGCGCGACTCCAGCCCTGCACTTGCTTCTCGCGCGCAAAGGCGTCGTGGACGTTGTCATACTTTTCGCTGTAGACCAACGTCACCGGACGGCGGCGCTTGGTGTATTCCGCGCCTTCGCCGATGTCGTGGAGCCAGACCCTCTTGTCGAGATTGCGACAGCTGCCGACATAGAAGCTGCCATCGGAGCACTTCAGGATGTACATGTAGGGCATTCCAAGAGGATGCCGCAGCACCTATCGTCGAGGGTCCTTCGACGCCCCAGCTGGGGAAACCAGCACATCCGCCACCTTGTGGAGGAAGCAATGAGAGCATGCGCGGGTGAGGTGAAGTGAGCCGTGGTTTCAATACGGCGCCTCCGGTGCCTACTCAACCACCGAAG
>WOYI010386514.1_pt3 | contig 13536 bp, 14 predicted proteins | sample 6423411 | NCBI WGS metagenome assembly WOYI01 (sample SAMN13441803, study PRJNA592873) | oil field metagenome | biome: oil field; feature: oil-well bore; material: oil-contaminated soil; isolation source: oil-contaminated soil from oil-well borehole | place: Germany: Wietze | collected 2016-10-18 ...
CGGGTGATGATTCAGCCGTAACCTCTTCAATGGCTGATTCTGCGGCAATCTCTTCAATGGCTGATTCTGCGGCAATCTCTTCCTGTGCTGATTCTGCAGCAGCTCCTTCAGCGGCTGATTCTGCGGCAACCTCTTCAGTGGATGATTCTGCGGCAATCTCTTCAACGGCCTTGTCCTCAGCTCCGTTCTCTGTTACATTAAGGTCCTCGTCTCCGATGTTTTCGACCTGTTCCTTGTTTTCACTCATTTCAATAAATTACTTAACAATTAATAAGTTAGACATTATGTTGTTTAAAAATTGGTTGCAAAGATAGCAATTTTTTTATTCAGCAAAAGAACAATAAGCAGATTTTCAGACGTTAAGAATTAACAGGGACCGATAAAGGACCTTCAACCTTCATATTGCTCCTTTTTTCTATTTTTGTCTTTTGTATAACTAATTTCTTTTGCTGATGAAGGGGATTATTCTTGCCGGCGGTGCCGGCACACGGCTTCACCCCATCACCGAGGCCGTTTCCAAGCAACTGTTGCCGGTCTATGACAAGCCGATGATATATTACCCGCTCTCGGCGCTGATGCTCGCGGGGATACGCGATGTGCTTCTGATTTCCACACCGCGCGACCTTCCGGGCTTCCGCTCCCTGCTGGGCGACGGCTCGAGGCTCGGCATGCAGTTCTCCTATCGCGAGCAGCCCTCACCTGACGGACTGGCGCAGGCATTTATCATAGGGGAGGATTTCATCGGCAGCGACAATGTATGCATGATCCTTGGCGACAACATCTTTTACGGCCATGGTTTCGGCACCATACTCAGGGAGTCAGCCACCCTGAAAAAGGGTGCTGCGGTATTCGGATATGCCGTAAATGACCCTGAACGCTACGGCGTCGTCGAATTCGATGACAGTTTCAGGGCAGTGAGCATCGAGGAGAAACCTCAGAAGCCGAAATCGAACTATGCCGTTACCGGACTCTATTTCTATGACAACACCGTGGCATCACGGGCACGGACTCTCCGGCCCTCTCCCCGCGGCGAACTGGAGATAACAGACCTAAACCGGCTCTATCTTGAAGAGGGCCTGCTGGAGGTAAAACTCCTGGGACGCGGGATAGCATGGCTCGATACCGGTACCTTCGACAGCCTGCTGCAGGCATCCAACTTCATTGCAACCCTGGAACAGAGACAGGGACTGAGTGCCTCATGCATCGAGGAGATAGCCTATAAAAACGGCTTCATAACCAAAGATCAGCTGGTGGAACTGGCCAGACCAATGGCAAAGAGCCAGTACGGCCAGTACCTGCTTAAACTGGCAAACGACCAGAACTGACATGAGAGTACATGAAACCGAATTCCCCGGCCTGCTGATCATTGAGCCTGACGTGTTCAATGATCCGCGCGGCTACTTCTTCGAGAGCTACAACAAGCGTAAATTCAGTGAGAACGGGGTGATCTACGAACCGGTACAGGACAACGAATCCAGCTCCTCGGCAGGCGTCATACGCGGACTGCATTACCAGGAAGAGCCCTTCGCTCAGGCAAAACTGATCAGGGTGATCGAAGGACGCATCTATGATGTGGCCCTGGACCTTCGCAGGGGCTCCCCCACCTTCGGAAAGTGGTACGGACTGATCATAGACTCGGAAAAGAAACTTCAGTTCCTGATACCCAAAGGTTTTGCACACGGCTTCTCGGTGCTGAGCGAGAAGGCCATCGTGCTGTACAAGTGCGACAATAACTATTCTGTGGCACATGAGCGGGGCATAAACGCCATGGACCCCGCCCTCGGTATCAACTGGATGATTGAAAAGGGCAGCGAGATAATCAGCCCCAAAGATTTGAGGCAACCGTTGTTCAGGGATATGGAAACCAACTTTATCTTTAGTGAATGACGACCATCCTGGTGACCGGTGCTTCCGGACAGCTCGGCAGCGAGATCAGAGAGAGATCTGCCCGTTACAGCGGATATGATTTTGTATTTACCGACCTGAACGAGCTCGATATCACCAATCCTCATTCGACCTCCGCAATCATCGCTGAACACTCTCCCTCCTGGATCGTCAACTGTGCAGCCTGGACTGCCGTCGACAGGGCCGAGGATGAAGAGGAGACTGCAACGCTCATCAACGGCAAGGGTGTTGAAAATATCGTCAGCGCCCTGCCGGGAACAGACTGCAGGCTGATACAGATATCGACCGATTATGTCTTTGACGGCAACAGCCCGGTACCGTGGTCCGAGGATGATCTGCCCTCGCCTGTCTCCGCCTACGGCCGCAGCAAGCTTGCCGGCGAGAGGGCTGCAATGGGATGGCCCCATACTCTTATCATCCGCACCTCATGGCTCTACTCCTCCTACGGCAGCAATTTTGTCAGAACCATCCTGCGTAAGGCCGGGTCGGAAGAGAACATCAGCGTGGTGTTTGACCAGGCAGGGTCGCCAACATATGCTGCAGACCTGGCGGCAGCAATTCTCGACATCATCAGCGGCGTCATCCAGAACAGGCACCTCTTCGTGCCCGGCATATTCAACTACTCCAATGAGGGAGTCTGCAGCTGGTATGACCTGGCAACGGAGATCGTGGCAGCCGCAGGATCAGCCTGCAAAGTAATACCGGTAAGGAGTTCGCAGTTTCCGTCGAAGGTCAGAAGACCGGCATACAGCGTACTCGATAAAAGCAAGATCAGGGAACATTACAATCTGGCCATACCGCACTGGCGCACCAGTCTTAACAACTGCATTTCAAAAATCAACCGAATATGATCAACATCAACGAAATCAGGAAAAAAGCCACATCCTGGCTTGGTGAAGAATTTGACGAACCTACCCGCAGAGAGGTACAGAACCTGCTTGACAATGATGAAAAAGGACTCATCGATGCCTTCTACCAGGATCTTGAGTTCGGTACCGGGGGACTGCGCGGCATCATGGGTGCCGGCACCAACAGGATGAACCGCTATACCCTCGGCATGGCTACCCAGGGCTTTGCAAACTACCTCAGGAAACATGCAGCCAATCCTGCAGTAATCAAGGTGGCCATCGCACACGACTGCCGTAATAACAGCAGCTATTTCGCCAGGGTGACAGCCGACATCTTCACTGCCAACGGCTTTACAGCATACCTCTTTGAGTCACTCAGGCCGACGCCTGAACTGTCATTTGCAATAAGACTGTACGGGTGCGACGGCGGGGTCAACATCACCGCCTCTCACAATCCCGGGGAGTACAACGGCTACAAGGTGTCATGGAACGACGGCGGACAGGTGGTCTCGCCCCATGACAAAGGCATTATCGAGGAGGTACGCAAAATCAGGTCGGTGAGTGAGATCAAAACCGGCGGCGACGAGTCACGGATCATCATGCTAGGTGAGGAGACAGATAAAAAATACCTTGAGGCAGTAACGGCTCTCAGCATCAATCCGGATGTGATCAGGCGCCATCATGACATGGGAATAGTCTACACCCCGCTCCACGGAACGGGTTACAAGATTGTCCCCGAGGCACTTGCAATGTACGGGTTCACAAATGTGCACACAGTAAAGGAGCAGTCAGTACCCGACGGCAACTTCCCGACAGTCCGTTCCCCCAACCCTGAGGAACCTGATGCACTCTCCATGGCCGTGGCGCTGGCCGGGGAGAAGGGAGCCGACCTGGTCATGGCCACTGACCCCGACGGCGACCGCCTGGGTGTGGCCGTCAGAAAACCCTCCGGTGAGTTTATCCTGCTGAATGGAAACCAGACCGGCGCACTGCTCACCTGGTACATTATCTCGCAGAAAAAACAGAATGGGGAGCTCAAGGGCAATGAATACATTATTTATACCATTGTCACGTCCGACCTTCTGGGGAGTATTGCCGCCAGCAACGGTGTGAAGTCGTACAAGGTACTGACAGGCTTCAAATTCTTTGCCAAGCTGATGCGCGACCTTGAGGGCAGGGAGAAATATATCGGCGGCGGCGAGGAGAGCTTCGGATACCTTGCAGGCGACTATGTACGCGACAAGGACGGCGTCTCAGCCATCACCCTTATTGCCGAGACGGCTGCCTGGGCACGTGACAACGGAAAATCGCTGTGGGAGCTGTTGCTCGATATCTATGCCAAGTACGGCCTCTACCGCGAGAAGCTGGTTAATGTTGTGAGGAAGGGCGCCGAGGGTGCAGCAGAGATAAAGAGCATGATGGAAGGATTCCGCAACAACCCGCCGAAGGAGATAGCCGGCAGCAAAGTGATAATGTACAATGATTACCTTGAACTGCTGTCAACGGACCTTGTCACAGGAGAGAAGAGCCCCCTGCAAATGGAGAAGTCAAACGTACTGCAGTTCTTCCTGGACGACGGAACAAAGATCTCCGTCCGCCCCTCCGGCACCGAGCCGAAAATAAAGTTCTATTTCAGCGCCAACACGGAGATGAATGATGTAACCCGGTTTGAAGAGCAGTGGCAGAAACTTGAGCAGAGGATAGACAATATAATAGCAGACATGAAACTATGAAGTCATACCGCAAAGAGCTCTGGGTTGAGACCCCTAACAGGAGAGGCTATATAAACATTACCCCACAGGTGGAACAGTGCCTGTCCGCCAGCGGCATCAGGGAGGGGCTGGTGCTGGTTAACGCGATGCACATAACCAGCTCGGTATTCATCAATGATGACGAGAGCGGGCTGCATCACGACTTTGAGGTCTGGCTTGAAAAGCTGGCACCCGAGAAACCTCACTCGCAGTACAGGCATAACGGCTTTGAGGATAATGCCGATGCACACATGAAGCGTCAGCTCATGGGTCGTGAGGTGGTGGTAGCCATAACTGAGGGCAGGCTCGACTTCGGTCCCTGGGAGCAGATCTTCTACGGCGAGTACGACGGCAAGCGGCGCAAACGGATACTGGTAAAAATCATCGGAGAGTAATACACCGGATTGAGTTCCGGGTGGAGCGTGACCCTCCTGATTACAAAGCGAGGTTCCATGATACGCATCACCCTGAATCCACCCTGGCATCAGACTACCCTGCAGGCCAGGGGGGAGGTTATGCTTGCCATCCCTTTACGGCAGCCGCCTGCCTGGGAACCAGGTATAGTGTAGACATGCACTTGCCGATCGTAAATGCGATGGCAGCAGCAACCACCCCTGCCATGTTCAGGAATACCACGCACACAAACAGGACCATGATTATGGAGATGAGCTCCACGGCAATAGCCTTTGATATCGGGCCCGTGGTGCCGTTGATAATAAGCAGTGATCTCTGAAAATTCAGAAGAATTGTCTGAGCGGGCAGGAAAATCACCAGTGCTATGTGGGCCAGCCTGGCAACAAAACCCCCGCAGCACCGCTGCCTGCTGCCGCCTCCGCTGCAATCCGGCTGCTCGCTTGAATGACCCACCGGGTCATTCATTCACGCTCGTCCCTCTATTTCCTAAAATAGCTTTCCGGAAAATTCACCAGGTACACCTTCTCCGTCGCCCTTGTCAGCGCCGTGTAGAACCAGCGCAGGTAGTCAATGGTAGGCTCCTGCCGGCTGAACATACCCTGGTCAATGAAGACCCGCTCCCACTGTCCTCCCTGCGACTTGTGGCAGGTGACCGCATATGCGAATTTAATCTGCAGGGCATTGTAATATGGATCATCCCTTACAGCCTCATACTGTTTTCTCTTCGATCTGATACCCGGATGGTCAGCCAGCACTGAGAAATAGAGCTCACGCGATTTCTCGGCAGTAAGTGAGGGGGTAGGCAGCGTCAGGGTGTCGAGCATCACTTTCGCATCGATCTCAAGCTCTGCATCTCGAAACCATAGGGTCATCTCTGCAAATCGCATGCCGTGCATCTCCTCAAACTTCCTGATTCTGCGCACCTCTGCTATATCCCCGTTGGCAATGAAGGAACTCTCCTCCTCATCCCTGAGCCAGTAATAATTGTTCTTAACAACCATTACGATATCACCGGTGCTTATCTCCTCCTCACGGTAAAAGACACGGTTGCGGATGCCCTGGTTGTACCTGTTTGCCAGGTTGTTGGAGTTGACTACCACAATGGCACCGTCGGTACCGCACCTGTCATATGACTCACTCAGCCTCTCTATCAGGTCGTTGCCGCTTAATCTCTCGATATCGTCATATGGCTGCAGCACCAGCTCCGGCACCGACAGGTCTCCGTCGTTAACCTGTTGTCTTACGGCGGTGGCATTCATCAATATGCCGGACCCCTCGCTCTGCCGGATCACCTGACGCAGCTCGAAGGTCTCAAGGGCAAAACCGGTAGCCCGCAGCACGTTCTCATCCAGGGCCGGACTGACTATTGATCCCACCGGCGGCAGCTGTGCCACGTCACCCACAAGCACCAGCTTACAGTCCCGGCCCGTATAGACGTACTCCATCAGATCCTCCAGCAGCTTGCCGCTGCCGAACATCGAACCCTCCGAAGACTCATCGGGAATCATTGACGACTCATCCACGATAAAGAATGTATCCTTGTGCAGGTTGCGGTCAAGGACAAATTTACCGACCCCGTCAGTGGCCGACTTCTGCCTGTAAATCTTCCGGTGGATGGTGTAGGCCTCCTGTCCTGAATAGGACCTCAGCACCTTGGCAGCCCTGCCTGTTGGCGCAAGAAGAACAGACTTCTGCCGCAGCGTGATGAGAGTGCTAACCAGTGAGGCGATGATGCTTGTCTTGCCTGTACCGGCATAACCGGTCAAGAGAAATATCACATCATTGGTATTGGCAATAATGAATTCCGCCAGCAGACGCATGCAGTCAGACTGATCCGCGGTAGGCATGTATCCCAGATTCTTTTCCAGAAGATTGTAGATATTCTCCTTCCTCATTTTCTTTTTACAATCCGTTTACCGGTCTGCTTTTTTTTTAAATTTGCACAAAGTTACTCAACAATCTATCGGAAAAATATGAAAACGGCTCTCAACATCGTATTTTCAGTGATTATTCTTGTGTTGGCTTATTTCCTCATCCAGAGCATCATGGAACCCATCCGCTTCAACAGGGAAAAGGATGCAAGGGAAGCGGCTATCAAAGAAAGGCTTATCGACATCCGTACCGCCCAGGAGGCTTTCAAGTCAGTCAAAGGATACTATACCGGAAGCTTTGACACCCTGATTACATTCCTGAAGACCGACTCCCTGCCTCTCGTCTTCAAAAGGGGTGCACTAACTGACGAGATGATCGCAGAGGGTATCACCAGCGAGAGAGAAGCCGTAAAAAGAGGACTCATCAGCAGGGATACAAGCTACATTCCGGTGCGTGATTCAATCTTCTACGAGGGTTATCCCATCGATAGCCTTAGATTTGTCCCCGGAATGGAGAATACAGAGTTCCAGATGTCAGCTGGCAGGGTGATGACCTCCTCAATGGTGATGGTCAACGTATTTGAGGCCTATGTCCTCAACGATGTCTTCCTTGGCGATCTTGACCGCCAGCTGGTGGTGAACTATAATGATCAGAAGACAAAAATCACCGGTTTCCCGGGCATGAAAGTGGGTGACGTTAAAGTACCCAATAACAATGCCGGGAACTGGGAGGATTGATGAGCAGGTCGCAGCTATATCCCCTGGAGCTCCTCGACGAGACCCTCGACATAAACGCGACAGACAACTACGACCTTTCACTCGAGCTTTCTGAAGAGGGCGTCTCACTGGCGGTTCTTGACCTCCTGCGGGGCAAGTATGTCATGCTTAGACACTACCCGCGCGCTATTCCTGATGACACAGGTCTCAGGCCAATCAAGGAGATCATTGAAGCTGATGACTTTCTGAAAAGAAAGTACCGGAAGGTATTCATCACCGTCCCTTCGCTGCGCTACACCATGGTACCGGCACCCGTTTATGAGCCGGCACTGAAGGAGGATTACTTCCGCTTCAACCATCACTCAACGGAAGGTACGACGGTCTTCTCCAACAGGCTTGATTTTCCCGACGGCTATGTATTGTTCTCTGCAGAAGAGGATGTGATTGAACAGCTTGCCTCGGGATGGCGCGACGTCACGCCCTGGCATCACACCAGGCCGCTGCTGCACCATGTCTCGGCTGCATGCCGTACCTCCGAGAAAAGATATATTCACCTGCACTTTGAGAAGAGCTTCATCACGGTGATTATAGCCGAGAACAGGAACCTTGTCTTTTGCAACAGCTTTGCCTGCTCCACGGTATCTGACACGGGCTATTTTCTCTTCAACGTACTGGACAGGAGAGGCATCTCAAAAGAAGAGACGATCTATATCAGCGGGACGGTTGGGCCCTACAGTGAGAGCCATATCTCACTGCTGAACTTTGCAGAGAACATTAAATTCGCTGCACCGCTTATAAAGCACAGTTTCAGCTACGTGATGAATGAAGTGCATCTACACCGCTGGCTCAATCTCTTCACGGCAGCATCGTGCGAATAATCGGAGGGCGACTTAAAGGAAGACTTATCGAGCCTCCCGCAGGATTCAAAGCCCGGCCCACAACCGACTTTGCACGTGAAGGCCTGCTGAACCTTCTCAATAACAGATATGACTTCCCTGAGATATCTCTTCTCGACCTCTTCGGGGGTACCGGAGCCATCAGCTATGAATTTGCATCACGGGGCACCACTGACATTGATATCATTGAGACCGACAGGCGCAACTGTGAATTCATCCGTCATACTCTGCGGAGCCTGGAGCTCACCTCAGCAAAGGTCCACCGGCTGGATGTACGCGACTGGCTGAAGATATGCCACAAGCAATATGATATCATTTTCGCTGACCCGCCCTATGCTCTCCGGTGGCTCACGGAATTACCCGACATGGTCATGGCATCAGGAGCCGTACACGACTCCACCCTCTTTATCCTTGAACATCCCAAGACAGTTGATTTCTCCATCCACCCATCACTGACCGACCACCGCAGATACGGAAACGTGAATTTCAGTTTGTTCAGGCTATCAGAATCATAGATAGTCAGTGTCAGAATATGCAGTTAATTAGTGCCCTGTGCCTGTTTAATTTCATTAAGCACCCTCTCCGGCGTGAAGGGCACCCTGAAGAGCCTGGCACCGGTGGCGTCAAAGATGGCGTTGCCCACTGCCGCACCCACACCTATGATGGCTGGCTCGCCGCCACCCTGCGGCGGCTGATCTTTCCTGTCCATGATGACGCATTCAAGCTTCGGAAGCCATGAGAACCTCGGTATCTGGTAACTGTCGAAGTTCCTGTCGCGTATATTGCCTCCGTCATACTTCACCTCCTCAGTGAGTGTATAGCCCAGTCCCATGGTTAGGCAGCCTTCCATCTGCAGCAGGGCACCCTGTGGGTTGACACAGAGGCCCATGTCCTGTGCGCATACCAGCCTTAACACCTTTACCCTGCCGGTCCTCTCGCTGACCTTCACCTCAGCCATATGGGCCACCCAGGTGCCGGCGTCGGTACCGCAGGAAATACCTATCCCTCTTCCTGAAGGGGTTTTACCTGGTACATATCCGAATTTATCTGCCACCGCTTTAAGCACACCAATCATCTTCTCATCTTTGAGGTTCTTCAGCCGGAACTCCAGCGGGTCAATGCCTGCCGATGCGGCCATAATGTCTATCTGGGTCTCGCGCGCAAAAGTGTTGGTGTTGTTGTTGGGTGCCCGCCAGGCTCCGGTACCAAAGGGATGTACAGGATACTTGTCCCTCTCCTCACTGTAGCTGGTGATCCTTTGATTTGGCACATCATAGATAGCATCGGCACCGCGTGTTCCGGCAAGATATACATGGTAATCCCACAGAAGGATCTTTCCTTCACTGTCAATACCTGATTTCACCTTCACCACTGAGGCAGGATGGAATGTGTCATAGAAGAACTCCTCATCGCGTGTCCAGGCCACCATTACCGGCCTTCCGGTAATACGCGCCAGCTTTGCGGCCTCTACACCCTGGCGGTGAGGACTCTTCCCACCGAATCCTCCTCCGACGAAAGGAGTGATCACCCTCACTTTCTCCAGCGGCATGCCAAACTCCCTCACCAGGCTGTCCTGAAGTCCGAAGGGCGACTGTGTGGAGGCCCAAACCGTCAGCTTGTCTCCCTCAAAACGGGCAAGAGCCGTATGCGTTTCAATAGGAGCATGAGCAAGATAAGGGTCATGGTATTCCTGTTCGAACAGCTTGTCGCAGATCGGCGGTGCCGTCTCAGTGTCTCCTGCACTGCGCACGACATTGACCCTGTACTCACCTTTGTTGATATAATCAAAAACCGTCTCATCGCTGACCTTCATCTCATCATATGAGTATTGGGCGTCTATCCGTACCACAGCCAGGTCAACGAGGTCACGCTCCTCACTCAGCACTGCGATGAAGTCGCCGTCGCGGACTGCCCTCACCCCTTCGATCGCTTCAGCAGCGGAGAGGTCAGCAGAGACCAGTGTCGCCCCGTGCGACGGTGGCCTCAGTATACGTGCATGCAGCATGCCCGGCAGCTTCAGGTCACCGGTGTATTTGGCACGGCCCGTGACCTTGTCGTAGGCATCGCTGCGCATAAGGGATTTGCCCACTATGGTGAATTGGGTATGATCCTCCACCTGCGGCTTGACATCAAGGTATTTTTCGAGCTTCTTTCCCTTTGCCAGCTCTCCATAAGTGACACTATTCGATGCATCCCTGACGTCAGCTACAATGCCGTCTTTTACCTGGATCTGCCCTACGGGCACCCCTAGCCTGGCTGATGCCATCTGCACAAGCACTGCCCTGGCTTCTGCCGCCGCAGCCCTCATGGCCGGACCGAAGGCACGGATGGTCAGAGAGCCCCAGGTGCCAGCGTCCCAGGGGCACAGTTCAGTGTCGCCCATAACTATCTTCATCTTTGCAAGAGGCACATTAAGTTCCTCGGCCATCATCTGCAGCAGCGAGGTGACAATCCCCTGCCCCATCTCGATCTTGCCGGTGAAGCAGGTGACTGTTCCGTCTTCAGCGATGTGCAGGAAAGCATTGTAATCTTTTGTCAGGGTCCTGCGCTGCTCAGCTGGCAGTGCAAGCAGGCTGCCAAAGCTGAACGGATTGAACAGCAATACTATACCGCCTCCCAGTATCTTGAAGAAGTTCCTTCTTTTCATTCCTGTTCCAGCCCTTTCGGCGCTTTCAGTTAGTTTTTCCCTCTTCATTTCTTCTCTCCTCCCTTTATTTTTTCAGCTGCATCCTGTACGGCATCAATGATGCGTGTATGTGCTCCGCACCTGCATAGGTTATCTTCCAGCCCGGAGATGATGTCTTCCCGCGTTGGAGCCGGATTTTGTCCGAGTATGCCCACGGCAGTCATGATCATGCCCGATGTGCAGAAGCCGCACTGCAGGGCATCATGGTCGATAAAAGCCTGCTGGATGGGATGAAGCCTGCCATCCTGCTCCAGGCCTTCAATGGTGATCACGCTCTTGCCTGCCACTTCACTCACCGGCATCATGCATGATCTCACAGGCTCATTGTCGATCAACATGGTACAGGCACCGCAGAAACCTATTCCGCAGCCGAATTTTGTACCCGTGAGACCGAAATGATCCCTCAGAACCCACAGGAGTATCCGGTTAGGGTCGGTAACCAGCTCTACCTCTTCACTGTTCAGTTTGAATCGGATCGTCTCTTCCATCTTTTGTTAATTATATTCTGTTCATTCAAATAGTCGTCCCTGGTATCAATGTCCCTCAACACTGAGGGATCGTCTGTTTCAGCCTCGAACACATCCCCCGGGTATCGTGCCGCCAGTGCACGGAGGCCCTCCTTCTCCGGTAGTGCCATAACTTCCTCTCTGTAACCGCCGTCTATCAGCAGCGGATGGCCACGCCTGCCTTCGTATACTGGCACCACTATTCCCTTGCCTGATCTCTTACGGGCAGCTATCACCCTGTTTATCTCATCGGCACCAATCATTGGCTGGTCGCCCGGCATCACAACAACCGCCGTGCAGTCCTCAGGAAGAGCTTTTAATCCGCATCTCACCGATGAGAGCATTCCACTTTGGTAATCTGCATTATAGCAATGAACTACATCGTAACGGGATGTAATGCTCTTAATACCGTCACTTTCTGCTCCCAACACCAGCACCACTCCGCTGACATTAGATGACAGAGCGTTCTCAATCACCTGCTCAATGATGGTCCTCCCCATCCAGGGCAGCAGCATCTTTGGTGAGCCCATCCGTTTCGACTCACCTGCCGCCAGTATTATTGTCCAAACTCCATTCATATCTACCCCGAAGCCCGTAGTTGGAGACCGGGGGCCTTCAGTTCTTTTTTGCGGTATATCTTGCTGCCACAAGCTGGGCCGCTATGCTGACAGCTATCTCCTCCACTGTCTGTGATCCTATCTCCAGGCCGATGGGTGTGAATATTTCCTTCCACTCTGCCTCTGTGGCCCATCTGTTCTCAAGGAATCTCGCACGCATGGTCGCCACCTTGGTCCTGCTTCCCATCAGTCCCACGTATGCAGCTCCTGAACCAATGCAGGGCTTCAGTGCCTCGGCATCGCTGCTGTGCCCGCGGGTGACGATGACCACATAAGTATCCTTGTCCTTGCGCAGCTCACCCAGTGCTTCGCCAGTATTCTTAACGATTATGTTGTCAGCGTCGGGCAGGTTTTTGCGGTTTGCAAACTCACTGCGGTCGTCTATCACTGTAACCTCAAAGTCAAGCAGGCTTCCCATGTGCGACACCGCCTTTCCTACATGCCCGGCGCCTGCTATCAAAAGACGCGGAAGCGGGAACACAGGTTCAAGAATGAATCTTGTGGACCCGGCTGATTCCGGGGCAGGGAATGCGCCAAATTGCAGTTCCCTGTACCCGCTCTTGCTGCCAGACGCTATGATCCGGGCAGCCTCCTCTGTTATCCTGTCGCGTGACTCCGCCGGCAGCGGAAGATCGGCCTTGCCGGTGGTCCAGTATCTCTTTATCTGCATAGGGGCATTGCCAGAACCAGTGACACTGGTTACCAGCACGCCGGGGAATCCCTCCCGTATACTCTGATGCATTTCCCTGAAGACGTTTAAATGTCTCAGCGGGTCAGCGTCGACGAGTATGGTCAGTGTACCTCCGCAGAGAGCCTCTTCAGCGTCAGGGCCATCTTTGTCAAGGTTAAATCCGAGCAGGGCCGACTCACCTGTAACTGCACATCGGCCGGCATATTCCCTCACCTTGTTCTCCACTACGCCGCCTCCTACTGTGCCGGCAATGAGTTTACCATTGACAAATATGGCGGAGCTGCCCGGTTTCTGGGGCGTCGATCCGGTAGCCGCAGTTACTGTGGCAAGCACTACTCCCTGCATAAGAGGGTCAGTATCGGCTATCTGGAAATAAATGTTTTTCATGTTCAGGTTTCAGTACAAATATATAAAACCCCGGGGATTGCATTCAATAATTCTCGTATTTATCAGTGGTTTAAGTTTGCGATTCAAGGCCAATTACCGCCGTTTACAGGTCTGTAAGATATTATTGATAAAATATTTTGAGGTATGGAAAATTGCATTAATTTTGCATCGCTTTTGGTGCGGTAGTTCAGTTTGGTTAGAATATCGGCCTGTCACGCCGAGGGTCGCGGGTTCGAGTCCCGTCCGC
>WOYI010900760.1_pt1 | contig 13536 bp, 19 predicted proteins | sample 6423411 | NCBI WGS metagenome assembly WOYI01 (sample SAMN13441803, study PRJNA592873) | oil field metagenome | biome: oil field; feature: oil-well bore; material: oil-contaminated soil; isolation source: oil-contaminated soil from oil-well borehole | place: Germany: Wietze | collected 2016-10-18 ...
TCGACTTGATATAGCGCTTGACGATTTCCTTGTCGTCGAGCTTGGCAGGCAACTGGTCCTTCATCGCGATGATGGACTCGAACGCCAGATAAGGGTTGATCGCTTCCGCGCCATAGCCCGCAAGGCAGGCGAAGTGGTGAACTTCGCGCGGCTCGCCGGATTCGACCACGAGGCCGACCGAGGTGCGCAATCCCGTGCGGATCAGGTGATGATGCACGGCGGCGGTCGCCAGCAGCGACGGAATCGGAATGCGGTCGCTGCCTGATCCAGATTCGCTTCTACGGTCAGACAGTCATTAAGACCGCTGTTGACCATACTGAGGAATCGATGGTTCTCGTCTCTACGAACATGTCGAATGAACACAGAAGCGACATCGACCCCAAGACGGGTGTAGATTGCGGTAATGATCGAGCCTTCGCCAGAAATGCGAACTCGAGGTCGATCCGGACGAAGTCCATAGCTAGCACCATAAGTGTTCGCATAGGGCAGGTCGTACTCGGTCGTGTTTCGGTTCTCAACTTCTACGAAAGCGTTCCACGCATGTGAAATGCGATCACGGAATCCCACAAGCTACCTCCTTTCTTAGCTAGATATCGCTTAATCCCACGAGTCCTTTGCGGCGTTGTAGGAGAGGGACACTGTCTTATAGGAAGTCAGACCCTTTGTGTCAGCAAGGAGTGTGGCCGCAGCCTTAGCTCCTCGTTTCGCGTTGATGCTGTCAGACAGGTTTGAAAGCCCGTGGCTGGTAGCACCGATAGCAATCGGCGTGCTTAGGATCGCAGTTCCGATAGCAAGTCCACGAGCTGTTGAAGCCATGGACTCCTTGAATCGAGCGGTTCCGATACGTTCACCATTGGCAACACGCTTTTCAACGCGTCGAACACCACGAATGCCAATATCATCGATGTCCTGGTTTCGCATTCGGGACGTGTAACCTTTGTCTCGAGCGGACTCGAAATTGGCCTTACGCTCCGCCTTGGTGACGGCATTCTTCTCACGCTGTCGATTCACGGCGTCTTTAACGGTGCTTCTAACCGAAGACCCAGCGTCGGCAACTCCTCCGGCAGCCCTACGAACGCCCCATTTCATACCCTTCACACCGTAGTGCTCAAGGAAGTCATCTGTGTCGCTCATAGTTAGTTATCGATCCCGATAAATAGCATCGGTAACGTTTGCGTAATTGCGGATTGCATCGCCTAGAAATTGATTAGAGCCCTTGTTGGTTCTGACTGCTTTTTCCCATCCGACATAAGACTCCCAAGCAGCATCGAAATTTCGAGCCTTGGTCGCGTTATTACGAATCGTACGTAGACTTTCATAAACTTCTTTTGTGTGGAGTTTCTCCGCGTACTTCTCCAGCTCTTTCATTTTCATGTTTTTATTAACACGAGACCCGACGAAAGCTGAACCTGCCACCAAAGCCGCCGAACCGGAAATAGCGGCGATGGTCTTGACTTTCTTTTTGTTTCCCTCAGAAAGACCGTTCCATTTTTTTGCAATCTCGGAAGAGGAAACTCGATTCGAGATATCCGTTTTTACTGAAGCAGCCTTACGTTTACCCCACTTCATTCCCGGAACACCGTAGTGCGCAAGGAATTCATCCACTTCGGTGGTCATCACTAGCTCCTCTCTTGTAGATTGGTGATTTTGGCGTTCATCGGTCAGGGAGTTGCTGCAGTTGCTCGAGCGACGCGCTCCTGGCGAACGCCGATGACGCCGGTGATGAGACCAGCGGTACCAACTGCACCAGCACCCTTGGAAAGCATCTGAGATGCGATCGCAAGACCAGCGGAAGTCGAAGCACTCTTGGACATGCTGGCAGCTCCAGCCAGAGCGGAAGCTCCAACCGATCCGATCAGCGCTGCCGCAAAGAGCTTGCCGGCAGCCGTACGAGTCTTCAGAGCCTGAGGATCCGTGTAGCGCTTCTTGCTGTTCGACCAGGAACCCAGCATGACGCTGCGAACATAGTCCGGACGCTTGAGCTGGCCCTGCTTGTTCAGAGGCGCCTTGCCGCTGGACAGACCTGCTGCTTCTGCGATGGTGGAGGCATTACGCTTACCCCATCGCATACCCTTCACGCCGTAATGAGCGAGGAAGTCGTCTACGTCGTCGGACATGATGAATTAACTGGTGCTCAACAAACGATTGACGTCACGCTGATAATTAATCTGCTGTCCAAGACCACCAAGCAGAAGAACCGTGGCGAGCTCTTTCCCGTTCTTAGACGCTCCCGCGTTCTGAGCATCCATTACATTTCGATTCTTAATGTCTTTAAAAACAGCTTTAGACGCCTCGAGGCCAGCTTTTCGCTTCGCAATAACCTCTTCTGGAGATCTATTAGCCTTAGCTTTCTTTAGCTGAGCTTTGGCAAGACCCACGTTAGCTTTACCCTTAAGGTACCTGCTTCGGTTTTGACCGGAGCCAATTCGCGTTCTGGCGGCCTCAATTTCGCTAGTCTTCTGAACCCTTCGGTCAATTTTAGACATAGCCTTGTATTCAGCTTTACGCTTACCCCACTTCATACCAGGAACACCGTAGTGCTCGAGGAAGTCGTCCACGTTTGTGGTCATGATTTATCCTTAGTATATGTTAAACAAGACCCAGGGCCAAAGCAGCGTCTGCTCTGGTCAACGTCGAGTTGGAATTTTTTGCGAGGTACTTATCGATTGCTACGTTGTTAGACTTCATAGCCCCGGCCCAGAACAAACCGCCGGCAACCGAACCAGCGCCCACTTTAGCCATGGTTTCTGGATTAACTGCGGCCTGAGCCAAACGAGTGGCCGTAAATTTGACCACCATTTCCTTAGTGCTAATGGCGCGAGCGCCCTTTTGCAGCAAGTTACTAGAGCTGTCAAATACGATCACCGGTTTGTAGGCCTTGGCATAGAATTTCTGATCGGTGGTGTCAATAACGGCGTTGAAGCCCTTCTTGCCCATAGTCTCTTTGAACTTCTTGTACTGCTCGGAGTCACCATTTTTGTAGTAGCCTTTAACGAACGTGTCATAAGTGCTTCTAGAAATCTTATCCTTGCCCATGCTCTCGGCTAGGATCTTCTGTCCCTGGAAATTACTGGGGGCTTTGATTTTACCGATAGACTTTAGCGAGATGGCGTTAGTGTTTCCGCCCAACTCAGCAGAAAATGTGCCCTGATAGTTGAACTTGTCAGCCTTAGCCCAAGTGGTGTAGAGATGTTTGTCCGACAGATCAAGAGATCCAGACTTGGAGATATGCTGGAAAGTAGTTCCTTCGGCGAGTTTAACGCCTGTGAACTCCTTGGCCAGCTTAGCCCCACCAGCGTAAGCCAGTGCTGTGGCAACCGTGGCTGCTCCAGTAATGGCTACGATCTTCTGAATCTTGATAGATTTGTCAGCCTTCGCGATGGCATCAGATCGAGAGTTTCCGGCTTTCAGATACTTCGCCTCCAGCATTGCCCGATAAGCACTCTGGGGACGAGGTGACTCAGCGGCTTTAGCGGTGCTTTTGGAGGCCGTCTTGACAGACGGATTCTTCCGAATAACACCCCACTTCATCCCTCGAACACCGTAGTGAGCAAGGAAAGAGTCAACGTCGGTGGTCATACTCCCCCTTATTCGAAGGCGTCTTTGTTGAGTTTGTAAGCAACCCAAGCATCCAGCAGAGCCGACACATTATCGATCTTCTGGTCTTGGCGCTTCTTAAGAAGCTTGCGGTTACCGTTGGTGTCTTCCATAGTAATGGCATTACCCATAGCGAACTGCATGAGCTTCTCATCGAAGAGAAGCGCGGCTTCACCGGCGAGATTTTTGAGCTCACCCAGAGGAACCGACTCAGTGCGAGCACCCTGGATAACCTTCTCGATACCGAACGGCCCGTTCTCAGACTCCCAGCGAGTGACAAACTCCTTAGCGTTGTAAGGGTCATACCCAAACGCTTCGACAGTGTACTCGTTGGCGATGATGAAGCGATCCAAATCGTCGTATACCGCCATCATGTCCAGGACGTTTCCGTCCAGAACCACAAGAGATCCTTCTTCAAGGAACTCCTGGTACTTGATGCGCATCGACGCCTGAAGCTTCTTCATTGTGAGCTCTGAGATATAGGAGCGCGTGCGCACCCCGTAACTACCATCCGACAACGGGAAGAGAAATGTGAACGCACAGAAGTCGTCACCCTGGGAGAGGTCCGCACCCATGGCGCAGCGCATCTTCCAGAAACGACCCTCAGCGTAGACATTGGGCTTGGTCTCATCGTAGGTGAAGAAGTACGTGTAACCTTCCATTGGAATGCCGAAGCGCTTCGCAAGGATATCGTTACGAGAAGCGGGGACCGCCTCCATTCGTTCTACCTCTTCGTGGTACGTCTCATACGTTACCGTATGTCCAAGATTAGGCTGAGCTTTCGGCCACATCTCAGGATATGCAACTTCATCGACAGAGTCTAGTCGGTACCACCAGACAGACGTCTGAGGAGCCCAGTAATCACCCTTCAGGATGTTCTGGAGCTCCATCTTGATAGTGTCACCAGAACCGTTTCGAACCGTACCTTCCGAAGAAATAGCAACGATCCACCAGCCCTCCTCCTTTGCAGCACCCTGCTCGAGAGCACCAATAACATCCTCACGGACGTCACCAGAAAGCCATTCATCCACGGTGTTGTACTTGTTCCTATACCCCTGGAGCTTGTCGATTCGCATCGGCAGGATTTCGAGGATGGAAGAAGTAAGGAAGTTCTCAATACCCTTCTTAGTACTGACCAGCTTCTGACGAAGAGCTCGGTTACCAGTGGTGTTCTGGAGTGAGCCTTCCGTCAAGAACTGGAAGTACGGACCACGTGCCCGGTTGATGGCTGTGCGGAACGGCGAGAGAACCTCGTCGGCCTGCTTCATCGTTGGCGCAGTAGCAATCTGATGAGTCGTTGCGGTGTCGATCGTAAGGAAATACGCCTGGAGAGCCGATGCGTACATCGACTTGGCGCCACCTCGAGCGACGATAAGATACTGCTTCTTAGTGAGCCGTTGCTTGATCAGCTTACGAACATAGTGCCCGCCGTGATTGTCAGGAGTCGGTTCGTAAACCGTGATCTCCTTAAACGTGAACCAGGCCAGCAGGTCCTCGGCCCAAAGCTTGAACGTGTCAAGCAGGACCATGTCGGAACCATCAGTAAGTGTCAGCTCACCCTCGCAGAACATGACGAACCCAGCGATTGCATGGGAGTCATAGAAATAACGAGGATCTTTGATTCGCTGGTCAATGCGGAGCATCTGAAGAGAGATCTGCTCATTGACCGGGATGAGGCCGTCGACAACAGCCTGCCGGAACTTACCGTAATAAAACGGCGTTGCCGTATTTGACAGGTCTACCATCGACGACCCCTCCCTTCTAGTTGTATCCGAGGAGCGAGCTCATACTGTTTTCGCTCTCCGCAGGCCTTTCGCCGGCAACAGAGCATTCGTAACAGGGTCGTCCCCCGCGTTCACAGTCCTTACAGAACATCGTTCCTACTTCTTGAGTTTCGGTACGTTGGACGCGAGGTCCTTCGCAAGTTGACCAACGGCTGCCTTGTTGAGACCCTTAACCGTCTGGCCTGCGGCGTTAACCGCAAACTGAGGACTGAGGGCGCTCTTCATGCTTCCGTCAAGAGCCGCCTTAACAGCCCAAACGCTAGCTCCGGCGAGTACGGTACCCACTACCTTGGTACCCACGTTACTCAAAAGCTTCTTGGTAACGGTTCGTCCGGGGGCCAGATCGTCATCGAGGAGACTCTTGAGCTTCTTCTCCTGCTCGAGGCGCTTGACCAGCTGGTCTAGATTCTTATCGCTAAGAACCTGGCGGCGCTTAAGGGCATCCTTGCGGGTACTGCGAACCGTGTTTTCTTTCTTAGTTCGCTGATTGCGAGGATTGACAACGCCACGCTTGACGCCCCATTTCATTCCCTTGACACCATAGTGTGCAAGAAAATCATCGACGTCTTCGGCCATTACGCCTCCTTTCTGAATCTTCGTTAGACGTTGTCATAAACAAGAACGTCACCGACATGAATCTTACTAACCAGATCGTTTCCGATGTAAATCTTATCTACGGGCAACAGAGTATCACCAATGGCGATTTTCTGAATGTCCGTCCCTCCGGCTGGCGCGATCGCCACGTAAGCCATACCCTTATCGACGGAACCTGCCTGAGTTGACACCCCGGTACCACCACCAACACGCATTCTTGCTGCAATGTTGGTGGTGGTCGAGCCGCCGGTAGTTGCGCCACCGGTGTCGTTGGTTGCCGAGTTGATCGGTCCACCGAGAGTTCCAATGGCGATGGTTTCCTGCGCGACGAGCCAGATAGTCAGACCATCTGTAATTGGCGTTGGAGCAGCGAGAGAAATAGATGCGGTATCATGCGAAGTGTTGCCCGAAAGCAGACCCGCTAGAGTCCCGCCTCGAACGACGTAACCGCCTGAGACCTTTGCCACGATGGGGGCGCTTAAAAGCACCATTCGTTCTCCAGCAGCCCAAGCGGTAGTTGTATGGATGAGCATGATTCGACCGTGCAAACCCCCGCCGGAAGAAGATGTCGGGTTTGTCCAGGTAGCTCCGGTGCTCCAACTTGCGACTTCATCGAGTGGTTTGTCTATGGTGACCGTGGGGTCAGTGAGTGACGTGTTATCGAACGCGATCCCCAAGACAATTATGTCACCAGCAACAAGATCAGGGATAGCAATCATAATCCCGAAACTCCAAGCTTTGCTAACAGCCGGAGTCAGAGTGGCGTGAATTACTGCGGCCATGACTTACTCCTATCCCACAATCATGTAGACGGTATTCGCGTCCTTAGTTCCGAGTGCGGTATAAGCCGCTTGTGTGAGTTTCACAAATGACAATCCACCGAGCGTGGTGGTTTTGACGGCATCAACTAATGACTTCGGAACCAGATCCCCTGGGTTAGCAGGAGCTGTGCCAACATAGGGGATACCCATAACTTACCGTCCCTGGATCGTAACGCGGTACTGAGCGAGAGTCGGCGCAACGCCGAATCGCAGAGTGAGCGTGTTAAGTGTGGTGGCCTCGTTCTCTACCATGACCTCGTTGTACGGAGCGCCAGTTGCCCGAAGAGCCACCTGGACATCTCGCGTGTTGAGGTTGTGAGTGACAATAATAACCGTAGCCGAGTTGTCGCCGACGTCCTGTGAGAACGTCTTCGCACGGATGTTGAGAGCCGTAGTGACAGTGGTCGCGAAGGCCGGGTCGTCGCCAAGTGCCTGAGCAAGCTCGTCGAGCGTGTCCATGGCCGCCGGAGCGCCCGTGGTAAGCACGGCTATACGAGCATCCACCGAGGCATTGAAGTCCGAGATCGTTGCCGAGGCCTGAGTTCCGGTGTGGTTCGCGCGCGCAAGAAGCGTGGCGTCAGACGAGTTTGCCGTGGCTGCCGTGGCGATGCCGGCAAGCTTGGTTCGCTCGGTTGCGAGGAAAGCCTTATTGGTCGTACCATCAGTGAGCGTGTCGGCCGACTGAGTACCGGTGTGGTTGGTACGGTTCTTCAGGTTAACATCCGTGTCGTTCGCCGTCGCCGCGGTAGCGATACCAGCAAGCTTAGTCTTCTCAGCCGAGGAGAACAAACGGTTGGTTGCACCATCAGTCAGGGTATCAGCGGACTGAGTACCAGTGTGGTTGGCGCGCGCCTTGAGGTTCGCATCGGTGTCGTTCGCGGTAGCACCAGTGGTAATACCAGTAAGCTTAGTCCGGTTCGCAAGAGTGAAGACGCCGTTGGTGGTACCGTCGACGAGCTTGTCAGCCGAGATCCCCGTGGCAAGCATTGCGTTGGTGACCTGGCCGGTGCCGATCGAGAGCGTGATTGCTCCGGTGGAGTCGTTGTAACTCGCGGTGACAACCGTAGAGGCCGCCACCATTGCGGCAACAGCATCCTGAACGGCCTCGATGTCAAGCGCGCCGACCTCGACGTATGTCCAGGTCGTACCGTTGGAGAATCCGAAGAGCCCAGTGCCGGTGTTGTAGAATATACGACCGGCCTTGTGCGCGGGAGGCGTAGCGAGGTTCTGGACAACGGCGTTCTGCAGCTCGTTACCCATAAGGTCAATTGGGGAGGCAAAGGGAATGCCCATGGACAGCTCCTAACTAAGTTCAGCGCGACCGGCGAATGCGGCGGAAGCGATAGAGCGAATCTGAGTCGGGCTGTCGTAGACAATCTCCGTCTCAATGCGAGTACCAGCAGAATCGATGATGGTAACCGCCGGTTGGAACGGCAGCGAGTGAGTGATAACCCAGACCGCCTCGGCAGTCAGTTGGATATGCGTCTCGGTATAAACCCCAGGAGGATTCACGTCGAGATAGTTCTCAACAAGCTGATTGATGGCTTCGGGATCCACTTCTCCCGGATCGCCCTTCTCACCTTTGAGGTCTGTGAGAAACACCTTGGAAGGTTCTACCCCAGTCTGAGGTTCTGGAGGTAGCGGAATCGGTGGAGAATAAGGTGGGACCTGGCCCACAAGTTCCTTACTCACGTATTCCTCCAGATCTTTCCCGAGTCTGGATCGAATCCGATGGCCCCGATAGGCGCCTCTGGTGGGAAATCACCGAGATCATCGATAATGTACACATTTCCGAGATCCAGGCCCGAGTATGCGTAAGGGTTGAACTTGATCTCCATGATGGAGAGACGCCACTCAAGCTCGGTTACCTGCTTCTGCATGTTGTCCAGAGCATAGGAGGTCGACGGAGGATCAAACCACAGACGCACCTTGAGGTACATGTAGGTTTTGACCAACTGGAGATTCATGCGATCTCCGAGATACATCTCCCACGGTGCGGTGTTGTCCGAGATTGTCACACCCTCGAGAGGTGAAGCACCAATCTGGTTAAGAAGGGAGAACACGGAGTTGATGTGCAGGATAACATCCTGATCGAATGCATGATAGTCGGACTCCAGACCAAGAAGCTTCTTGATCGAGTCGAGAATGCTTGTCGTGTCGGCCATTAGAGTCCTTTCTTAACTACGGCTACCAAGATATGTGTGGGGGAGGTTCTCATTAGGGCATCTAGTTCTTTGTTTCCGGAGTTGCCTCCCCCACGTCCCGAGGTAGCGGGTTTGTTACCAGAGCTTGGTATCACCAGGCTGGCGTTCGGACCACTGCTCTTGAAGAAGAGCTCGAGTACCGAAATGTATAGCATTGTGCGTGTCGTGAGACACGAGAATCAGGTTGTTCGGATCCAGGATCAGAGGATTACCCATCTCGAAGTCCTCGGGCGTCATCGGAATGATGTGGTGCACGATAGGCTTGTTGAAAATCGGGTAACCCTCGACCCCTAGATCCATACCCTCGTCACGGACAATGACATCCCTACGGACGCCTTTCCACTGAGGAGAGCTGTAGAACTGCTGATTGAGATATCGGTCGTGACCGAAAGTGGAGTGTCCGACTCCGCCCTGAAGGGCAAGATAGTCGAACCGTTCCTCGAATGTTGGGAACTGAAGCACTCCAGAATAAGAACGATCAACCATAGACTTCACCCTCCTCGGGCGGCATCTCTTCTCCGGAATAACCCTTGAAGGCCTTTACGGCACGATCCAAGAGTTCCTCCATGCGGTCGCCTTTACCGAGTTGTTCGGTACGTGCGTCGAGAAGGAGGTTCTCTTTACGCATCTTCTCTTCCTCGAGACGTGTACGAACGCCTCCGAGCTTGAGGAAATAGGTGGTCTCTTGCGATGTTGCAGTACCATCCAGTAGTCGTTTTTCGACCAAGTTATAAGCGAGCGCAGTTAGTTGCTGCTCACGCTCCTCTGGAGTGGATGCCGGAGGACCGGGAGCGTAGTTCTGTTCGCTATCTCCGGGTTCTTTCCGGCGAGCTGGCATCGGTGAGATCACCTCCTATCTATTAGTCGTCGTATCCGAGCCTTTGCATAAGCCTCTTACCGGTGTCTATCTTCGAATGCTCTTTAAGAATCGCAGATACTTCTTTAGCTGAGTGCCTGGTAACTTCACGAGAAACTGAAACTTCAAGGTTCTTAGACCCCCCGAAAATCACAATCGGAGCGTCGTACATACCTCCCCAAGTAGAATCCGAAGGATCCACAATGGTGTTGTATCCTCGTTTAGTGAGTTCGTTTACGAATGATTTGCTGATGTTTTGTACTCGATTAGCCCCATAGATGGAGGTATCGAACATGAAACCAAAAGTGGAATAAGCCTCTTTTGTATCAGGATTAAGCAGTGCCCGATCCAAAGCTTTGTGATCGCCCATGGGAGACTTTCGAAGGTAATCACTAGCAATCTTTAGATCTGCAGGATTGTTCTTCAAGTTTTCCCAGAAAATCTTAGAGGTCTCACCCGGACTCGGGGATTTGAGATCAGTCTTCGCCGTAAGCGTGAGAACTCTAGAAGCATCCTTAACTAGAATGTTCTTACCGATTCCAAAATACTTTTCGTATCGAAGATTATCACCTTGGGTAAAGGAAGCATAGGTGTATGTGTCACCGATCTCAGATCCAGCTTTAGAGAGCAGTCGACGACCATTCACCACTCGCTGAATCTTAGAGCCCTTAGGAATGGTGATACTACCGTCTTCATTAGGCTTAAGCTTGGATTGTTCGCGAGGCGTCGCTACTCTTGGTGAGGTAGTCGCGCTTTTACGAACCCCCCAACGCATACCCCTAATACCATAGTGAGCCAGGAAGGCATCAGTCGTAGTCATTAAGCCTTCCTTAGACGTATAGATTCAAGCAGTACTTTGAGCATTGCTTGAAAGGCAAATTTGAAAGCTCTGTTTAGGGGGCTCCCACAAGGGCCGCCAGTCTTCTATGCGCACCGACAGGAACACACTCTTGAAAGGAGAGAACGGGAGAGGGGCTGATGAAACCCACGACGTTCTACTTGGTGAAGGCTGGCGACCCGTGAAGGAGCCCCCAAAACAGAGTTACTCGGTTCGACCGTCGTCCTCGGGATGAGGTTTGACGATCAGGGTCTCGCTAGTTTCATGGCGAACTTTTACAAGGTCCTGAGCAGGAGCAATCTTGATCGAATTCGGACGCCACTTCCGGCGAACCAGAAGTATAGCAAGAGCCGTTATTGTGAACGCTACATAGGTATAGACCGAAAGTCTAAGAACCGGTCTCCACGGCTCAACATCTGTCGGGTAGGAAGACCAAATGCTATCTATAGCTGGATCTACGAAAACGCCCAGAAAGACAAGACCGATGACCCCTACCAGGGAAACCATGAACCGGAATATCAACTTACCAGCGGTTGTGGCTTTAGGGTCAAATAGGACGTAGTACATAATGACGAAAATCAATAGTGCCAACGCAGTGTAGGCAAGAACGACATTCGACAGTACCCACGCAGTCGCGTTGATCGTGTTAATGACTTCCATCGTCAGACCTCTTTCGAATGCAGGGTGTATTCAAAGTCTTGGCCGAACCCATTTTGTAGGCGGCGTTTCTCTAAATACGTATATAATGCTGTGAGTCTCGGGCCCTCACGTTCGAGTTTTTCTTTGATTTCGGTCGCTTGTTCAATCAGGACCTGTGGGTCGACAGAAGGTTCTGGCTCTCTTAGGAGTCGACCGAAGAACTTACCCATCAGGTGATGCCTCCCCTCTTTTGGGAGCTGTTTCCTTGAAGAAGTAGGATGAGATCTCGTTGGCTTGGACCTGTTTGTCCAGCGTGCCTGATAGTGTAGACAGCGTCTCGGCCTGGAGTTTCGAAGCTGCTTCAAGGCTTCGAAACATTGATCCAGGAACGATCCATCCTCGCATGAAGGACGTCACAATAAGCATGCACAACAGCACAAACAGTGACCAGCCGCCGACAGCGGCCCAGTCTCGTGCAATAATCGCAGAGAAAGGGTCGCTGTCGGCGGCTGATACTGTATAGACAGCCGACTCGAAAGGATGAATGGCTGTCACACCAAACACGCTTACACGAGTCCTTCGTCGAGATCATCCGCCAAGGATCGGAACTCCGCGGGGAGCTTCTTCAACACGTTGTCATAGAAGTCCTTGTTTACCTGAACCGTAAGTGGCTCCGGATCCGGAATATCGGGTACGTCGATGACAGGAGGCTTGCCCGTTGCTGGATCGAGCTCTCCCGTGCGGAACTTCTCCGCATAGTCACGCACCTTCGCCTTGTCCAGAAGCGAGCAACTGGTGGCGTAGAATTCCTTGTGGTGGCGAATCGGTTCGTTAAGCAGACTAGCGTTGAGCTTCTCCACAATATAGTGAAGGTAACCCATCGTCCGGTAACCAAGCTCATCGTGTGACAGGTCCGTGATCGTAGGATCGTTCTCAGACTTCCACGCGAACGGATTACGTGCGCCAGTGGTGAGAGCGAGCTTGTTGAGCGGGACCATCATCGTAACCCGACCAGCCGAAACTACGAAGTTGACCGAGAGGTCTTTCGTGTTACGGATGTAGGATACGTTGCCATCGTGAGAGCCACCCTTACCGGGTTCGCCCCACCAGTGGACGTGCGATTCGACAGGGTTGTACGGCTTACCGTAATACTCTGCCGCCTTCTTGTTGTGGTCAGCTGCCTGACCGTCCGAGTCAAGAAGAACTTCGAATCGAATCCACGAAGGGAAGTCTGACAGGGTCGGAGAAATAAGGTTGGGCGTTGCCGCCGCCTCATCGTCCGGCACCGAAGGAGGCGTCGGGTCTACAGGGTTCGGTTCAGCGGGGGTCGGAGGTGTCGTGGTGACCGGAGCCGTCCACGCTGCAGCCCACGTAATCGGACCAATAAGTCCGTCAGGCGTGAGGCCCTTCTCCTTCTGGAATGCGACCGTGACCTCGGCGGTGTTACCCTGAGGTGTGGTTGCTCCCTTGGGACCATAGAGTCCGTCGACCGTGATAGGCCAACCGCGGTCCTTCATCCTCTGCTGGAATACCTTCAGCTCTCCACCGAAGGAGTAGTAGCCAGAGATACTGTTCTCGCCGCCACCTTCCGGTCCGAAGTACTGACCTGCACCAAGCGGGAATGCCGGCGCGGTCGGAACCTGAACGATAGACGCTGCGAACTTCTCGTGAGCGGCCTGTGTGCCAGGCCCCCACTGGCCGTCAATGTCTTTGGAATAACCCCAGTCGCGAAGGAAGGTCTGGTAACCGCGAACGGCTGCCCGGAACATCGGTCCTGCGATACCATCGGCACCGGTAGGACCAAGATCGTAGCCTCGACCAATGAGCCAGTTTTGCTGGTCAACAATCGTCTGATCCTTCGGAGCAGTAACCTGAGCATAGTAGGCCGCATGAGCTGCCTGTGTTCTCGGTCCCCACTGGCCATCGATGTCGCCGGTGTAACCGTAGGCACGAAGGAAAGTCTGGTACCGCTGCACTGCTGCTGCATACATGGGTCCGGCGATGCCATCGGCACCAGTCGGCCCGAGGTCATAACCGCGAGAGATCAACCAGTTCTGCTGAGCCTGGACAGTAGCATCGAAGCCACCGTTCCAGTTACCTGCTCCACCACCGACGTACTCGAAGTGAACGGGGTCAGAGCTGGGATACGTGTGACGGAATCCGTACCGCTCACAGATCTGATCGAAGCGGCGCCAGTCTCCGA
>WOYI010640373.1_pt1 | contig 13533 bp, 11 predicted proteins | sample 6423411 | NCBI WGS metagenome assembly WOYI01 (sample SAMN13441803, study PRJNA592873) | oil field metagenome | biome: oil field; feature: oil-well bore; material: oil-contaminated soil; isolation source: oil-contaminated soil from oil-well borehole | place: Germany: Wietze | collected 2016-10-18 ...
AAAATATGATTATCAAATCTGCAGAATTCATCATCAGCAATACCGATTACCGGAAATGTCCGCAGGACGGGAAGCCGGAGTATGCCTTTATCGGTCGCTCCAACGTGGGCAAATCATCGCTCATCAATATGCTCACCGGCCGCAAAGGCCTGGCCCTGACTTCATCAACCCCCGGAAAAACAATGCTGATCAATCATTTTCTGATCAACGACGAATGGTATCTGGTGGATTTGCCGGGATATGGCTACGCAAGACGGGGAAAAGAGGGCAGGGAAAAAATCCGCGGCATCATTGAAGATTATATTCTGGGACGGGAAACGATGGCCAACCTGTTTGTGCTGATCGATGCACGTCACGAACCGCAGCAGATCGATCTGGAGTTTATGGAGTGGCTGGGAGAGAACGGGGTGCCTTTTTCCGTGGTGTTTACCAAAACTGATAAGATGGGCACAGGCCGGCTGCAGATGAACCTGAATGCCTATCAGGAAAAGCTGCTGGAGTGGTGGGAAGAACTGCCGCCCCTGTTCGTTACCTCGGCAGAAAAAGGGAAGGGTAGAGATGAGCTTCTTCAGTATATCGAAGAGATCAATAAAAATATAGGTTAACCACTGGTCATCCCGAAAGAGCCGCTCACAATATCAAGCAGTTCATTGGTAATGGATTGCTGGCGCAGTTTATTGTATTCCAGCGTCAGTTCATCGATCAGGTTATCGGCATTGTCGGTGGCAATCTGCATCGCCATCATGCGGGCTGCATGCTCTGAGGTAACCGAATCGAGGTGCGTGGTAAACAGTTTCAATTTGAGGACTTTGGGGATCAACTGAGCCATGATGGTCTCCTCATCCGGTTCAACAATGTAATCGATTGCCGTATCACCGTTTGCATGAGGCTTCAGTTCAATGGGAAGGAATGGTTCGTGCACCACCATCTGAGAGCCCTTGCTCTGAAAATGGTGATAAATAAGCTCCACCCGGTCGATGTTGCCCAGCCGGAATTGCTCCATCAGCTCAGCAGCAATCTTTTGCGCTTCGTCATACCTGGGTTTTGCACTGATATCGTTGTAATTACCCGCTACTTTCAGTTCCAGTTTTTTGGCAGCCCTGGCTACCTTCTCCCCGATGGGGTAAACCAGTATATTTTCTTTGCCGAGTGAAATCCATTTATCGGCGACCGCTTTCAGTTTATTGGATATGTTATCGTTGAATCGGCCTGCAAGACTCGTGTTGGAGGAAAAAGCCACGATGGCTACCCGCTTTACGGGTCGTTGTCGGGTGAAAGGGGAATCGAATTCGAGCGTTTCACGCAGGAAAATGTGCAACAGTTGACTTAATTTCTGTTCATACGGATAGAGGTTCTGAATAATATCCTGTGTCTTCCGTAGGTTGGCGGAAGAGACCATCATCATGGCCGATGTGATCTTTTGTGTGGATCTCACCGACTGAATTCTGCTTTTTATCCCCTTCAGTTCTGCCATCCTATTATGCCTGCATTGTTTTTACGATATCGCCAGCCACTGTTTCAATGATTTTGGCTGTCTCATCATTGATATCGCCTTCTTTCAGGTGGTTCAGCACATCGCGGTGACTCAATTCAAACCTGGAAAGAAACTCTTTTTCGAATTCGGGCACTTTCTCCAGGGGGATGTCTTTCATCAACCCGTGTGTGCCGCAATAGAGAATGGCTATCTGATGTTCCACACTCATCGGATGGTGTACCGGCTGCACCAGCAACAGCTCGTTCTTTTGGCCTTTGTCGATGGTCATGGCGGTCATTAAATCCATATCGCCCCCAAATTTGGTGAAAGCAGCCAACTCCTGATATTGGGCCTGATCAATTTTCAATGTTCCGGCCACTTTTTTCATTGCTTTGATCTGCGCATTTCCTCCGACGCGCGAGACGGAGATGCCCACGTTGATGGCAGGACGAATGCCTTTATTGTAGAGGTCGGTCTCCAGAAAGATCTGGCCGTCGGTAATGGAGATCACATTGGTGGGAATATAGGCAGTCACGTCACCCGCCTGGGTTTCTATGATGGGCAGTGCCGTCAGTGAACCCCCTCCTTTTGCCTTTCCCTTCAGGCTCTCGGGCAGGTCGTTCATGCTGGTAGCCACCTCTTCCTGTGAGATGATGTTTGCGGCCCGTTCCAGCAATCGGGAGTGAAGGTAGAAGATGTCTCCCGGATAGGCCTCGCGACCCGACGGACGGCGCAGGATAAGCGATACTTCCCGGTAAGCGACAGCCTGTTTCGAGAGATCATCGAATACCACCAGGGCATGACGTCCCGTATCCCGGAAGTATTCACCGGCTGCAGCACCGGCAAAGGGTGCTATATACCGCATGGCGGCAGAGTCTGAACCGCTGGCAGAGATCACAATCGTATAGTCCATGGCTCCCTTTTCGGTGAGCGTTTTTACGATGGATGCCACGGAGGAACCTTTCTGTCCTATCGCCACATAAATACAATAAACAGGGTCACCTTCCTCAAAGTTTTTTCGTTGGTTGAGGATGGTGTCTATGGCAATACTGGTCTTGCCGGTCTGCCTGTCGCCAATAATCAGTTCGCGCTGACCGCGACCGATGGGGATCATCGCATCCACGGCTTTTAAACCCGTTTGTAACGGCGTATTTACCGGCTGACGGAAGATAACGCCCGGCGCTTTCCGCTCCAGCGGCATCTCCAGCCTTTCACCTTTCACAGGCCCCTTCCCGTCGATCGGTTCGCCAATGGGATTGATCACCCTTCCGAGCAATCCTTCTCCCACAAAAATGGAGGCTACCCTTCCGGTACGTTTCACGATAAAGCCCTCTTTGACCTCACTGGAGGTGCCCAGGAGGATCGCTCCCACGTTATCTTCTTCCAGATTCATCACAATGGCCTGCATCCCGTTGTCGAACTCAAGCAATTCATTGGATTCCGCATTACGAAGTCCGAAGATGCGCACCACCCCGTCGCTGACACTGATAACAACGCCGGTTTCGTTATACTTCACATTGGTATCGATACCTTCCAGTTGCATGCGCAGCACTTTGGAGACTTCGCTTATTTTAATTGTATTGTCTGCCATTTTTACGATTGATTACAATGATTTCGGGTTGACCCTTCAATTTACTTCTGATACGGGTGAGCTCCCCCGATATGCTTGCATCCCATCTGTTGTCGCCCAGATTCAATATAAATCCGCCGATAATGTCGGGATCGACCACAGGATCAACTTCCAGCTTCCCGCCCACAATCTTTTGAATGTGACTGATAAAATGTTTCTCCCTTTCAGGGTCAATGGGAACAGCCGTGACGAGCTTTCCGTATTGAATGTGGTACCTTTCCCGGTACAATTCAATAAAACGAAGGGCAATATTCCGGATCATCTCCTCCCTTTTATTTTTCAGGATCAGGTCGATCATCTTATCGAGCGACGCCGGTATATGGTTGCCACAGGCGGTGACAATAATTTTTTTCTTGTCCTGCAACGCGATCGACGGATTTTCAATAGCACGGCGCAAGGGACGGGTTTGCATGAAAAGCTCCGAAAATATCTTCATGGCTGTGTACACCTCTTCCTGCTGTCCTGATGCAATGGCATATTCCAGCAAAGTGTGGGCATAGCGTGAAGAAATGAGTCCGGTATTCATCTCGTTTAGGATTTAGCAAGATCAATTTCGTCGAGTAAACGATCAATCAACGCCAACTGTGCTTCCTTTGTTCCCAGTTTTTCCCGCAGAATTTTCTCGGTAAGATTCAATGACAGGATAGCTGCCTCCTCCCGAATGGAAAGAAGTGCTTTTTCTTTCTCTGTCTCTATCTGTTTACGGGCCTCTTCAATCATTTTATCTGCCTCTTTGCGGGCGTCATTCCGGGCCTTCTCCATCATCTGGTCGCGCAAGAGCGATGTCTCCTTCAGGATGGTTGCCTGCTCCTGATGCGTACGGGCCAGCAACTCCTCACTGGTTTGTTTCACAGTAGCCAGTTCTTCGTGTGCTTTCCGGGCCGACAAAAGCGATTCTTCGATATAGGTTCTTCGTTTCTCCACCATCTTCAGGATGATCGGGAATCCGTATTTCATCAGGACAAACAGGACCGTACCGAAGGATATCAGCATCCAGAAAAGCAGACCGGGTTCGGGAGTCAGCAACGACATAGAATCAACTTATTACAGAATAAAACCACAGACTACCACGGCAAACAAGGCCACACCCTCGATCAGTGCCGCGGAAATAATCATATTCATTCGGATATCCGGGGCCGCTTCCGGTTGACGGGCGATGCTCTCTACCGAGGAGGCTCCGATTTTTCCGATGCCAAAGCTGGCGCCAATGGCGGCCAGGGCAATACCCAAGGCAGCTCCCAAAGTGCCCAGACCTGAGGTGCCTGCTACCTGCAATAATACGGTTAGTAATGTCATAATGTTTTTATTAAATGTTTGTTGTATATGGAATAATTACTTTCTGATTTGTGCTGTATGTGCTGATTCTGCATTCTTTAATCCGGCTTGTTTGTCTCCAGTGCTGCCTTCTGTTTTACGCGCGGCTCCGGTCGTGCCTGGCCGATGAAAACAGCCGACAGCAACGTAAACACATATGCCTGGATGTAGGCAATCAGCAACTCCACGAAATCGATGAACACGGTGAAGATGACCGAGAGTACCGTCATGGATGCATTGACTGCCGTGCCCATGCTTACGGTTACGAAGATAAGCATTGTAAGCCCCAGTACGATGGAGTGTCCCGCCATGATATTGGCAAAAAGACGAATCATCAAAGCAAAGGGCTTGGTCAATGTTCCTACAATCTCGATCACCGGCATCAGGGGAATAGGCACTTTGAGCCAGACAGGGACATCCGGCCACAGGATATCTTTGTAGTATTCTTTTGTACCTGTAAGGTTCACGATGAGAAAAGTGGCTGTCGCGAGCACGAGCGTCACCGCAATGTTTCCCGTCACATTGGCTCCTCCCGGGAAGATCGGTATCAATCCCAGCAGGTTGTTCGTGAAGATGAAGAAAAAAACGGTGAGCAGGTAGGGGGCATACCGCTCGTAATCTTTGCCGATAGAGGGTTTGATGACATCATCATGTATCGACATAATAAACATTTCCATCATCCCCACAAAACCTTTTCCGGCTTTTAACGGATTCCGTTTCATCGTTCGGGCCACCGTCATCACGATGACGATCAGTAACAATGAGCTGAACAACAGCGAAGCGGCATTTTTGGTAAGTGAAAGATCCAACGGGCGTGACTCTTTTCCGGTGGGATCTGTTTCCATTATCTTGCCTTTGTATCTTCCTTCGGATGCAAGATGGAAGTTTTTATAACCGGATTTGCCGTGTTGAAAACGGGCTGAGCTGAACAGGTGCCATCCGGATGCCTCACTGTAAAGAATGACCGGCAGCGGAATAGCCAGGTGTCTCTCGCCATTACTTACAATCTGCCATTCGTAGTCGTCAGCAAGATGCTCCAGGATGAGCTCTTTCACGTTGAGCTCCTCCGGTGCATGGGTATCGCTTGCAGCATATCCCGGAGAAGAAATGATAAAGAGCCCGATAACCGTCAACAGACAATATGTGAAAAACTTGTGCATACCCTTTTCATTGATCGATCCGTTCCCGGGGAGGCTTTTTCTGATCTTTTTTGTATTTGATATATTTTTCCATCCAAAAATAGATATTGGTCTCCCAGAGTAAATTGATGAGATAGAAGATGATAAAAATAATGGCAAAACTCCGGATATGATCCTTGTCGTAGATCCAGTAAAAAAGAAGGATGACAAACGACACAAAAATCTTAATCACCCGCATCAGCATATAGGTGTTTACTGCTGCTGCGGGTTTATCGAGCGGGGTGCGGTTGAAAAGGTAAATAAAAATCAGCCCCATGACATAAAAAAACAGCGGAATGAAGATGTACCCTTTTACCTGCACTTCCGGGAAAAAATGCTTCAGAATGAGCCATATACCAAATCCAGTGATGAGTATCATGGTGGTGTGGAGAATCAAAAAATATCGGGTTAGTTTCTTCATAGGCCTTTTATTGCATCAAGACATACTGTTACCTTGTTGTGACTCACTTCCACGAACCCGTCCATCACTTCCATTTCCTGTATCCGCCCCCCGGCTGAAAAGGAGAGTATTCCCCGGGTGAGTGACGAGATAAGGGGGGCATGATTGTTTAATATCTGGAATGATCCAAGCGTCCCCGGCAGCGTGATCGAATTTACTTCGCCACTGTAAAAGGTTGTTTCGGGGGTAAGAATCTCCAGTTGCATATGCCTGTTTTTTACGAATGTTCACTGTTTGTTGCCGGTGACTGTTTACTCTGTTCGATCAGCCTGTCGCCTTTTTCTATGGCCTCTTCGATAGTCCCCACGTTCATAAAGGCCGATTCGGGATAGTGATCCAGCTCACCGTCGAGAATCATTTTAAATCCCTTAATCGTGTCTTCGATGGAGACCATGACCCCGGGTTGTCCGGTATATTGCGCTGCCATGAAAAAGGGTTGTGAGAGGAAACGCTGTACCTTGCGGGCACGGTTCACCGTGAGCCGGTCTTCGTCGGAGAGCTCCTCTATGCCCAATATGGAGATGATGTCCTGTAGTTCCTTGTATCGCTGCAATATCTGTTTTACGCGCATGGCGGTATCGTAGTGCTCATCGCCGACAATCTGAGGGTCGAGGATGCGGGACGATGACTCCAATGGATCTACAGCGGGATAAATACCCAGTGAAGCGATCTTGCGACTCAGTACGGTGGATGCATCCAGATAGCTGAATGTGGTGGCCGGTGCCGGGTCGGTAAGGTCATCAGCAGGCACGTAAACTGCCTGCACCGATGTAATGGAGCCATACTTTGTGGAGGCGATGCGCTCCTGCAACCTGCCCATCTCCGATGCCAGTGTGGGCTGATAGCCTACTGCTGAAGGCATTCGACCCAGCAGGGCGGATACTTCCGATCCCGCTTGCACAAAGCGGAAGATATTATCAATAAAAAGGAGTGTATCACTGCCTTCGCCCCCCATATCCCTGAATGATTCTGCTACCGACAGCGCGGTATGGGCTACAGATGCGCGGGCGCCGGGTGGTTCGTTCATCTCTCCGAAGACAAGCGTTGTCTGTGATTTTTTTAATTCCTCGTAGTCCACTTTGCTCAAATCCCATTTTCCTTCATCCATCCCTTTCCGGAACTCGTTGCCATATTTGATCACACCCGATTCAATCATTTCCCGGAGCAGGTCGTTGCCTTCACGGGTACGTTCGCCCACACCGGCAAAAACGGAATAGCCGTTGTGTTTTTTGGCGATGTTGTTGATGAGCTCCATGATGATGACCGTCTTGCCTACGCCGGCTCCTCCGAACAAGCCAATCTTGCCACCCTTCAGATAAGGCTGGAGCAGGTCAATCACTTTGATACCTGTAATCAGAATTTCTTCCGAGGTGCTGAGATCTTCAAATTTGGGAGCCTCCCGGTGGATGGGATATTGATTTTCCCTGCTGAGCTTCGAAAGCCTGTCGATAGGCCTGCCGACTACATTCAGCAATCTGCCTTTTATCTGTTCACCCACGGGTACACTGATGGGACGTCCCAATGCTTTTACAGGCATGCCCCGGCTAAGACCGTCGGTACTTTCCATCGCCACCGTGCGCACCACATTTTCGCCGATGTGTTGTTGCACTTCCAGAAAAACTTCCTGACCTTCGGATCCTTTTATATAGAGTGCATCGTTGATGGCGGGCAATTTCAATTCTGACAAGTCGGGAAATTCGAATTGTACATCCACTACAGGCCCGATGATCTGGGAAATACTACCGATTAATTTCGACTCCATACGCATTATCGCTAATTCTTCGTTCAATTTCGGTTGAACCAGGCAAAGGTACGAAAATAATATTCACAGGATTTATTTTTAGCTTTATTTGCACAAGGGAAGGTTAAAAGATAAAATCCTTATCGGAGAAGAGCCACAAGCGAGACTTGAACTCGCGACCTACGCGTTACGAATGCGTTACTCTACCAACTGAGCTATTGTGGCTTGTAATCTGACTGCAAAAGTAAATAAAATATTGAGATTTGCCAACCGACCTGCTCTTTTTTGTGCAACAAAAACGGGCAGCATTGCTGCTGCCCGTTCAGTATGAAATAGGTTGCTGCTTATTTTGCAGCTTTCACCTCTCTTTTTTTCTGCTGGTTGCGCATGATGCTGTAGGCTACCGGTGAAGCAACAAACAAACTGGTTATGGTACCCACAACCACACCCACCAGCATGGCGAAGACGAAGCTTCTCACTGCATCGCCCCCGAAGAAGAGGATACAGATGATCACCAGGATGGTGCTGAGGCCGGTGTTGATGGTACGTGCCAGCGTGGCGTTCATTGAGTCGTTGAAGAGCTCTCTCAAACCACGTTTGGGGTAGAGATGCATGTACTCGCGCACGCGGTCGAATACCACCACCTTGTCGTTGATCGAATAACCGACGATGGTGAGGATTGCAGCCACGAAGGTCTGGTCGATCTCCATGGAGAACGGCATCACCTTCCAGAACAGCGAATAGATGCCAATAACGGCGAAAGCATCGACTGCAAGTGCAGCAACGGTACCCAATGAGAAGGAAAAGTTGCGGAAGCGTGAAAGGATGTAGAGACCCATACAGATAAGAGCGATGGTGAGTGCCAGGAAAGCGTTGCGGATCATATCCTCTGCGATGCTCGGACCCACCTTCTGTGAGCTCATAATGTGATCCTCGATGGTCTGTCCCGGGGTGATAAACTCCTGGAGACCTTCACCCAGCAGATCGCGCAGCTCCTGTTCCACGTTGTCACCCTCTTCGTCGATCATGTAATTGGTGGAAATACGTACCTGGTTACTGGAACCGATGGTGATGACACGCACCGACTCACCGAAATAGGGGGTGAGAGCATTCTGTACATCCCCGGTACGTACCGGCTGGTCAAACCGTACGATGTAGTTGCGCCCACCGGTAAAGTCAATACCCACATTCATCCCGATAGAGAAGAGCGAGATAAGGCTGATCACCACGAAAACGGCAACCGCCATCAGGACCTTTTTGCTGTTGTGGATGAAATCGAAGCTGTATTCCTTAAAGATTGCTTTTGAGAAACCAGTGTTGAAATTGAGGTTCTGCCATTTTCCTTTTTCTAAGCGATTTTCATACACCATTCGTGTGATGAAGACAGCCGTGAGGAAAGAGGCGGCGATACCGATGATCAGTGTGACAGCAAATCCGCGGATGGCTCCCGTGCCGAAGAGGGCCAGGATGATACCGGTGATGATGGTTGTCAGGTTGGAGTCGAGGATCGCCGAGAAAGCGTTCTTGTAACCATCCTCCAGCGCCCGGCGCAGTGTCTTACCGGCAGCCAGCTCCTCCTTGATACGTTCATTGATCAGTACGTTGGCGTCGACCGCCATGGCGAGCGAGAGGATCATACCGGCAATACCGGGCAGTGTAAGTACTGCCTGGAAAGCTGCCAGTGTTCCCAGCGTGAAGAAGAAGTTGAGCAACAGTGCCCCATTGATCACCATACCGGGTATGAATCCGTATAGCATGATGGTGAAGATGAAGAGCACGATCAGGGCAATGATGAACGAGATGAACCCATCACGGATGGCTTCCTGTCCGAGAGAGGGTCCAACCACATCCTCTTGTACGATGCGTACACCAGCCTGCATCTTACCAGACTTGAGCACGTTCTCAAGGTCCTGTGCCTCCTGCGGTGTGAAGTTGCCGGTGATGGAGGAGCGACCTCCGTCGATACGGTCATTCACGGTGGGAGCGGAGTAGACAAATCCGTCGAGCACGATGGCTATCGACTTGCCCACTTCGGCACCGGTGATGGTGGACCAGCGACTGGCACCGGCGGCGTTCATCGTCATGGTCACCTCCCAGGCAGAACCCTGCTGACCCTGGTCGGCACGGGCGTTGGTCACCACATCGCCTTCGAGGGCGGGACCCCGTTTGCTGCCATCACCCTTCAGCGCGAAGAGCTGGAAGTAGGTTTCTCTTTGATCGATGGGCTTGAATCCCCATTTGAAACGAACATCGGCAGGGAAAATATCTTTGTAGCGCTGTAACAGGAAGTTTACAGCCGCCGTGTCGAGCTTGGATACGGTTCCGACAATCGGTCCCGTGGCGCCACTCATGGCGAAGTAGGGTTCGTTGAAATACTCCACGAAGCTCTTGGTGATCTGCACCTCTGTTTCTTCTTCCTCCATAAGGAGCGTCGAATCTGTTTCAACGGCTGTAACAGAATCTGCCACAACGGCAGCAGTGGTATCGGTGAGAGCCGAACGTTTGGCCATGGCATATTCGGCCGAACGGGCATTCATTTCATTGAAGAAGGTGCCCAGTTCATTCACGTTGTATGTCTTCCAGAACTCCAGGTTAGCACTTCCCTGCAGCAGGTTACGCACGCGCTCCGGCTCGGTGATGCCGGGGAGCTCCACCAGAATCCGTTCTGCGCGGTCGAGACGTTGAATATTGGGAGCCACCACGCCGAAACGGTCGATACGGGTAGCCAGCACGTTGAATGTGTTGTCTGCCACACTGGCAAGCTCCTCGCGCAATACCGAAATAACCTCGTTGTTGGTGGCGTTGGGGCTCACCCGCTCGCTCATGGTGACACTGTATATGTTGGCCAGTCGCCCTTCCGGGTTGATCCGTTCATAGTTCTGCTGGAAGAGCGTGATAAAGTCAGAAGAGGTGCCACGGCGGTTCTCCCTGATGGTCTCGGCCAGTGCCTGGTTGAACTGTGGGTCATCGGTGTTGGCAAGTGAACTGAGGACCTGTGCGGCGTCGATTTCGAGGACGACATTCATACCACCTTTCAGGTCAAGACCCAATCCGATCTCTTTTTCACGGACTTCTTTGAGGGTATAGTTCAGGTACACCTTCTCGGTTGACAATGAATCAAGATACTGATTCTTCAGAGACAGGTCTCCATTCGCGTATTGATCCGCTTTCTTGTCGTACTGCCTTCCCACCACGGTGAAAGAGAGGTAGAACAAACAGATCGCCGTCAGGATAATACTGAAGACTTTAATGAATCCTTTGTTTTGCATTTCAATATTACTTTTTGTTTACAATTTGTTCGCGTGCAGGTTGTTAACCGGTTTTTTGTACGTTGAGATCCGGGCATACGGCATGCCCCTACGATTTTAGCGTGCAAATATACGTTTTTTTTATCTTTTTAAGAACAATATCGCCGGATTATTTTCTGAGAACTAATCCGGCGATGTACAGTGTTGTAGGGACAGGCAGACTTATTCAATAAAACCTCTGTTCTTTAACAGGTAAACAGGATCGGGCTCAGCTCCACGGAACTTCTTGTAGAGCTCCATCGGATCCGCTGTGTTCCCTTTCGAAAGCACATGCTCACGGAAGAGACGTGCAGTCTCCTGGTCAAAGATCCCTTTCTCGGCAAAAGCCTGGAAAGCGTCGGCATCCAGCACTTCGGACCAGAGGTAGCTGTAATATCCCGAGGCATATCCTTCCGGATTGCTGAAGATATGGGAATAATAGGTGCTCTTGTAGCGTGGAATAATCTGGTCGATCAGTCCAATCTTGTCCATCGATGCTTTTTCAAAGGCATTGACATCATATTGCTGCTCCTCAGTCTGGGTATGGTAATCCATGTCGAGCAGTGCAGCAGCGACAAACTCTGTGGTGATAAAGCCCATGTTGAACTTCCCGGAAGCTTCGATCTTCCCGATCAGTTCATCAGGGATTGCTTCACCGGTATCGTAATGCCTTGCATACATCTTCAGTACTTCCGGCTTGAATGCCCAATGTTCCATAATCTGAGAGGGAAGCTCCACGAAGTCACGGGCTACACTGGTACCAGAGAGGCCATGATAGGTCACCCTGGAGAGCATGCCATGCAGTGCATGACCAAATTCATGAAAGAGTGTTTCCACATCATCCAGTGAAAGGAGCGATGGGGTGTCTGCCAGTGGCTTGGTAAAGTTACCCACGTTATAGACGATGGGGCGGATATCCTCCCCGTCGCGGGTAGATTGCTTGCGGAAGCTGCTCATCCAGGCGCCGGCACGTTTGCCGGCACGAGGGAAGTAGTCGGTATAAAAGAGTGCAATGTGAGAGCCATCGGCATCGGTTACCTCATATACGTCCACTTCGGGATTGTAAACGGGTATGTTGTCCAGTTTTTTAAAGTTCAGGCCGTACAGTTTATTGGCCACCATGAAGACTCCCTCGCGGACGTTCTCCATCTTGAAATAGGGGCGCAGCTCCTCTTCGTTCAGGTTATACTTCTCCTGACGCAGTTTTTCGGTGTAGTACCACCAGTCCCATGATGCCAGCTCAATGTTGGCTCCTTCGCGGTCGGCGATGGCCTGCAGCTCGGCAGCCTCTTTCTTTGCCTGTGGCAGGGCGTAGGCCCACACATCATTCAGCAGCTTATATACGTTCTCCTGGTTCTTGGCCATTCGCTCTTCCAGCGCATAGGCTGCGAAGTTTTTGTATCCGAGCAGCTTCGAGCGTTCCAGTCGCAGGTTTACGATCTCGCTGATCAGTGCCTTGTTGTCGAACTCATTGTCGTTGTTGCCCCGCATGTACATTGCCTTGTAGAGTTTCTCACGCAGGTCGCGGTTGTCGGCATATTGCAGGAAGGGGATCCAGCTCGGCTTGTGGAGTGTGAAGACCCACTTACCCTCCTCACCGGCGGCTGTCGCTGCCTCTGCAGCAGCACTGATCACGCTTTGGGGCAGTCCGGCCAGGTCAGCTTCGTTATCGATCACAAGCTTGTAGTTGTTGGTCTCTGCCAGCACATTGTTGTTGAACTGAATGGTGAGTGCGGAGAGCTGTTTGTTGATCTCCCGTAACCGCTCCTTACCCGCTTCGTCGAGCATGATGCCCGACCGCACAAAATTCTTGTAGTTCTGCTCCAGCAGACGGAACTGTTCGGGTGTCAAGTCAAGCGATGCAGCGTTGTCGTACAGCGTCTTGATCCGTTCGAACAGCTTTTCGTTCAGGCTGATGTTGTCACTATGGGCAGTCAGCTTAGGTGACATCTCCGCCTTGATATTCTGCATCTCCTGGTTGGTGTCAGTGCCCTCCAGCCCGTAGAAAACCGACGAAACCCTGTCCAGCACTGAGCCACTGTTGTCGAGTGCCAGGATGGTGTTTTCGAAAGTGGGTGCATCGGGATTGTTGACGATGGCGTCAATCTCCTCACTCTGCAGTGCCATGCCGGCTTCAAAGGCCGGTACGTAATCCTCAACCGTGATCTGGTCGAATGGGGGTGCACCATAGGGGGTATCAAATTCGCTCAGGAAGATGGCACCTTTCTCGGTGGCTTTCTGCTGGTTGTTACATGCCAGTAATGTCATACATGCAAATGTGATTAATAATCCTTGTTTCATTGTAAAGTTTTTTATTTTTGATTGAATCAGCAATGTTTGCTACTCATAGAAATTTCTGCAAATGTACAATTTTTTTTCAGTTAGTGATATCTGGGTGAATTTAACTTCCTGATGTTTCGAAATCAGCAAATCCGAAATTAATTTTTAT
>WOYI010092407.1_pt1 | contig 13517 bp, 16 predicted proteins | sample 6423411 | NCBI WGS metagenome assembly WOYI01 (sample SAMN13441803, study PRJNA592873) | oil field metagenome | biome: oil field; feature: oil-well bore; material: oil-contaminated soil; isolation source: oil-contaminated soil from oil-well borehole | place: Germany: Wietze | collected 2016-10-18 ...
CCACCCCTTGATAAATTCCAATAAAATGTAGGACATACAGTTTCACCAGCAGATAATGCTGCAGATACTACAATATAACTACAAGTACATTCACTCAGTGCATCACCATTTGGACAAGTAGTTGCCATCGTTGTAAAATACAAACATTTAAAAGCAACAGCATTACTATAACCATAAAAATCAGACATACAATAGGGTGCACTAAAACCAGCAGAAGCACCAAGTGACGTTAAACACTTTGGTGGTGTTGCGTTACCATCCACAGCACAACTAATACTGCTACAAGTCTGAAGCGTATTATCTAAGATTGCAATATTTCCGCTTGCTGGCATTGCCATAATTATATTCCGTATTTCATAAACGTTATTTGTTTCTGAAGTTGATGTATTGCTTCAATCAGTATTGGTACTAACTTACTATAGTCAATACCAAGAATACAATCTTCACCACTATACACCACTTCTGGAACAACCTTTGCAACATCTTGTGCTATCATACCCATTCTACATTTTTCGGTTGCATCAGCACATAATTTATAATAAACACCTTGAAGTCTATCTACCACAGATATTGCATTATATATTGGTGATATGTCTTTTTTTAATCTAATGTCAGAACTTGCAATAAAATCAGTAGCACAAGCATTTCCACAAATACATAAACCAGTTGTTGTTGTGCACGCTTTAATACTTGTACTATTATAAAGGGTATTATGGCAATGTGTTGAAGCAGCAAAACAAGTTGGTATACATCCACACAACGCAAAAGAATTTGTTGCAGATGCAGCACAAGCAACAGTTGTAACACCAGTAATGGTAGTTCCATTATAACATAATACTTGATTACAAGCAACGTTTGATGATATATCAGTAGCAGCCTTATTACACCAAGTAGAACCAGTATAGACCAATATGTGTCCACTGGCTGGTGAACTTATAACAACATCTGTTAAATCATTTAGTGATGAAGCACCACCACCAGAACCACCACTATAACTTACCAATGTTGTTCCATTATAACATACGGGACAACCAGATGTTAAACTTAATGCTGATGTTGAAGTGTTACACCAAGTAGAACCATTATATTGTATCACTTGTCCGGTTGAAGGTGAAGTAATAACAACATCAGTTAAATCATCAAGACAAGATGCACCACCAGTGCCACCAGTATATGTACCAGAAGTACTAATAGAATAACTACCAATAACAGTTGTTGTTGGTGTTTGTCCGTCTCTACGAATCGGAAGTAACTTCTGTTCAGTAATATTTAATGCCATAATTATTCTATATTATCTCTACTTTGTGCTATTTCCAGCATTTCAGCATTGTAACTTTCATAGTAATCACTGTACACACCATTCACAATATAGAATCTACGTGCACTTAAATAATTACTATCTTTAATTAAATACAAATCAATATCAATTAAATAATCTTTCACATCAAGTGTGCCAGTTAACTTAAAACGTGGTTGTTTGTATTGACTAATGACTGACTGTAAAATTAATTTTGATGTATTATAAACTGTACCACCAGTTGCAGCAGTACTACGTATTAAACCAACCAAATTAGTTCCAACATTTACAAGCAACTCACTTCTAATTGCAGCACGACTACAACCATAAGTACCAATACCAGTAGTGGTATTTATTACAAGTGCTTCTTTTCCGGTAAGATTTGGTGATATAATAACTTTAGTATTTACACCATCATTACCAACTGCTTTACCAGTTCTACTATCAATTAATTCAACTTGCACATTTTTAATAAACAATCTATATAGATATGTACTGTTTGGTCTTACTTGACTTGCAAAATATGTTTTGATTCTATCCCATATAGTTAATTCAATATTACCTTGAATCAGTTCATCATATCCAGTGTGACTTGAATTAGGTGATATTGGTAATAATATACTTGTTGTTGTCCATTTATCACTTATATTACTCTCTGTATAGTTCGATGCACTAACATTTTCATCACGTACAATAAAAGCAGTACAATCTGTTGATTCAGTATATCCAGTTGTCCACGTACCACTTTTATAATACTTATCACCAACCTTCACTGATATTGGAATTTTTATATCATAAATTTGATGTGAAGTACCAGTAGAAAATATATTATTATGACTTCCCTTTGTGTGCAAATATATATCAGCACTGATTTTAATAGTTAAATTGCCGTTATATTTATCCATTGTAATATTTGAGAATGGAAATGTATACTTAACATAGTTAGAAGCGTCCCAAAATCTCCAACAATATAACGGTGAATCATTACTATTTTCTTTTAATCCATATGCATTATCACCTACAATACTAATTAACACACCATCATTTTCCCAACCATCAAACAATACATCACTATTATAATAATAGGTACTACCACCAGCAGTTGCAGATGACCAAGAACCTTCATTTGCTAAATTATCTTGATTATTAAAGTCATACTTATATTCACTGAAGTTATATGGATTATACTTTATTTGAACTTCATTCAGTGCTGGTACAATATCCAATTTAGCACCAGTTTCAAACCAATTGAAAGTAGTTGCACTTAAATCTAATACACCACCAAAACTTGCACTTGAACCACCATATCCAACAACTGGTGATGTTCCATATTCTTGTCCAACACTTACATCATTAAAGTTAATTGGGTCATACATATAAATCTTACTGCCTCTAAACTTTATTACCAATCCCAGACCACCAGTAATACTTTCTAATACCTTTCTACAAGACATTGGTACACCAGATTCATTAACAAAGTTTTCTTGTGCCATTCGTAGATACAAGAAAATGTTTCTTGCATAATCTACAATACGGTAGTCTGTCACATAATATAATGTATCAAATGATATTGAAAGTTTATCTAATATAGTTCCAAATATTGTACTAATATTAGTTGTTCCCGTATAATATGTATCAGCAGTTAGATTGTAGTATGGTATGGTGTCAAGTGTTGACATACCATTATTACAATAAATTGTTATTGGTGTAAGATTTGATGCACTATAATCTTCGCTGTAGATTTCTGAGTTAATAAAACCTTGCCAGATAAGATTACTGCCACTATTACCATTATAAATTTTAACAATAAATTCTTGTGGATTATCAGTGAACAAATCCAGTAATGTTAATGGTGTTGCAAGTATCTTGATTGATGCACCACTACCAAGTGTAGGTTTATAAATATTATTTACATCACCATCAAAAGTTATTTCTAATGGATTATCAACAGTATCAAGATTCGTAATAGTACCACCAGTATAACCATCTTGAAGTATATCAATTGTGGTTGTACTGTTGCTTATTCTTTTATATTGAATACGATATTTAATAGCGTATGCCATTATCTATAACTATTTGTTCTTCTACTGTTATTATTTAATACACCAATCAATTGTGTACCATCAATCCTAAACACAACTTCACCAGTTCCAGCACCACCAATCATTTCTTTCAATTTTGATAAAGGTGTTATTACTTCTGGATTTGAACTTGCATTTGGATATTCCCCAACTATTGCAAGTGTTGGTGATGATACAATACCACCCTTTGCAAACTTTGGTACTTTACTTTCCCAAAGTGCAATCAATGCACTGATTCCGATACCAGCAGTTATTAAACCAACAATACCTTTCTTTGCTTCACCGGCAATCATACCCGCAATTGCTTCTGCAAGCATTGCGTTAATAATCTGTTGAATTCCTTTTAATGCAGTAGTTACAATATCTTTAAAACCACTTTCAGTACCAGCAAACAGATTACCGAATGCTTGTGTTAAACCTACCACAGCATTTGGAAGAACTTGACCTATGATATTCTGCATATCAAGAAGTGGTTGCTTAATTGCTTCAACTTGTTCTTTCATTTGAACAAGTTTGGTTGAATCAATAGTAGATACAGCAAGTGATACACCCTTAAATGCATCAGCAGTACTTACAGCAGCAATTGGTAGTTCACGTTGAATAGTAACTTGTGCACCAACTTGTGCATTAAGTTCATTCTGCTTAACAACCATTTCTTTCAACTTGTTACTTTCATCAGCACGTATTTGTACGGCTTTACGATAAAGTTCAAGTTCCGCTTCACTATCTGCACGGCTGTTATTACCTAATGCATTCTTTGTTTTAAGTATTTCATACTCTTCAGTAGCAAGTCTGTTATTTTCATTGCTGATACGCTTTTGAATTGCAATTGCATTGTTAATTGCTTTCTGTCTGTCTTCAAGACTTTTGGATTTATCATCACCAATTAAACGCAATCTATTAACTTCAGCAAGTAAATCTATTTCCTTATAACCCCAATCCAGACGTTCTTTCCATAACTTGTTTTCACGTTCAGCAAGTCCAGTCATATCTTTTACGTCTGCTTTGATTTCTTCAAGTAGACCACCGCTAAATGCTTCTTTTAACTTCTGTCCAGCCTCTTTAAACTTACCTTCAAACACTAAACTTATTGCTTCACCAAGTAATTGAACACGTACAAGTATTGCATTAAAAACACCTTTTGCAACTGCCATTACTTTATTAAGTTTTGAAGCACCGTCTTCAGTACCTTTTAAATAACTCATAAGTGCAGCAAATGCAGTTCCAAGTGCCACAACCAGTGCACCAATACCAGTACTTATAAGTGCCGTTTTAATACCGCTAATGGCTGGAATCATCTTTTTAAATGCACTTACACCACCAGATGCTACATCAGCAACACCACCAAGTTGACCACCTAAATCACCAAGAATACCACCTAATGGTTTAAATGCACCAGCCATTGTACTACCAGCCTCTTTTACACCATCAGTAAGTGCTTTGGTACTTTTCTTTGCTTTATCAACACCTTTATCAAAACCAGCAGCCGATAATGTTAAAGTGGTAAGAAGTGTAAATTTTGACATAATAAACTATTTTACTTAAATACTATTATGTGCTGGTTATAATACACCAGCAACTTTAAGCATATCGGCTTTAATTTTTTTAAGTTCTTCTGGTGTCTTTGGTAATAATGACAATGGTATTTCTTCCCATCCAAACGTAACCAAGTCTTGTGGCTTCTTTATTTTATCAGAATATGGTAATGAATAAATGTATGCTAACCATCTTGTTCTTTCCCATTCTTCTTTGTAGTTGTTGTTGTATGCTGTTAGTATAGCATCAACTTCAAACTCCGTCATACAATAAAGAAAGTATTCTGGTTGCACGTGGCATTGACCAACAATAATACCATACAGTTCTTTGATGGTTATTGTTTTTTCACTACTTTTTTTTTGGCTTGTTCTGTTGGTATTGGTTCTGTTGGTATCTGTGACATCAGATATTCATTGAACACTTCAACTGCACTTTCATTATCATCAATAACTTTAATAAATTCTTTGAAAGAGTAATTGAAGTTATCATTAGCAGCACTGAGAATACAATAAAATAATGTCAACAAGTCAGTCACATTATCTTTCATTTCATTTACACCACGTCCGGTAAGTTCTTCAAATTTTAATAATGCTGCATAAGATTTCTTTACCTTATATTCAACATCAGTAATTTTAACAATAATTTCATTCATATCATTTTACTTTTATATAAATACGATGAAATATAGAAAAAAACAAAGGGTAGTTCTGTGACTACCCTTTTAACCTAAATAAAACAATACAAATGAACACCAAAGAAAATTAGGTTATAGTTAATTCTCCAACACCTTCAATTGCTACAGAATATGTTGACATTGCATTATCATCAGCATTAATATCAAGATTTGTTATGATTGCTGTTCCACTCCAATATTTATAACTTGCATCCAAAGTATGGAAAGGTTTTGTTCCACTTACCCTTGAGAACACAACGTTCACTGGTAATTTCGCTTTCTGAAATGCAAACAAGTCTTCAACACTATTAGTGTTACCAGTAAGTGCAAAGTTTGTAAGACCATCTGTTGATGCATTCCAAGAAAAACGTACCGCTTTCTTACTTACCCAATCACCGTCATCTTTTGAAGTAATATCAACAGTTGTGGTACTTATAGTTAGTTTTGCAGATGTTGAAAATGCACAAGGGTATTTTGTAGCACCAGATGATAAAAGAATCATCATTTGACCACCATATACGAGTTTATTAGTTTCAGTTGCCATAGCAATATTATTTTAATATATTATTATTTCTTATTTCATTTAAATACAATCTTTACTGGTTTTTTTTTATTAAACCGACAGTATATTATAAACCAACTTCTGCATATATGCACCATTGGCATATATTTCATCAACACTTTCTAACATAATATCTTTCACATCTATACCACTTACAATACCATTATAGTTTTCCAGTGCACTATTCACAGCATTTGCCAAGTCAATACTTTCAGTGTAATCATCACTAATAACTGTTATTATTCCAGTCGTTAACTTCAATACAGCATCATCTTTACTATACTCTGGATTAGTACGTCTTTCATATACAACCATTGGAAATGGTGTATTCTCTGGCATTACGATTGGATAAATACGTGTTCCGGTGTAACCAGTTACAGAACTGTTTACCAGTAAATAATATATTGCCTTACTTATGTTAATCATTTTGTGACTAATTTTAAATTAAATACAATTATTTGAACCAATCATCAATTGTGAAAGTTGCTGGTTTATTCTTTACGCTATGTTCTTCTTTATGATGCTTTTCACAAAGTCCTTCAAGATTATTAATATCAAAACCAAGTGCTTGCTTTTCTTGTATTGTATCCACTGATGACAGTCTAATCTTATGATGCACTTCAATAGCACTTTTAATTTTTCCTTCATTTTTACAGCGTAAACACAACGGATTATTCTGTAAAAACCAAAGTCTTAAATCACGCCAACGTTTTGTATTATAAACATATCTGTGGTTTAACAGAAAAGACTTTTGGCTATTTTTCTTATCTTTTTGTTTATTACTTTTATTTAAATTTATTATTGGCATTACTGTTTGTTATACTTATCAACTGTCTTCTGTAATGATTCAAGTATTGCATTATTTACACCATTTTGTGCTTCAGTTTTCTTACGTCCTACAGCATCATAAAAAAAATGTGTTGGTTGAACAGAACCAGTTTTATGTACAACCTTACTTTTCTTCACCGGATATGAACGCTCATCAGTACCCCATTCAATCCAACGGTATTTATAACCAACATTGGTAAGACCTACTTTCACACCAATAGCACGTTTCATATTTTCAATCTTAAATGCTTTGTTGAAGTCTTTATAACCAGTTTTACTTTTGTTTTTCTTTACTGATTTAAATGATGTTATTGCTTCTGATTTTATTATTTGTGATGCTTTACGCATACCAGCCAATACAATCTTATTCTGAATTGCTGGTACAAGTTCACTGAACAGTTTCATCAACTCTTTATCATTGGTGAACACAATATCAATATCATCATATTGCTTTGACATTACGCATTAATCTTCTTACAAATGATTTGCAAACCGTCTTTATAGTTTATTGGTGCTATGTTTTCAATCGTATACCTATCACCATTAAATTCAATCTGCATTGTTGGTGTAATGTTTCTGTAGTAGGTAATGAAGGTTACATTATATGATGTAAAGACTTCATTATTATCAATAGACTTTGCACCACCATTGTATTTAACAGCAGCACGAAGTTGCATCACTTCAGTATATGTTTCATCTTCACTACCAAAGTCACTTTCTTTAACAGTGGTAAGTTTATATACTTTTATTACGTGCCTTAAATCTCCAATAACCATTTTAATTAATATTTATTAGTTGATTATTAATAATAACATATCCATTATACTTGTATAATTGTTGTGGTAAGAATCCACCACCATTTGTATACACTTGATTTATTATATTATCAACATCAATCACGATAAGTTTATTTTTTGGATTTGATTTAAGAAATACAACTTCCCCAATCGCAAATTCTTTTATATTAAGATTTGGATATTGAATATCATCTTTTATCAAATCATTTATATTAAATGTATTATTCATATTATTTAATCACAAAGTCTTTATACCAATCCAATAAAAATTTGTATGAATACGGTAGTTCAGATGGTGTTGCAAATGCAACAATATTTCTGTTAATGTAGAAATGACTTGCAAGCATCAGTATTGCGTGTTCAACACTAATTGGTGTTGTATTTCCAGTATAACCACTAACAACATCAGAACCTAAGTAATTATTTGTTGTTTGTATTGCTACATCCAAACACTGCTGCAAAATAGCATCATCATCATTAAATGTGTTTTCAATATTTAATTGACGTTTAAGAGTTGTTATATTAATTGCCATAACATTAGATTTATCTTAAATACAATAAAAAAACCACCACTATATTGGTGGTGGTTTTTTAGTTCAAAAGGATATTATAAAGTCCGCTAAGTTGTTTAAGTTAATGAAGCGAATGCAAATGATGCATCTCTGCGTTTTGCCCAAGACCAGTAAGTATTGATAACCAATTCTACTTGTCCAGTTTTTGCATATGTGTAAGGGTTCACGAGAACGTCCATTCCACCCCAGTTTGCTACTAAGAGGTCGTTCCAGTTACCAAATACAACACGACCAGTAGCCATTGCAGATGTAACAAATAAAGGATATCCATTTACAGTGTTTGCTTCTGCAATGAATACAGCAGTGTTAGATGCTTTTGCAGTTGTCTTCATCTTAGTCATCAATGCTGGTGTTGCAATATATCCAAGGTTGCCCATAAGTGCATTAGATGTATTTACTGCTCCTTCAAGAGAAACAAGACCCAACCACGATGTAGCACCAGTTGCAGTGTTAGTCACACCATTAAGAATACCAGCGGGTCTTGAAGTTGATGATGCTGTTGCATCAAGGATTGAAGTTTCAAGTGTTGCCATAATGCTATTACGCATATCATTGATAAGTACTTGTTCTGCACTTATGCTGTCTTGTGCAAGGAACTGACGAGATACAAGAAGAATAGTTGTAAGTCTCTTAGGTGCTAATGTTACTTCAGAAAAAGTACCACCAGATTCTGATTTTGCACCAACTTCAGTTGCCCAACCACTACCAGTACCAGCATAAACTGGAATAGAGATATCACCAGTAAGATTTGTCATCAACTGAGCACCAGCCTTGAATACTACTGAACTTGCATACAATTTACCAATTAAACCAAATTTATCTTCTGCCACAATTTCTTGACCAGCAGTACCAGTACCAGCCAATATATTAGCACGTGATTCAAATTTTGTTGGTAATATAATCTGTCCCTTGTAAGAGATACCAGATTTGCTAAAAGTTTTCCTACCTTCATCAAGTAATTCAACACTTCTTTCATCAAACGGACGACCTTCAGCAGCGTCCCTTATTGTTTTAAGTAAAACTGAGTTTTCCATATTTTTATTTATAATATTAATATTATTTCTTTTATTAGTTTCTTTACTTTGTCTTTCATCAATTTCTTTATCAAGTTCTTCAACTTCTTTCTTGATGTTTTCAAATGCAGTTGTTTCAACAGCACTAAGTTTGCGTTGCTCTGTTTGACCAACAGTAACAATGTTTGTCATTTCTTCAAACTTTGCTTTACGCTTTTCTATTAATTCGACTACTGTCATAGTAATTTTATTTTATTTTATTTAAATACGCTTATTTTGAAAAAGTTTTTATAACATCATTGAACTGTTTATAATAATCTTCCAACTCTTTTTGTTTTTTTGCAGTTTCTTGTTCACGCTTTTCCGCTTCTTCTTTATCTTTTTGCTTCTGAAGTTCTTCTTGCTGCTTCAATTCATCAAGTCCACGTGTGTTACAAGACGTTGCTTCATATGCTGGAAATACAACAATTGAAAAGTCTTGAACAATATCAAATCTATTTACAGTTCTTAAATATGTACCATCACCACGCTTTTCCCATTTTTCACCACCATCAGCAACCCGAAATGCAAAAGAACAAGCATTTAAATCACCGTTTTCAATTGATTCAAGTAACCAAGCATCATTCTTCTTTGCTTTAAATTCGAAGTGTACACCACGTTCATCAACTGTAAAGTGTAAACTGTTACGCTGTCTGTTTGGTGAATACCTTGCAAGTACACCTTTATCTTGATTGTGGTTGTATAACATTACTATATCTTGCTGTTCCAAAAATTCTTGTGTTGCTGCTTCTCTGGTTATTACTTCTCTGAAGCCACCTAAGTCAACACTTTCTGAATCAAACACGATTGCAGTACCGCTAATAGTACCAGTTTCTGTATTTGCACGTATTTCTTGTGCATATCTTAATTCTAAATTCTCCATATTTATTTTAAATTATTATCAATATTATCTTTCTGCTCTGATATTAAGTTATCTATATCTTGAAGGTTTACTTGTATGAAATGTTTGTTACCACCAGCAACCGGATATTTTGCATTTATCTTTTCACGTATTTCATTAGTTGACATAGCACCAAGATTATGCATCTGTGTAAAGTAACTTGCACGTGTTACTGCATCAAGACGTAAAAGGTTATCAACATCAAAACGTAAGTCAGATTCTAACCACTCCTTTGGTAGATACAACTTTCTGAACATTTCATTTTCAATCTTTTCAAGAAGCGGTGTTAGCGTGCTATTCAAAAAGTCCAACTGCTGTTGTTCAGACGTTGCATACTTACCGTTCTGGTCAAATGCTAATGCTGGTGGCACATTGAAGAATCTACAAATATCTACTACGTTAAAAGTTCTACTTTCAATCAACTGTGATTGTGCTGGTGATATACTGATTGGCTGGTATTGTAACCCAGAATCCAACACAACTACACCACCAGATGTACCACCAAGTTCAGATGATAAACTGTTTATAAAGTCTTGCTTTGCTTTGGTTGCTCTATCTTTTGAAAGATTTACACCTTCTTTTGGCGATAATATCCCAGATAACGATGCGCCAGCACTAAAGAAGTTCTTTGTGTGCTGTTCGCTTTCATATGATATTGTTAATGTTTCAGCAGCATAAGTTAGCGTACTTACACCAACCATACCATTTACGGTGTAGTTCATTATGTGAATTATCTGGCTGTTATCATAAATCTTCTTAGTACTGATAGATACATACTTAATTTCATCATTGACTAAAACAACTTCAATATCATCACTTTCTAACAATTCAAGTTTTTCAACACTACCATCTTTTGCACGTGTAATTAATATGTATGCATTACCCTTCAACAACATATTAACTATTATTTGTTTAAAGAATATATATCTACTTTGTTTGTCGTTTGGTTGTACGTTCAATACATTATACAAACTGTCTTCTACTATGTACTTCCAATTGTTTTTATATTTATAAGGGTATATTGGAAGTGATGCAACACTATCACTTAAAAGGTTTACACAACGGTAAACCGTACTAAGTTTAAGTGCTTTGCTTGTAGTGTATTGATTATATGAAGAAAAACTTAATGTACCATACACTAAATTATTCCAGTCTTCAACTTGTGTACGTTTTTCATCTTTCTTATTTCTTGATAAAATTTTGCTAAATATGTTTGCCATATCACTATTTTTTCTTAAATACAATTAATCATACCTTAATATATTACCAGACGTTAATTGTATTTCTACCAGATTGAAGCATACCACCAAATGCGTTTGACATTGAAGCAACACCATCAATCTTTTTACTCTTATCTTCTCTGTTTATACTATAGTTACCTAAATTGTTTTGTTTTATTATTACATTCGTTATCATCCACTTTGTTAATGGATTCTTATCAATCTGTATTATTTCACTCTTAAATAACATTTCTAAGAACTTCAGTGGCTTGTTCATATTACCAGCAGTTTGACTAAACGGCACTGTTGGTATACCTTGTTCACTACATTGAATTATGAACTGTGTTGCATTATACCTATCATATAGTAGTTGAATAATCGGATGCTTTTCATTTACAGTTAGAATATCTTGCAGTATATAATCATAGTCAATAACGTTACCATCAGTCAGTGTTAAGTATCCAAGTGCTGCTGCTTCACGGTAAGTGTGCTGGTTCACACTGCTATTTGCACTGTCTTCCGGTAAGTAATACTTATTCCACACATAGTATTTATCATCTAATGGTATTACAAATGATACTGCACTTATATCAGATACGGTTGATAAGTCAACACCAACCCAACATTCCAAGTCTTTAAACCTTTCATCATCAATTGAAAGGTTTTCTTTCATACTGCTGATGATATATTTATCATCAATCCATACATCAAGACTGTTATGCTTAGTCCATACATTGAAGTGTTTGACCAATACAGCATTCTTTTCACTTTCAAATTGTGCAGCCTTATTTACTTCACTGGCTAAGAAAGTTGGTGATACAGATATTTGTAGGTTTGGATTTGCTTTAACCCACACATCTGGATTCTGGAAGTCATCATCTTTATCCAGCGTGAACACAATTGCAAACTGTTGTTCATCTATAGCAACACCATTTAATATATTAACACAGTATTCACGAAGTTGGTAACAGAATGATGATGTATCAAAGCCACTGGTGGTAATGGTAATGAATAGTGGCATTGACCTACTACCCATTGAAGACTTTAGTACTGAATATAACTTATTGTCCGGTGCTTCGTGCAACTCATCAATCAGTGCAAATGAAGCATTTAAACCATCCAACCTACTACTATCAGCAGCAGTGACCAACAGTTCATTGTTACCATATTTAATACTGTTATAATATTGCTTCAAGTATTTCTGCTTCTTATCAAGTTGAACAGCAAATTGCTTAACCTTCTTGAAGTCTACGTTCTTTATTTGTTCACGTGAGTTAGCAGATAATACTACTTGTGCATCAGTATCTGTTAGCAAATGATATAAGGCAAGTGCAGTGGCAAGTTCTGACTTTCCATTCTTTCTTGCCATTTCAATATAACCATATAAATATTTTCTTTTTTCAGTATCTTTTCTGTATAGTCCATATATGTTGGCAATGATAAAGGTTTGCCAGTCTTCCAGTAAGAACTTCTTTGGTTTTTCTTGTTCAGTTAAATTAAGTACATTAATAAAATTAATTACAGCATCAACTTCAGTGTTATTATAATAATACAGTCCTTTATTTAAATCATCAATATAGCGTTGGCAAGCAAGTCTTACAAACTCACACGCAACAATCTTTCCAGTAACAACACCTTCAGCATAACTATCTGCAATCTCTTTGTTTGACATTAATCACGCTTCTCAATATCTTTTTTGTTATTTACAGCAAAGCCAATTGGCTTTGTACTTTCTTTTGTATTCTTAATGGCTGCTATTACAGTTTGAAATGTATCTTCATCTGGTTCATCATTTCCATTCTTTTTGTTTTGTTTCTTTAAGTCTTGTATCATCTTGAACAGTTGTTGCTTCAACTGGTAACACAAATACTGTTGCACCTTTTCACCGTTGTTATAATCCGCAACTAAATCATTATGGTGTTCAACTGTACTTATAATTAAATCACAACTTGCTTCATCAGCATCAAGTTCTACTAATTGTTTCTTGATTTTGGATAA
>WOYI010875708.1_pt1 | contig 13512 bp, 16 predicted proteins | sample 6423411 | NCBI WGS metagenome assembly WOYI01 (sample SAMN13441803, study PRJNA592873) | oil field metagenome | biome: oil field; feature: oil-well bore; material: oil-contaminated soil; isolation source: oil-contaminated soil from oil-well borehole | place: Germany: Wietze | collected 2016-10-18 ...
AGTTTCTCGCCGATGAGCGGCCGTAAAAAGAATTTTTCAATCAGGACGCCCAGGACAAAACAACCAGCCAGTGTTAAAAGAAACGCCGCGGCGATCGGAATTTTCCCCCAGGTTACAAGGGACAGAAAAAAGAAAGCACCCAGCGCCAGAAGTTCGCCGTGAGCAAAGTTTAAAACGCTCGAAGCCTTAAAGATCATAACAAAACCCATGGCCGAGATTCCGTAGAGCAATCCGACGCAAACACCGTTGACCAATAATTGCAGAAAAAAATCCATAACTGGTTTCCTCAATCCACACTGATAATATTAATGGTGGTTTCAATTTCACCGATCCGTCCGTCCCGATAGCGGATTTTTCCCGTTACCGGAACATGCGTCAGGCCGCCGTACATCGCTTCAATGATTTTGATGTACAGACCGTAAACAAAACGCCGGCGCACTTTTCCGGTGCGCGTCAACTCATCATCGTCCGCGTCCAGCAGTTTGTAAAGCAAAACAAATTTCCTGATCTTCATGACGTCGGGAAGTTGCCGATTCACGTCGCGAACTTCTTTCAGAATCAGGTCTTCCACGGCCTTTTGCTGGGATAAATCCATGTACGTGGTATAGGGAATCATGCGGTCTTCCGCCCAGTTGCCAACGTTGCCCAGATCAATGTTGATCATGGCGGTGATATAGGGCCGCGCTTCTCCAAAGGTGACCGCCTCCTTGATGTAGGGGCTGAACTTCAGGCGGGTTTCGATAAAATCGGGGGAAAAAGCGTCGCCGCTTTTGTTGCGGATGATGTCTTCCTTGCGGCCGATAATCAGCAGATGACCGTCATCATCAATGTAGCCCGCATCACCCGTTTTCAGCCAGCCGTTTTCAAACGCGCTTTCCGTCGATTTATAGTCGTTATAGTATCCGGAGAAATTGGCTTCCGATTTTACCAGCACTTCCTGATCATCAGCCAGTTTGACTTCGGTCAGCGGCAGGGGTTTGCCTACCGTTTCCAGTTTGACTTCGTTGTCGGGTTGAATCTGAAAAATGCCGCAGGATTCCGTAAGGCCATAGCATTGTTTTAAATTCAAGCCGATGGCCCGGAAGAAGCCGATAACATCGGGACTGATCGGATGGCCTCCGGTAAACGCGCTGTGAAAATGGGAACAGCCCAGACGGTCGAGCAAAGGATTGTAAATGGCTACCCTCAAAAATCCGGACAGAACCTTCACCGGCCAGGAAATCGTCTGTTTTTGCAACTTCTTTTGAACAACGGATCGGCCGACTCTTTCGCCCAAATAGAATAATTTCCTTTTGATCCAGCTGGCATCGGATATCTTCACACGAATGCGCGACGCCATATCTTCCCAAAAGCGCGACGCCGTAATGAGCGTGGAAGGCCCGATATCACGGAAATCATCCAGCACGGTTTCCGGTGTTTCCGGAAAGTTCATGGTCATGGCGCCCGCAAGCGCCACGCCCATGCCCCACATCTGATCAACGATCCACGCTGTCGGCGACATGGATATCCAGTTTTCTTCCGGTTGAATATTGGCGGCTTCCACCCACTGTTCGGCCATCGTGGTCAGATTGCGGTGGGACAGCATGGCAATTTTCGGCACACCGGTGGTGCCGGAGGTCTGGATCATGACCGCTATATCCCGCGGCCGTCCTTTGCTGATTTCTTCTTCAATGTCATCCGGATGATCGGCCAGATATTTTTCACCGGTCTCCAGAAGTCCGGCGTAGCTGATCAGCCAGGCATCATTTTCGTAAGCTGTCATGCCGGTAGGGTCGATATAAACAACTTTTTGCACATGGGTCAGTTTATCTTTGACCTCCAGAAGCTTATCCACCTGTTCCTGATCCTGAACAACAACAACGGGAGAATGAATGCGCTCGATGGAAAAAGCCAGTTCGAAGGCGATGGAAGATGTGAATAAATTTAAGGTCGTCGCACCCAAAGCATGCGCGCCCAGCTCGGAGAAAAGCCATTCGGGCGAATTGTTTACAATCATGCACATATTGTCGCCCCGTTTCATGTTCAGGGCGGCAAAGCCCGCCGCGGTTTTCTTTACGTAATTGAAATAATCTTTCCAGGTGTACGTCTGCCAGATGCCATAAGCTTTTTCACGGATCGCGGTTTTAGAATCGCCAAACGCCTGCGCGTTTTGGGCCAGCAATTGCGGCAGCGTCAATGTGCTTTTATGGGTCTTTTGTGAATTTGCCTGGTCCAATTGCCTGCACCTTTTTTATTCAATGGCCCGGGCATCGCCCAGGTATGCTTTAATCACTTCAGGATTGGCGCTGATTTCTTCCGGGCTGCCCTCCCCCAGCATTTCACCGAAGTTCAGCACCATGATGCGCTGGGAAATGCTCATAATGATGGACATATCATGTTCGACCAGCACCATCGTCAGACCCCATCGGCCGTTCAGTTCCAGCAGAAACCGCACCATGTCCTCTTTTTCTTCCAGGTTCATGCCCGCAAACGGTTCGTCCAGAATCAGCAGTCTGGGTTCAAGGGCCAGCGCCCGACCTAACTCCACACGCTTCATCATCCCGTAAGGCAGAGAGCCCACGGTCTGTTTGCGGATGGACTGCATTTCCAGAAAATCGATAATCTCTTCGAGAACCTGACGGTGGCGAATTTCTTCTTCGCGGACTTTCGGTGAAAAAAGACAGGAACGCCAGAAGCTGTAATGACAATGGATATGACGGGCCAGCGTCATGTTGGCCAGAACGGTCATACCGGGAAACAACTCGATGTTCTGGAAAGTTCTGCCGATGCCGACGCCGACCAGCTGGTGCGTGTGCAGATGCGTGATGTCTCGCCCGTTGAAAATGATCTGCCCCTGTTGGGGATGATAAAAACCGGTGATGCAGTTGAGTAAACTGGTTTTGCCCGCACCGTTGGGTCCGATGACCGCCATCAGCTCGCCGGTATGAACGCTCAGATCAACATTCCTGACCGCCACGACACCACCGAAGCTCAGACGCAGATTCCGGATTTCCAATTCAGCTTTTTTATCTTCTGGGGGCCGGTTGATCATGATTGACGGCCGGCTGCGAAATGCCTTCATGAATACCTCGACGCGGTTTTACACCGCGTTTTTTGCGCCGGGATACCGGAGAACCCGGCATCCCGGCGTCTGGAACATTATTTCTTAATTATTTTAATCTTGTCTTTTCCCGGAATATAGAAATTTGTCAAGGGAATATAGGTTCCATTTTCCTGCACTTTGACGATGCGTGCGGTAAAAGAGCCTTCATGATTGTCTTTGGTGAATGTAACCGGCGGGACCAGTCCGCCGAAGTCTTCATGGTTCATGGATTCCATCGCCGCGTTGATCGTCGCCGGATTAATGACCTTCGACTTTTCATAAGCCCGGAGGAATGCCCTTTCCATGATCATACCGACAACAACGCCCTCCCAGTAAGAGGCGTCGAAACTTTTCACTGTTTTGTATCGTTTCCACAGGTCTTTCATGACCTCCATTCCCTTGAATTTATCCGACGGCAATCCGCCGGGAAACTGCATGGCCAGACGGTCGCGAATCAGTCCCTTACCCATTTTAAAGAAATCGGGGTCCGTGGATGTCCAGGTCCCCAGAAAGACAGGATTGTATTTGATGCGGTCTGCGCTCTTGAAGGCTGAAATGATGGCCGACGGCAGCATCTGGATGAAAATATATTCAGCGCCTTTTTTTTGCAGGCGGAGTAATTCCGTGTTGAGATCAACCGTCCGTGGCGGAAATTCTTCAACGGCCACCAGATCGATGCCCAATTTTGCCGCATATTCCTTGCTGGGAGCATGAATCGAACGTCCATAGGCATTATTGTACGTCAGCAAACCGACTTTCGGCGATTCCTTTCCTTTGTGGATGGCTTTGATATATTCCAGAACGGCATAACAATCCATTTTATAACTGCCGAAAGGCAGGTACATGTAATCGACGGGTTTTTCCAGCAACTCCCAACTGGTGGAATAGTTGATGGTCGGAACTTTGTAGCGCTGGACGATGGGTTTTGCAGCCAATCCTTCGCCGGCGCCCCAGGTGGCGATCATGTCCACCTTGTCCTGCAAAACAAATTTTTGAACGGCCGCCTGCGCTTCAGGCACTTTGTAGGCGGTATCCACGGTGATCATATCAATTTTATGACCGGCAACGCCGCCTTTCACTTCATTCACATAACGGAAATAGTCACGCTGCCCCTTTTCATGAAACTGTCCCCACGTTGATGCGGGCCCCGTCAGGTTGATTGCAGCGCCGACTTTGACTGATTTTGTTTGGGCAACCGCCGGCCCCGCAGCCAGCAGCACTAAAACGGAAATTGCCAGTAAAATACTGCTCCATCTTTTCATTTTCCCATCCCCCTGTTTTTTTTGTGATGTCCGATTTTAAGTAAAAAAAAACCGTGGGCAAATTCAATCTGCCCACGGTTCATTTCCCTTGATGCCAGGTCATGATACATTCAGGCAGACCTTGTCGCCGATAAAGCTAAAAAAGTAAAAGTTAACTGCCTGTGTCAACGCATATTGTTTTAACATCTCTGTCCTTACCTCGCTTGCCGCGTGTATAGGCAAACGGCCGAAAAAAGTCAAGAAATTTTTTTTACGAGGATGAGGTGTGCCTTGTTAGACCAGGCCGGTGCGACCGGCAAAGTCTGCCTAAGAAGGCAGGCCCGGCATGATTACGGTCGTTCATCCATCGGTATATAGCTCCGCAAATTACTGCCCGTGTATATCTGCCGCGGGCGGCCGATTTTCAGCGGCACGGAATCATGCATTTCCTTCCACTGAGCAATCATGCCCGGCAGGCGGCCGATGGCAAACATGACTGTAAACATATTGGTCGGAATGCCGATCATGCGATACAAAATGCCGCTGTAAAAATCGACATTGGGGTAAAGCTTCCGTTCAATGAAAAAATTGTCCTTTAGCGCGGCGTCTTCCAGTTCCATGGCGATATTGATCAGCGTATCCTGGTAATTGTATTTTTTGAAGATCGTTTCACAGTATTTTTTCAGGATTTTAGCGCGCGGATCATAGTTCTTATAAACCCGATGGCCGAAGCCGAAGAGACGGAACTTGCTGGTCTTATCCTTGGCCGATTCAATACAGGATGCAATCGACAGGTTGTTGTTTTTGATTTCTTCCAGCATTTCAATCACTTTTTGATTGGCGCCGCCGTGCAGCGGTCCCCAGAGCGCGCAAATACCCGAGCAGATCGATGCGTAAAGGTTGGCCATGCTGCTCCCGACCAGACGGACGGCGGAGGTGCTGCAATTCTGTTCATGATCGGCATGCAGGATCAACAGCGTGGAGAGGGCTCTTTCGATATCCGGGTCCGGGACATAGGGGTTCACCGGCGAGTCGAACATCATATAAAGAAAATTGGATGCATATTTCAAATCGCGCTTGGGATAAACATGCGGGTGGCCGATGCTGTGCTTGTAAGAATAGGCGGCAATGGTGCGGATTCGGGAAATCAAAGACGCCGCCATCAGATCAAAGGTCTCGGCGCGGAAATCTTCCGTGAAATAGTCCGTGTAATAAACGGACATGGAGTTCACCATCGTCGCCAGAATCGCCATCGGATGGGCGGTCGGGGGGAAACCGTCAAAGAACCGCAGCATCTCTTCGTGGATCATGGAATTCTGCGTTAATCGCTGCGAGAAAAGCTGCTGCTGCTCCCTGTTGGGAAGATCGCCGTAAATCAGCAGATAGGCCACCTCGGAAAAACTGGCTTTTTCGGCAAGCTCCTCAATGGGAATGCCGCGATATCTTAAAATCCCCTGGTTGCCGTCGATAAACGTAATGGAGGACGTACAGGAACCCGTATTCTGATAGCCAACGTCCAGTGTAATTAAATTGGTATCCTGGTGCAGTTTGGAGATATCGATGCCTTTTTCCCCTTCCGTGCCTTCGATAATCGGCATTTCATATTTGATGCCGTTGAATGTTAACGTTACTTTTTCCATATTTACCAGTCTCCTGAAATTCGTATACATGAAAGAAACATCCGTGACAACACGATTTTTCATGAGACCAAAACATCCTTGAATTATCGTTTCTTAAATGCTAGAAGTGGTTCAACTTAATCATGTCAAGCCTAAAATGGGGAGATCAAAATGAAAAAAGCGATATCGGTTGTTCTGGTATTGGTTGCTGTTTTGCTGGTGGTGGCAACCGTTTTGGCCAAGGAAAAATACACGGTAACAGTTTTACCTTTTGCATTGCACAGCGCCGAAAACATTGAATATGTCAGTCAGGGAATCAATGACATGCTGACCAGCCGGATCTCCGGCTCCGATAAAATTGAAGTCACCCGCAAAGATGTTGTTCAGGATGTTCTGAAAAAGACAGGCGAAAAGGAACTGAATCTGGCGGACGTTCAGAGCATTGGTCAGCAGTTAAAGTCGGACTATGTGGTTTGGGGCAGCATTACGAAAATCGGGAAAAGCATCAGTATTGATGGAAAGCTCATCGATATTACAGGCGGAAAATCAGATGTCGGTATTTTTTCACAATCACAGACCTTAGATGAAGTCATTCCCAAAATTAACGATTTTTCACAAAGGATTGTCCAGCACATCACCGGAGCGGCGCCGCAGGAAGCAATGCCTGTGGCATCCGCCACGCCGGCGATTGCTCCGCCTCCCGTTCCCGGTTCATCGCGGGAAGCGCAAATCATTGCGGGCATGAAGTCCGGAAAAGGGAAAGGCACGCTGACGTCCATGATCAATACGGAATTCATCAACTCGTCCGATCCGCTGGACCGTAAAAAAGGATTCTGGATGAGCCAGCAGGTTAAAGCCGAATTCAACGGCATGGATGTCGGCGACGTTAACAAGGACGGCTTGAACGAAGTGGTGGTGATTGATGGGCACAATATATTTATTTACCTGAAAACAAAAGAAAACCTGAAGTTATTACGGCAGATTAAAGGCAAATCCTACCACAAGTACGTTTCCGTCGATGTGGCGGACATCAACAAGAACGGCATCCCGGAAATTATCGTCACATCATTGAATGATCGGGTGTTGAATTCCTTTGTGCTGGAATATCATGACGGAGATTATAAAACGATTGCTTCCGACATCCGGTATTTTTTACGCGTGATGGAAACGTCTTCCGGAATGCCGATGCTGCTGGGACAGGCTTATGGATTGGGCAGTTCCATGGACGGCCAGGGGGGCAAAGTCTTCAGCTCACAGATTTATGAAATCGTCTGGAAGGATGGACAATATGTTTCCGGAGACAAAATGAAAATCCCCCTCGGGTTGTCTGTTTACGGTTTGACCATCGATACGCTGAGCGAAGGCACCGGTGAAAGAATCATTGCCCTGGATGAGTTGGATTACCTGTTAATTATCAAGCCGACCGACAAGCAGTTGTGGCGGATTTTATCATTCGGTTCTACGCCCGATGAGCTGATTTGGCGAAGCGATTCACAATACGGCGGCAGCAACAACTATATCGCCAATGTGGATAAACAGAAACAGCAATCCACCGAAGCCACCCAGGATGACAGCGCTTTTGCCAATTTGCGCATAGTGATGTATGACACCAACAAAGACGGCAAAAAAGAAATGATTATCGTCAAAAACCTGTCCTCCGTCGGGCGGATTTTTAAAAATCTGAAGCTCTTTACCTCTAGTGAAATTTACAATCTGGAGTGGGACGGACTCGGGATGGCGGAAAACTGGCGGACTAAAAAAATCAACGGTTACGTCGCCGACTATTGCTTTAAAGACATCGACAACGACGGTAAACCGGAAATTGTTCTGGCTCTGGTTCAATCCGTCGGAGGATCACTGAGCGAAAGAAGCGTCATCGTTGTTTATGAGTTGGAGACGCCTCAATAGTTATTGACAAACGCCTTACTCTCCGATATAGCGACCGGGCGGATTTGGAAGCTAAAGCTTTTGAATGTCGCCCGAAAACTTAGAAAAGGTTTTCAAAACCATTCTTTAAGCGGCGGTGTAGCTCAGTTGGTCAGAGCATACGGCTCATATCCGTAGTGTCCCTGGTTCAAATCCAGGCACCGCCACCAAATAAAAACCCTGCAAATGCTCCATCAAGCTTAAAACCCGCTGGAAATAGCGGGTTTTTTGTTATTCTTACTTTTCTGCCAGCGTTCCCTGAACTCTGAAAGCCAGATTATTGATGGAGAATGGTTTCTGGATAAAGTTTTTGCCATCGTTCTGTTTTCAAGGCGAAGCCGGCTTTCAACATTGATGTTCGGGATAGCCCATGCCTCAGTGTGCTCAGCAAATGCCCAGTCCACAGGCATTCCCGGGTGAGACGAAAATTGTCCATAGTGAGAAAATGATCACGAACGCGGCGGCCGGAATGGCTAAAAACGCAAAAAATTTAGCGATGATATCGGTCACGTCTTCGTCTTCTTTAATCTCACGAAACATGTTTTTAATCATGCTGTAGATCCTTTCGATTGAAAATATACGTTTTTAAACAGCTTTGCGCCCCTGAATGACTCTAACCAGCACAACGATAATGGCAATGACCAGCAGGACATGAATAAAATTACCTATCGTATAACCGGTCACCAGCCCCAGCGCCCACAAAATGATCAGGACAACAGCAATAGTCCACAACATGGTATCCTCCTCTTTTTGCCCCGCAGGGCCTTTTTGCCTTGCGGGGCCTGTTCATCTCAGACGTAAAACCAATCAGCGGATCAACGCGAGAATACCGATGGTAATCAGATACACGGTAACGATATAACTTAATATTGGGACCTGATCCCTGGCAGTCGATTGCATAATGTTGAATTTCATGTGTTCCCCTTTTTCTATTTCACAACCAGATCATTTTTTATGGACGTAACCCCTTTAACAGTCTTTGTGATTTCAATCGCTTTGTTGACGGCCTTTTGGGTATTAACGAAGCCGCTTAATTGAACGGCACCTTTGTAGGTTTCAACGCCAATCTGAAAGGACTTAAGCAAATCATCCGCTGCCAGCAGAGATTTTACCTTGGTTGTGATGACCGAATCGTCAACGTATTCCCCGGCGCTTTCCTGTGTACGCGTCGATGCGCAGGCAGCGAAGGTAAAGATCACGATAAGAAGCAATAGAAAGCTTAAACATTGTTTAACGATATTTTTCTTTTTCATGGTGTTAATTCCTTTCTAATAGGTTTAATGGTGAAATGGTTCCTTTCATAAGGCTCTTGGAGAAGGTTCATGGCTCCCAGGGTTATCCTGAAATGCTCCGTCTTCATGTGGGCCATAAGATTTTCCTCGGTGTCCCATTCTTCAAGAAGAAAGAGTCGGTCTTCATCCTCGATACTCTGGCAACAATCACAGCGTTTGCATCCCTTTTCTTTCCTGATGGAAACAGATAGTGAAGCAATCGTCTGCGACAACTCCATACGCTTTTCAGAAATGACTTTCATTCGCGTCACGACAAGGACCATAGCAAAAGCACTTCTTTCTTTTAATCCCGCTTTGGCGGGACGAGTTTTAATTCTCCGCAGCTTGCTGCGATATCATGACGTTCATTTCATACCTCGACAGCTTGCTGCGAGGTGGTTGATTGAATTATGCTCTCAGGAATGTAATAGCAAGGAATCTGCCAATAGATGAAGGTGAAATAGAAGTTTGGATTAATTCATTAATAACAATGATTTAGATTAATGGAAGAATGCGACCGTGGCATTTGAAATAATTCTTTTGGCCTCAATATTTGGTGGAGCCTCAATATTCTGAGGGATGCTTTTTTCCGTCGGCGTTGATACATCTTCGGGAGAATTTCCCGTCAGGTAATTATTGATGCTCTCTTCCATCATTTCCGGAAATCGAGGCACGGGTCCTGCAAGCATTTTGCGGTACACGCCGAGCATGATTTTTCTGAACACCGGAAGCGCAACCCTGCCGCCGGTTTCTTTGCGTCCAAGGGAACGGTTGTCGTCAAACCCGATACGTACGGCAATTGTGATTCCATGAGGACCGTAAGTGGAAGACAGTCGAATCTCCTCCAGTTTACGAACCAGTATGTTGACACTGTGAGAACCGATCGGGTAAGACAGCGCACGGGGTAAATACTCACCGTGCAGAAGCTGATCGCTGTTTTCCCGGGTTGTCATGTTTTGGAAAATTGTCAGGTCTTTGAGAAAATGACACCGCACAAGCCGCTGGGTAATGGTCGATCCGCCATGCGGGAAGATCGCCTCGCTCTTCACCGCATCCTCTCGGCTTAATGCTGTAAGTCTTGCTGCCAGGGTTCTAAATCTGATTTTACTGAGGACGCGAGGGATGACGGAATAGTCAACGCCGTTATGGGTGAAGAAATTCTTGTCCTCGGCGGCAAGGATTGCGTCACGAACAACAGGTGGGATGTCCCGGTACGGGATGTTTAGCCGGTACTCTCTGGCCATTTCCATAAGTGGCAGACCGTTAACATCATAAATGTGGCCGATGGTTGCAAACTCAAAACGGGTCAATGGCTCCAGGGCTGGCAAGTTGGTTCGGTCAAAATAGATGTGATATGTTCCCAGCGCAAAGAGACTGGTTAAAATGATTGCCATGCAGATCAGAAAGCGAATGAAAGCAAGCTGCCAAAACCTTTTGCCTGGAACTCTGCGGATAAGCAGGAATTTACGCGCTACCGGCAGCGAACCCCGCTGATAGCAATACAGATGGCCAATAGTATCGCTATCCGTGGATTTATGATCGTCACCTTCCTGTTGAGATTTACTGTTTCCCTGCGTTTTATTTTTCCGTAACACCGGCTTGGGCCTGCTATTTTTCGGTATGAGCCAAAATTTCTTTTGTTTTCTGGCGCGCCTCAGAGAGATGTCGATTTGCGTCTTTCTTTAACTCCAGAGCTTGTTGTGTAGCCTCCTCAACGATCTGTTTTGCTTTCGTAGTTGCGTCAGCATAAATTAAACCATTTCGCCGGCATTTAATCATGCCTACGCTGGTTGATTTAGCGAGCACACAGGATTCCAGGCTGCCATTGTTATAGAAAGTAATGAGATTATTACTTTTACATTGGATGCTGTTCACATCGTAATCATTTTTGAGTTGGCAAGCTTGCAGGGATCCATTTGATCTTTACAGATCCGGACTCAGGTATTACGTTTTGAACCGTGAGATAGATTTTCTTCTTCACGCATTAAAGATTTTCCGTGCCCCTTCGCGAAGAGCTTTACCTGTATCCCTTGAGTATCTCGCGAAAATATTCTTCTGCTTTTATGGCCTTCCCGTCAGATAATCTGATCGTATAGGGTTTGCCCGACGTATAAGATTGTGATGCGCATACCCTAATAAAATCGTCAGCGGTTTGAACATGATTGCCGGCGCGTTGAAGTTTCATTCGTAAATGCATTGCGGCTTCCCGCCCATTATACTCTGAGCCGTTTCTGATAAATTTTGCGCCTTTTAAATTTTCCACGGAGAATATTAAATAATCAATTTTCTTATCTTCAATATTATCCCGGGCGCTCAACGTTCCGGAAAATAGCGCCAAAATTACAAATGCCGCAATCGTTATGTTTTTCATGTTTTTCTCAAAAAAATAATAAAACCATACGCGCCAATTGATCGGAAGCTGCTTTAACCTTCTGATTGGACTGTCCGGCATTTTTCAAACGGTGATATGCCGGCCATGAAAATTAACAAACCCATCAGCGGATCAATCCGAGAATGCCAATGACAATGAGATAGATGGCAACGATATAATTTAATAGTTTCGGGAAAATGAAAATCGATATTCCCGCGATAAGAGAAACAATGGGCTGTGGCGATATAGCGATTTGCATGGTATCCGGCCTCCTTTCTCAGCTCTGTGTGAACTGATATTTTCACAATTTACAAGGCTTGCAATGCTCACTTCCGGCCGATTTCAATATTTCCCTGACTCCTGCTGCTGGTGACTGCGAGCATGATGCCGACACCAACGGCAATCATGACGGCAATCAAGGTCCACGCCGTACCGATGCTGGCCAAAATTCCCATTTTCCAGAGCGCAGCGAGAAGACCGCCAATCAGGAAAACATAACCAATGAGATAAACACCTGTCCATTTCATGACAAACCTCCCGTCAGATACACCTATATTATAGCAAGTAGTCGGCCAGGAACCGATACGAAGTGAAAAGATTGGATTAATCATTTAGTAACGGGTTGTTAGACTGGCGGATAGCGGCAGCCGGTAAAACACAAGCCGATTCATTTGGCCTCAATATACGGTGGAGCCTCAACATATTGAGGGATGCTGGCTGGCCGCTGCTCCGGCTTTTATCGAAGATTCTACGCGGCTTGCCGCGTAGAATCTTCGAGTCCGGAGGAACAATATAATTTAGTGTTCACTCGCTTCAAGTGGCGGGAAATCCCTCGCTGCCGAATTCAAAAAACCCGCGTTTCGCCAAATTTCATTATCAGGAAGGAGTCGTCTGCCAGGGATGCCTCTTTCATGGCTTTTTTCAAATAAAGGGGCGGCTCACCGAGCGGTTCATCGGTTATGTAAAAGGTCCCCCAATGCATGGCAATGGATTGCCGGGCCTGCAGATCCTTGTGGGCGGAGATGGCATCCGGCGGATCCATATGAATGGTCTTCATGAACCAGCGAGGCCGATAAGCTCCGATGGGCAGGAACGCCAGGCGCATCGACCCCAGCTTTTCCCTGATTTCCTTGAAATGAGGAGAGTACCCCGTATCACCGGCGAAGAGTATCTTCCCACGTTTTGTCTCCAGGACCCATCCTGCCCAGAGCGTTTTATTGCCATCAAGAGCGGTTCGCCTGGAGAAATGCTGGCTCGGTATAGACACAATACGGATGCCTTTGAACATCGATGAATCCCACCAATCCATCTCCACATAGTTTGTAATCTTCTGATCAAGGAACCACTGTCCAAGCTTCAGAGGAACAAAATATTTGGGAAAGTTTCCCATCTTTTTAACCGTGTATGAATCGAGATGATCATAGTGGTTGTGGCTGATCAGAACGGCATGGATCGGCGGCAGGCGATCAAAGGGTACCCCGGGAGGACTTTTCCGTTCGAAGCCAAGGCCAAGGGGCGATGACCGGTTGTTAAAAATGGGGTCCGTTAAGATATTGATCCCCTCAATCTGGATTAAAAACGTTGAATGACCAATCCAGATAATCTGAATTCTTGCGGGATCCGGATGATCAATACGTTGATAATCCGGTGCGACAACATCCGGCATATAGGGTACCATCTGAACAGGTTTAATGGCAGGCTCTTCATCATGTATACGCCCCAGCTTCCAACGCAGAAAACTTGCAAATCCGTGTTCCGGATTATCATAAATATTGCGAAAACCATTTATTGAATGATGCGCAGGCGTAATCTTTTCTTGCGGCAATTCGTCCCCAACGGCAAATTTGACGGTCATAGAGTCACCCGCCAAAAGCGCCGCAAGAAATATGATAAAAATACTTATTAGCCGTATGCTTCTTCTCATTGCGAACCATGTCTGCTTTTGATCTTTCGTATAGGATCAGCGATTATTACAGCCAGCGGGAAAATAAGTGCGCGGCCT
>WOYI010671623.1_pt1 | contig 13509 bp, 13 predicted proteins | sample 6423411 | NCBI WGS metagenome assembly WOYI01 (sample SAMN13441803, study PRJNA592873) | oil field metagenome | biome: oil field; feature: oil-well bore; material: oil-contaminated soil; isolation source: oil-contaminated soil from oil-well borehole | place: Germany: Wietze | collected 2016-10-18 ...
GCTGTCGCTGCGGCTCTCCAGATAGCGGATCAGCACCTCGCTCCGCTCTTTCTCGAACTTTAGCCGTTCGATGTCGAGCAGCAGGGTGGAGAGCTCGAACGACTGGCTGATCCCTTTTTTAGCGGCGTCGGTGAGGGGAACCTTGATCGTTCGGTTGCCAATGAAGTGAACCGTGAGAGGTTGGTCACTGTAGGAGTGAATATATGCAGCCACCCCATTCTCATCCTGGCCGCAGAACCGTACAATCTCATAGCTCTTATCCCCTGTTTTGAAGCGGTAGTTGAGACCATCAGCAGTGACAATCCCGCTTTCTACAAAACTGCCGTCAGCAGCAGTGACCCTGATCTGGTTGTGTTGAATCGCATTTCCGGAGAGCACACTCTCAATGAAGAGCACTCCTTTCTCGCGCACGCCGGATCGCAGTCCGTTTCTGTCGAGCGATGAGCGATAGGGATAGACCTTGGGATAATACTCGCCAAACTCCTGATAACGACTGTCTCTCACGTAGTCGAACCTGGCAAGCATCTCGTTTAGGGCTGCATATTGCTCGCGCAGCATTGAATCGCAGTAGGAGATGTTCCGCCGGTTCTCGGCCATTCGGATCTCCTGCATCATATCAAACCCGGCACTGATCTCATCAAAAGCTTCAGGGAAGAGGATTTTTATGCTGTCGATCTTTAACTTAGCCAGTGCATAGTTCCCGCTTTCGTAAGCCCTGCCGGCCTCCTCAAGGTAGGCCCTGGCACCAGCTTCTCTGTCGCCACAGGAGAGCAGGAAGAGCAGTAACAACCACACTGAGAGCAGCTGAAGTGAGTTACGCATATCGGTAAAAATGTCAACTTACGAAAAATAACCTGTTTCGTTACGAATACAGAAACAAAATTACAAATATATTCGGCATAAAAATGGCTTTAAGAGACAATTATTGTAATTTTGCAAATCGTAACAGATCATCAGCCCTGCAGATCAACAACCTGCCCCGGGGCTGATTAATTGAAAAGAGTCCATTGAATATGAATATTTCCCGGGATGAGATACTGGCATACATTGACACACCGCTACTCAGACTGATCTCCCGCACCGCAGATGAGATGCAGCTGGAATGCTACCTGATTGGCGGTTTCGTGCGTGATTTCTTCCTCTGTCGTCCCTCGAAAGATATCGACGTGGTGGCCATCGGCAAAGGTACCGACCTGGCAGCCGCTGTCGCCCGCAAGCTGGGAAAACAGACCCAGCTGACCGTTTTCAAAAACTTCGGCACCGCACAGATCAAACATGGCGACTTTGAGATTGAGTTCGTAGGTGCCAGAAAGGAGTCTTACAGGAGCGACTCGCGCAAGCCCATCGTGGAGGATGGCACCCTGGAGGATGATCAGCGGCGGCGCGACTTCACCATCAATGCCATGGCTTTCTGCCTGAACGGTGACCGCTTCGGCGAGCTGCTGGACCCTTTTAATGGCATGCAGGATTTGGAGGACCTGATCATCCGCACACCGCTCGACCCGGACATAACCTTTAGTGATGACCCCCTGCGGATGATGCGTGCCGTACGTTTTGCCGCGCAGCTTGGGTTCGACATCTATCCCGAGACGTACGATGCCATCAGCCGAAACAGGGAACGCATCGCCATCCTCTCTATGGAACGGGTGACCGATGAGCTGAACAAGATCATCCTCTCACCCAAACCTTCCATCGGCTTTATCCTGCTCGAAAAGACCGGGCTGCTGGAGATGTTCCTTCCCGAGCTGACAGCCCTCAAGGGAGTTGAAACAAAAGAGGGGGTAGGGCACAAGGATAATTTCTACCATACCCTCTCGGTGCTCGATAACATTGCCCGGGAGACGGATGACCTCTGGCTGCGATGGGCGGCGCTGCTGCACGACATCGCCAAACCGGTGACCAAGCGGTGGGATCCGAAGCTGGGATGGACGTTCCACAACCACAACTTCATCGGCGAGAAGATGATCCCTCCTATTTTCCGCAGAATGAAGCTGCCGCAAAACGAGAAGATGAGGTATGTGCAGAAACTGGTATCCCTGCATATGCGACCCATGCAACTGGTGGAGGATGAGGTGACCGACTCGGCCCTTCGGCGTCTGCTTTTCGATGCGGGGGATGACATCGATGACCTGATGACCCTCTGTGAGGCGGATATCACCTCCAAGAACCCGGTGAAGGTGAACCACTTCATCACCAACTTCAAAATTGTACGCCTTAAGCTTCGTGAAATTGAGGAGAAAGATCGGATACGTAACTTCCAGCCACCAGTGGATGGAAACGAGATCATGGAGGTGTTCGGTCTCCCACAGGGAAGAGAGATAGGGATTCTCAAGACAGCTATCAAGGATGCCATTCTCGACGGGGTAATCCCCAACGAGCATGACGCTGCCTACGCATTCATGCTGGAGAAAGCCCGGGAGATGAACCTGAAACCGGTCGCTGAAAGGTAAATCAGGTTGCTGAAATAAGGAGCAAAGCGTGAATTAACATTTTTTGCTTTAATAATTCCCTGTCAGCCCCGATATCTGTCGCTTTTTTTTATTACTTTGCAGTTTAATTTGGAGCAGACTGTTTCACACAAATCACGCCTTTCGTTTTTCGAAGCGCCTATGTCGAACAAGAAAAAAGTATCAACAGCCCGTTTTTTGAATGCGAAGATCACCTCTACCATCAGCATCACACTGGTGTTGGTGCTGTTGGGTGTCACCCTGCTGATCCTCTTTATGGGCAACAGCCTTTCGAAGCAGGTGAAAGAGAACGTGAGCTTCAACGTGATGCTCTCAGCAGGTGTCAGTGATGCAGAGATCAGCAACATACGCCGCCGGCTCGACGCACAGCCTTTCGTACGCTCCTCCCGTTTCATCAGCAAAGAAGAGGCCAAAGAGCAGTTGATCGAGGAGCTGGGCGAAGATCCGGAGGAGCTGCTCGGCTATAACCCGGCGCTCGACTGCATTGAGATCTTTCTCCACTCCGAGTATGCCAACAGCGACAGCATCGCTATGATCAACAAAGTGATCCGCGAGGAGAGTAACGTCATCGACCTGCTTTATCAGCAGGAGGCGATCGACCTGATCAATGAGAACCTCTCGAAGGTGATGACGCTATTGCTGGTGCTGGCGGTGGTGCTGCTCTTCATCTCCTTCACGCTGATCCGCAATACCATCCGGCTGAGCGTCTATTCCAAGCGATTCATCATTCACACCATGAAGCTGGTGGGAGCCACTGACAGCTTCATCCGCAAACCGTTTGTGGTGAGCAACATCTATACCGGCATCATCGCCGGCATCATGGCCGACGGCATCATCCTTGGGCTGATCAGCTATTTCAACAGGGAGTATGCAGCCTTGCAACCCATCATTACCCCTACCGATCTGTCGATCATCTTCGCGGTGGTGATACTGATGGGGATGCTGATCTCCTCGCTGGCCTCCGCGTTTGCCGTGAACAGGTATGTGAGAATGCGTTCCGATCAGCTATATTACGTTTAAACAATAATCGAAAGAAAATGTCTCAGAAGAACCTAGCGTTAAGCAAAACAAACCTGATTATTTGCGGCATAGCAGTCCTGCTAATCATTGCCGGATTCCTGCTGATGACAGGTCCTGCCACCACCGGGAGTGGTTTTGAACCGGATATATTCAGTCCGAGACGGATCAGGGTAGCCCCGGTTGTAGTCGTGGCGGGCTTTGTACTGATGATTGTCGGGATTCTTTTCCCCTCAAAAGATCAGAAAAACAGGAAAGAAAAACAATCGTGACGGTGGTCACCTGTAAACTTTATTTTCATGACATTGATAGAAGCAATTATCATTGCTATCGTAGAGGGGCTGACCGAGTTTCTCCCTGTCTCCTCCACAGGACATATGATCATCACCCAGTCGCTTCTCGGTATGGAGAGCAGTGCCTTCGTGAAAGCTTACACCGTGATCATTCAGTTTGGCGCGATCCTCTCGGTTGTGGTCTTGTACTGGAAGCGTTTTTTTCGGCTCAACAGGGTGGAGAAAATAGCGGTGGAGCAGTTGAATGCACGCTCTAAAAAGCAACGGATATTGCTCAAAGGCCGTAACTTTCTATACAAATATGATTTTTACTGGAAGCTGCTGATTGCCCTGCTGCCGGCAGGCATCATTGGCCTGCTGCTGGGCGATCTGATTGACAGCATGCTGGAAAGCGTGACGGTGGTCACAGTGATGCTGGTGATTGGTGGTATCTTCATGTTATATGTGGACAGGTGGTTCAACCACCCCACAGCCGACCAGTCAATGGGCTGGCAGAGAGCCCTCAAGATCGGCTTCTTTCAGTGTATCGCCATGATACCCGGGGTATCGCGATCCATGGCTACCATCGTAGGGGGGATGGGTACGGGACTCAACCGCAGAAACGCTGCCGAGTTCTCCTTCTTCCTGGCTGTGCCCACCATGGCTGCTGCAGCCGGCTATAAGCTCTACCAACTGATGAGAGACCCGTTGCAGCTGGATATGCTCGCCGATCACCTCCTCTTGCTGATCATTGGCAACCTGGTGGCATTCCTGGTGGCAATGGTTGCCATCCGCTTCTTCATTGATTTCCTCACCAAATATGGATTCAGAGCTTTCGGCTTCTATCGCATCATCGTGGGAGGAGTCCTGCTCATCCTGATCCTGGCAGGTGTGAATGTAAGCATTTAACACCATGATGGATTTTATTGAAGGTGCAATCCTCTGTATCGATAAACCACTGCATTGGAGCTCATTTCGTGTGGTGCGTGTGGTGCGGGCCAAGCTCTGTCAGAAGCTGGGAATCAAAAAGCTCAAAGTGGGTCACGCCGGCACACTTGATCCCCTGGCCACCGGGGTGATGATCCTTTGCACCGGCAGGATGACCAAACAGATTGATCGCTTCCAGGCAGAGACAAAGGAGTATCTGGCTGCGATACGGCTGGGGGCAACCACCCCCTCTTTCGATCTGGAGACCGAGATTGATGGTGAATATCCCACCGCTCACATCACTCCTGAGTTGGTGAAAGAGACATTGACCCGTTTCACGGGTGAAATCATGCAGATTCCTCCCCGCTATTCTGCCGTAAAGGTAGATGGAAAGCGGGCTTATGAACTGGCCCGGAAAAACGAAGATATTGAACTTAAACCCAAATTATTGGTTATAGATAGTATCGAACTGGCGACATGCAACCTGCCCGACATCACCATCCGGGTGGTCTGCAGCAAGGGTACCTATATCAGGGCCCTGGCCCGTGACATCGGTGAGGCGTTGCAATCGGGGGCACATCTGACCGGTCTTACCCGCACACGGGTGGGGGAGGTGACCCTGGCCGACTGCCTGAAGATGGAAGAGGTGGACCATTTTCTGGATCAACAGATTGGCATCACCGGTAAAGAGCGCAAATAAGAAGATAGATCATATGAAACTTTCACAATTTAAATTTCATCTGCCGGATGAGCTCATCGCGAAGTACCCGGCGCCACACCGTGATGAATCACGGTTAATGGTGTTACACCGCAAAACCGGCGCCCTGGAACACAAGGTGTTTAAGGATGTGCTCGATTATTTTCAACCAGGTGATTTTTTCATCTTCAACGACACCAAGGTCTTTCCCGCAAGGCTATTTGGCAACAAAGAGAAGACAGGTGCCAAGATTGAAGTCTTCCTGCTGCGGGAGCTGAATCCTGACCAACATCTCTGGGATGTACTGGTGAACCCGGCACGTAAAATACGCATCGGGAACAAGCTCTACTTTGGAGAAAATGAGGAGCTGGTGGCGGAGGTGATCGACAACACCACCTCCCGGGGCAGGACACTCCGGTTCCTCTACGACGGTCCTTACGAGGAGTTTAAGAAACAACTCTTTGCCATTGGCGAGACCCCCATACCGGAATACATGGAACGGAGTGCCGAGCCGGAGGATGCGGAGCGTTACCAGAACATCTTTGCACGTAACGAGGGAGCCGTGGTGGCACCCGCTGCCGGCCTCCATTTCAGTCGTGAGCTGATGAAGCGGATGGAGATCAGGGACATCAAATTCGGTTTCCTGACCCTCCACAACGGACTGGGTGCCTATCGCATGATCGACGTGGAAGATCTCACCAAGCACAAGATGGAATCGGAACAGATGATCATCTCGGAAGAGCTCTGTCGCCAGGTGAACAACGCAAAGGATGAGGGACACAATATCTGCGCCGTGGGCACATCGGTGTTGCGTGCAGTGGAGACAACGGTGAGCACCGACGGTCACATCAAACCCAGGGAGGGATGGACCAACAAGTTCATCTTCCCTCCTTACGAGTTTACACTTACCAACAGCCTGATCACCAACTTCCATCTGCCATTTTCCACTTTGCTGATGATGGCTACTGCCTTTGGCGGCTACGAGGTGGTGATGGCTGCCTATGAAGAGGCGGTGAAAGAGAAGTACCGCTTTGGAGCCTATGGCGATGCCATGCTGATCATCGACTAAAGTGGAAAAGCGAACTACCGGAACAGCTTCACTCATACTCTCACTCGGTTCCAACCTGGGTGACAGGGAGCAACAGATTCATTCAACACTCAAAAAAATTGAAGAGCGGATCGGGAAAATTATATCCATCTCCGCTCTTTATCATAGCGCTCCTGTAGGGTTCGAATCGCCTCACCAATTTGTGAATTGTGTGTGCGAAGTATCCAGTAAACTGGATATATATACCATATTCGCAATCACACAGATGATTGAGAAAGAGATGGGAAGGGCGGAGAAAAGCGTGGATGGCCGGTATTCTGACCGGGTGATGGATATCGACCTGATCATGGCAGGTGACCTGGTTATCGACACACAGGAGCTGACCCTGCCACACCCCCGTTTTCATCAGCGCGACTTCGTGCTTAGACCACTCTGTGAGATCGCACCCGATCAGGTACATCCCTTGTTGGGGAAGAGCATCCGTCAACTGTTTGAGGAACTCGAGGTGAGCAGTCAATGAATCTCATGTCTGATAACAGTGCCGTTTTCAAGTTCATTGTAAGCTTTCTCAGTTGCATGTGAGCCTTTATTTTTCGAATTGCAAAAATTAGTTAAGATCCATCATCTTAAACTGTATCGGTAGCAGAAAATAGGGGAATTTGTGGCATATTTGTATCTGAATAGATATTGCATCTTTTGGTTGAGTAATATGGCAATTTTCGGCAGGGGTTATGATTATTTTCTTGGTTATGCCCTAAGCGGTGGCGGAGCCAGAGGGTTTGCACACCTGGGTACACTGAAAGTACTGGAACAGTATGGATTGAAGCCCGATGTGATAGCCGGCACCAGTGCAGGTGCCCTTGCCGGCGTTTTCTATGCCGACGGATTTCATCCCGATGAGATCGTGGAACTGTTCCGCAAGCGTGAATTCAGGGAGTTTGTTTCGTTCACCATTCCCCGGACCGGTTTTCTAAAAAGTACCGGTCTGCATACTTTCCTGAAGAAGAACCTGCGAGCCAGACGATTTGAGGATCTGCAGCTGCCTTTCTACGTGGTGACTACCGATTGGGAAAAGGCGCGTACCGTTACTTTCTCCCAGGGGAATGACCTGGTTGATGCAGTGGTGGCATCCTGTTCTGTGCCCGTCATCTTCAATCCCCAGGTGATTGATGGTGTTCCCTATGTGGATGGGGGCATCCTGAAAAACTTCCCGGTAACGGTGATCAGGGAGATGTGCCGTTATGTGGTGGGAGTCAACGTATCACTCATAATTCCCCCGGCAGAAAAGGAGTCGATCCGGACCATGGTGGAACGTACCTTCAACCTGATGTCGAATGCCAACACACTGATTGATAAATCCAGTTGTGACATCCTTATTGAGACGAGCGGCCTGGAAAAAATATCGATATTCGACCTGCACAGTCAGAACCAGATCATGGAGAAAGGTTATCAAACTGCAGCCAACACCATGGCCGAGAAGCGATCACTGGAGATCGTGAGAAGATGTCACCGTCATGCGTTGCTCGAGAAGAAAGTAAAAGCCCGCCTGCAAATGATTGGTAGCGGAATGACAAACAAATAAAACCCACATGGAATGAGAGAAAAAATGTTCATCTACCAACTGTTGCCCCGCCTCTTCAGCAACAGAAACGGTACAAACCGACATAACGGAACACTGGCGGAGAACGGATCGGGCAAATTCAATGAGATCAGTGAATCCATTCTGCGGCAACTGAAAGAGGATGGATACAGCCATATCTGGTACATCGGTGTGCCGGCACATGCCTCTGCAACGGACTATACCGCGTATGGCATCCCGAAGCAGTACCCGGAGATCGTCAAAGGTAAGGCGGGTTCTCCCTATGCCATTCGTGATTATTATGATGTGGATCCCGACCTGGCAGAAGATCCCTCCCGCCGCATGGAGGAGTTTGAAGCGCTGGTAGAACGTACCCACCAGGCCGGATTAAAGGTGATTACAGACATTGTACCCAATCATGTGGCACGTAACTACTGCTCTGTGGCCCGACCACAGGATGTGAGTGATTTTGGGAATGATGACGATGATACCGTTGCCTTCTCACCCCAAAACAATTTTTATTACCTTCCCGGCCGCACCCTGAAGATACAACTCCCTCCCGACAAACTGGCAGGGTTCACCTACCAGGAGTCACCCGCAAAGGCCACCGGCAATGATTGCTTCACCGAGACCCCCACTATCTACGACTGGTACGACACGGTGAAACTCAACTATGGGGTGGATTACCTCAATGGCATGCAGACCTGTTTTGAACCACTGCCCGACACCTGGCTCAAGATGAGGGATATCCTCCTCTTCTGGGCTTCAAAAAAGGTGGATGGCTTCCGTTGCGACATGGCCGAGATGGTGCCACTCGCTTTCTGGCAATGGGTCATCCCGCAAGTGAGAGTGCAATATCCCGATATCATCTTCCTGGCAGAGATCTACAACCCTTCCGCCTACCGTGATTTCCTGGGCGAACGGCTCTTCGACTACCTCTACGACAAGGTAGGGTTATACGACATGCTGCGCGAGGTCTCCTGCGGCTACAGACCCTCATCCGACATCTCCTTTGCCCTGAACCAGGTAGGGGATATCCAACAGCGGATGCTCAACTTCATGGAGAACCACGACGAGCAACGGCTGGCATCTGATTATTTCCTGAAGGAGGCATACAAAGGCAAGGCTGCCATGATCGTCACCTGCACCGTCAACAGCAACCCGGTGATGATTTACAATGGTCAGGAGTTGGGTGAAAGAGGCATGGATAACGAGGGATTCAGTGGTGTGAATGGGCGCACCTCCATCTTTGACTACTGGTCGGTGGATACACTGCGCCGATGGAACAACAACGGTCGGTGGAACGATGAGCTGTTGACACCACAGGAGCTCGAGCTGCAATCCTTTTACCGGCGTCTCATCACACTCTGTAACCGGGAGGATGCGCTCGCCAGCGGTCTCTTTTACGACCTGATGCCGGCCAATTATGAAAATCCCGACTTTGATTCCACCCGGCTATTCGCCTTTCTTCGTGGCAACGAGCATGAACTCCTGCTGGTGGTGACTAACTTCGACCAGTCACCCAAAGATTGTACCCTTGTGATACCGGAACATGCCTATTCTTTTTTCGGAATAAAAGAGAGCGCCGAGGGGACCCTGACACCCCTGCTGCAAAAAAAAGGCGAGATGCTGCTCTTCTCCATTGATTTTCCATACCATTTTCGGATCGATGGCTTCAGTGGGGAAATATACCGCATCACTTTTTTGTGAATTATTCCTTTATTGCCGTTAGTTTTTGTACTTTTGTCTCGTCGTTCAAACATCGCCGGGAGAAGGGTCACATGAAGCGATGAGAACCTATTTTTCAAAACCATACAGCATGCAGGAGAGACCATTTAAAATTTTTTCGGGTACCAAATCACGCTATTTTGCCGAAAAGGTGTGCAACAGTCTGGGGTGTCCCCTGGGCAACATGATCATTGAACATTTTGCCGACGGTGAGTTTGCCGTCTCCTACGAGGAGTCGATCCGTGGCAAACAGGTGTTTCTCATTCAATCTACCTTTCCCAACTCTGACAACCTGATGGAGTTATTGCTGATGATCGATGCTGCCAAGCGCGCCTCAGCGAAGTCGATCGTGGCGGTGATCCCCTACTTTGGGTGGGCGCGGCAGGACCGCAAAGATAAACCACGCGTCAGCATCGGTGCCAAGCTGATTGCCGACATGCTGGGCGCAGCCGGTATCAACCGGCTGATCACGATGGACCTGCATGCCGATCAGATCCAGGGTTTCTTCAATGTGCCGGTCGATCACCTCTATGCCTCCGGCGTCTTCGTAGAATATGTGAAACAGCTTGACCTGGCCAACATGGTGATTGCCACTCCCGACGTGGGAGGAACCAAGCGGGCCAGCGCCTACTCCAAGTTCCTTGGCTGTCCCATGGTGATCTGCTACAAACTACGCAAAAAAGCCAACGAGATCTCTGATATGCAGATCATCGGCGACGTGAAAGGGATGGATATCCTGCTCATTGATGACATCGTGGATACGGCAGGTACCATCACCAAAGCCGCCGACCTGATCATAGAAAATGGGGCCAACTCGGTCAGGGCTATCGCCAGTCATGCTGTGATGTCCGATCCTGCCTCTACCCGTATCGACAACTCCAGACTGAAAGAGATCATCTTTACCGACAGCATCCCTTATTCGAAAAAGTCAGAGAAAGTGAAGATACTCTCCGTGGCTGATATGTTCGCCGATTCGATCATTCGGGTTTGCAACAACGAATCGATCAGCTCACTCTACGTGGTCTGACCCTTATTCACCACCACCAACAATAAAAAATTGTCATAAAAAAAACGGCGTGATTCAGCCGTTTTTTTTATGACAATTGATGTTCTTTCTTGATGGTGAGCAGTAAGCCCTCACAGGCATCTTCCAGCAAATCGAGTACCAGCTCGAAGCCTGAAGCATCACCGTAATAGGGATCGGGAATCTGGTCATACTGCTTGCGGAATTGTACCAGATATTCGGTCATCAGATGAATCTTCATTGCCTCCTCCTTGTCAGAAGCCATCGACCGTACCGTCTTGTAGTTGTTTTCATCCATCACCAGGATGTAATCGAAAGCGGAGAGATCCTGCTTCGTGAGCTTTCGGGAACGGCTGCAGAAATCATAACCTCTTTTCTCACCATGGAATCGCATTCGTTCATCTGGAAGCTCCCCCTCGTGCCATCCGGAGGTGCCGGCCGAATCCACCTCAATCAGATCCTGAAGGCCGTTTTTTTCTATGAGATCCATCATGATGCCTTCAGCTGCGGGTGAGCGGCAGATGTTTCCCAGACAAACAAAAAGCAACCGGATCTTCTTTTTCTTCCCTTGCGTAGGATTCATATGTTCAATTGAAGTTTACTGTTCAATAACCTTAACAAAGAACGCAAAGATAAGTGATTTCTAAAGAAGTCCCAAAAAAAAGTAAGCAAGGAGATCGTCGGCTCTGCCGGGAGCCTATTCGCGCAGATAGGCGAAATAGTACTTCACCACCTTTTTAGAGAGCAATTCAATGTTGAGCATATCGGATGCGCGGGAGATATCTTTCACGCTCCCATCCTTGTAGAGGATGTCAATGCTGTCATCCTTCTCGCTATACATATCGGTGGAGAGATTGTCGGATGAGATGAAACAGGCGGCCTCCTGCTGCGAGATGCGGTACTTCTCAGCGAACCTCTTTTGTAGCACCTCCGCGCGCTCCTCATCAAAGGGTTGCTCGGAGATCTCGATCCTGAAGAGGCGACGGTTGATCATCGCTTCGCTCAGCACCGAGAGCACCGTGTCAGGATGGGAGCTCCACACTTTGAGTGCCGTCCAGATATCATTGTCATCCAGCTCCATGAAACGGGTCAATGCCTCACCATCATCTTTAAAGTCATCCAGGTGAGGATCGTTCTGCAGGAAGTAGGAGAGGGAAGGGGAGGCGAACAGCTGCTCTCCCTGGAGGGATAGCAGACGGGCACGCCGCAACGTGTTAATCATCATCTTCTCCGCTGCCACAGCGGTCTTGTGGAGGTACACCTGCCAGTACATCAAACGACGCGACATCAGAAAGTTTTCGATGGAGTAGATCCCTTTCGACTCCACCACCAGCCGCTCATCCTTGAGGTTGAGCATCTTGATGATACGTGCCGAACCGATGTTACCCTCACTCACCCCGGTGAAGAAGCTGTCGCGACGCAGGTAGTCCAGCCGGTCTACATCGAGCTGACCGCTCACCAGCTGGTGCAGGAATGCCTTGGGATACCGATCGGTGAAGATATCGATGGCTGTTTGCAATGCTCCCTGCCACTCCCGGTTCATCCGCTCCATCATCAACAACGACAGCGCCTCGTGATGGATATTGGTGACCAGTGTATGCTCCAGCACGTGTGAGAAAGGGCCATGACCGATGTCATGCATCAGAATAGCTGCCAGTGCCCCGTTGTACTCCTCTTCGGTGATGGTGTGCCCCTTTTCCCTGAGTGTTTTGAGCGCTTCATCCATCAGGAACATGGCACCAATGGAATGGTGAAAACGGGTATGTTGTGCTCCCGGATAGACGAAGGGAGCCAGCCCCAGCTGGCGGATGCGGTTCAACCGCTGCAGGTTGGGATGGCAGATCAGCTCATAGACAAAGTCGTTCGGGATATTGATGAATCCGAACACCGGGTCATTGATGATTTTGCGTTTGATCATTTGAGGTATCGTTCCAGCATCGATTTCATTTCAAGCTGTAGCATCCTTGCCTCTTCTGCAGCCGCGTCGGCGAAATCCTCTCCTCCGCGGGCATAAAGGATGTTGCGGGAGGAATTGACCAGCAGGCCGCAACGACTGTTCATCCCGTAACGACACACCTCCTCCAGCGAGCCGCCCTGCGCTCCCACGCCGGGTACCAGCAGGAAATGATCCGGCACTATCCTGCGTACCACCTCCAACATGCGGCCATGCGTGGCACCCACCACATACATCATCTGGTCGGCCGAAGCCCACTGCTGCGAGCGGCGCAGCACCTTCTCAAAGAGAGGCTCCCCCTCACGGTCCTCCACCAGCTGGAAGTCGTCAGCCCCCTTGTTGCTGGTGAGTGCCAGCAGGATCACCCACCGATCGGGGTAGCGGAGGAATGGCTTCACGCTATCCTCTCCCATATAGGGTGCGAGGGTCACAGCATCTACTTTCATTGTGTCGAAAAAGGTGTGGGCATACATCTCGCTGGTACTGCCGATATCGCCCCGCTTCGCATCGGCGATGATAAACTGTTGCGGATAGCGCTGCCGGATGTAGGCCACCGTCTTCTCCAGGGCGAGCCACCCCTGCACCCCCATGCTCTCATAGAAGGCCAGGTTGGGCTTGTAAGCCACGCAGTAGGGAGCGGTGGCATCCACGATCACCTTGTTGAAGGCGTAGAGGGGGTCATCGCTATCGAGCAGATGCTCCGGGATCTTCCTGATATCGCTGTCCAGTCCCACGCAAAGGAAGGATTGTTTCTGCTGAATCTGTTCAAATAGTTGTTGTCGATTCATTTATCAT
>WOYI011312266.1_pt1 | contig 13508 bp, 16 predicted proteins | sample 6423411 | NCBI WGS metagenome assembly WOYI01 (sample SAMN13441803, study PRJNA592873) | oil field metagenome | biome: oil field; feature: oil-well bore; material: oil-contaminated soil; isolation source: oil-contaminated soil from oil-well borehole | place: Germany: Wietze | collected 2016-10-18 ...
CGTCATGATCACGACCGTAGCCGCCGACTTACTTGGCCGCCACCACCGGCGTTAGATCTGCGATGGACGATCCCCCGTGCGACACAAGACGACAATTCACGTGCCACCGGAACACGGCGACCTTTCGCTGCGCTGAGGGACCGGGGCCGGTGGTGCGCAGATGCACAGCGCTGTCACGCAGAGTTCGGCGCTTGGTTGCGGAAGCGGTCGAGATCAGAAACGCTCGAGGCATGCAGTTCGCCGGAGTGCTACCTCCAGACGCCCCCGACCCTCTCGTGGAATCCCGTCGACGACTGTTGGGCCTTGCGTTCCCACTCATGGGTCTTGTGCCGCAGCCAACGATCGAGGACACCGGCGGCCCAGCGATCACGGAGGTGACAACCGGCGCAGAGCGCGCGCAGCTAGCAGTGAGCTTCTCGTACACGCTCTGGCGGAACCCTCACGATCGTGCTGACCCCGTGAACCTGAAGAACCTCACTCCGTATGAGCAAGCGGCGGTCGAGACCATCCCACCATGGCCGCGTCCTGCGTGGTTGATCGAGTACGTCGAGAGGATGCGCTACCCCTCGCTCTGGGAGGCAGTGCGCACGTGCTGGACAAGAGACGGCTCCGAGTGCACGACCCTTTCCCGGCAACTTGTCGATCACACGAACTACATCCTCACAAACCAGTTCCGCGAGGAGTCGGGAGTTGCACCCGGACCCACAGAAGAGGGCCCATGGCAGGTTCGCCCATCATCTGTCAACACCGCCGCCACGATCGAGATCAATGGCGACGAGGTGCCGGCCTTCGAGATCGACACCGACCCGTTCGTCTATGCGCTCGGCGCGCAGCTGCGATCCGATGTCGTCGCGACCGTCGTCATTGCACGGGAACACCTTCCCTACGTGCGCCCGGCACTACACACCCGGACCCCCGAAACGGACTGAAGGCGTCCGCCAGACGATCCCTTGCGGGCATGCCTGAGAGCGGAGCGAGCTATTCGGAGTGGGCCAGCACATCGACTTGCAGGCCGCCAAGAGCCTCCTTCTGAGCGGTGCGGAGGACGAATCGAATTTCGGTGCCCACGGGAACTCATCTTTGAGCTCGGCTGGCATGCCGGCTGTTACCTCGAATTGGACGGTCGGCGGGAAGGCTGACGTGCCGCATCCCCAGTAGAGTGAGCCGCCGCTCGGTGCGGCTAGCGTCACGTCGGCGGACTTCACCACGAGCATGCAGGTGTCGGTTCCGATTCCCGCCCATTGCTGCTCGCTCGTGATCACTGTCAGGCCTTCGAATTCCGTATAGCCGCGTGCGTCCGCTGTCTCAGTGCCAAGACTTTCCGGCCAAGCAAAATCGTCTACTTCGCGCAAGGAGCCGACCTGGTGCACGTCTCCGACACGCGTGAGCCAACCATTGCCGAGGACAGTGAGGATAGCGCCGAGGATCAGGGCGAGAACGACTGATCCGATCCACATCCATCTGAGTTGGGGCAAAGACCAGCGTTTCCGGTCAGCAGTGGAAGTCACTCACAGGTCCGGTGCTGCTGGTTTGAGACTCGCCTGCGCGGTGACGTCTGTTGACGGTGGGGTCCCCTGCGGGTGGGGTGCGGCGTGCTCCGGGATTTCGGTCGCGATCTGCCCGGTCGTTACCGTGCGACCTGTCTGATCGAGCTCCCGCAGTCGCTTCACCGCGGCGGGATCGTCTTGAATATCAGCGTTAGGTCCGTACGCGCGGTCACGCAGCGCACGCAACTCGCCGTCAACATCGTCTGCAATCACGACGGTCCTCTCATCGCAGAACACACGTCTCCATGCTGGCGGGTCCTCTGAGGGCGTGTCCTGTCAGCCCTCACGATGACCGACTGAATGCGGCGGGCTGGTTTTCCGCCTCCGGACAGGTCCGGGTTGGGCGGTGCGCCGGCGGTCTGTTTGCGGCGAATTTCAGGGGAGACGTGCGACGGTGAATGCCAGTCCGACGTTGCCACTGTCGGTATCGATAGTCACCTCGGCGCTGGCGAGGGCGCCCTTGTGTTCTACCGCTGGCAGCGTCGCGGAGTAAGTGGGACCCGTAGTGTCTCTGGACGCCGTGGTGAGGTCTATCCGCAGCTGCTCGAGTTGCTGGGCGGTCCAGCCCCATGATGGTGCGATCCGTTGGAGCTGCGGGTAGATCGTGAGCCACATCCCTTGACCGTCCTGGACAAGTTCCACAGACGTCACCTGATTGTCACTGGTGGTGATCGTGAAGGACTTGACGAGTTCGACGTTGAAGGCCCCATCGGCGGTGAGCACCACCGCGCTGATCGGCACGCGCGGCTCGACCGTCTCTGTTCCATCCACGTCAAGTCCGAGCTGGGACGCTGGCAACGAATCGGCGCGGACCTTCACCCTCACCACGCCCTCATGGGTAAGGAAATCGATGCCTGGTGGTTCAAACAGAGACATTCCATCTGATGCTTGCTGATCGGTCGACGGGCGCGGGTCCGCTTGAGTCCACCAGGAGTTCTGAACAGCGACCACACCAACAACAATGCCGACCCAGATCAACGCGACGATCGAAATCGGAATCCAGGAGAGGACCACGCGACGGCGTTTGCTTCGACGTCGCTCCTCTGACGGCGCTGGCATATGCACCCCACATTTTCGGCTCTGTCGGTCACCGCACCCTACAACCCTCACTTCGGAGGCATCCGTAGGCCGTTCTCGACAGCATCAGACATGGTGCGTAAAGCGGTCCTCCTACTCGCCGTCAATTTGGCGCAGAAGACGGTCGAGCTCGTCCAACTCTTCTCGGATCTCTACCATGGCCGCCGGCGTGAATCTCCGTACCTGCAGATGGAGGATCGCGTCGGCCGCTATCTCGCGACGCTGAAAGCTTCGGCGACCGCTGACCTTGCTGCCGCGGCATCACCGTCGACGCTGGCGCAGACCTGCAGCAGCTCACCAGTGCGCTCGAGGACGGTGACGTAACCGCGGAGAATATCTCGGCGCGTAAGCAGATTGTTGCGGTCTTGGTTCATCGGCTCACCGTAGCGAGCTCCGGGCATCGTCAAGAGGTGTGGACAGCACCTTCAGCGGCGCGATCGCCGGTCACTTGACTCCCGAGTCGCGATGAAGTTCCAGACGGTGATCAACGCGGAGGGCGATCTTCTCGCACGCACGGACCCCCAGTGGCTCGCCGCCCTCGCGCTGCACGGGTTCACCCTCAACGGCGACGGGGAGATCGCACAGCTGGCCGCCGCGGTGCCGCCGCTGTCGCGTCGTTCTTCCCAGATCGAGAAGAACCGCCGTCAGCTGCTCGAGGAATGGACGGCCGCACATGGCGGTGCGACGCCGAGTGTGAGGGTGCTGCTGCAGATCGATCGGCGTGCCTGGGCGTTGTCGCGTCCCAACAAGCCCACGGATTTGGACGAGGAGACTTGGGAGGCAACTGTCCGCGACGAACTGCTCGCCATGGACCCCACCATCACGCACGCTCGCCCACCCGTTGCGGTCGTGGCCCCGTCCCTCGACGATCTTGACCTGGACCTGCTCGCGGGTGCCGCGGTCGTCGATGCGGACCAGCGCTCACCCCGGGCCCACGGGCGGTTCAGCATGTTCGATCTGCGCGCTGGTGCCATTCGCGCGCTTTCGCGCAGTGGGGTGGTCGCGCGTCGCGACGCGCTCACCGCGACGATCGACGAGATCTCTGGTCGGGCTCGACAGAAGTGCATTCGACTTCTCTCGGATGCCGGTATCCCGGATCACCTGAAGGTGTTCATGGCGACCGAGACTGTGCGTCTGAAGATGCGCGTCGCCGCACGCATGGAGGGTCTCGCCACGTCCGGCCGGTCACTTACGCCGACGAATTGCGCCGGTCTGCGGCATCCGCAGATGGCCTCGACCGTCTTGACGAGTCGCAGCTCGCCGCAGCGGGTGCGATCGCGGGGACGGGTGGGCTCGCTGCGATCACCGGGCCGGCCGGCGCGGGAAAGACCACGATGCTGCGCGTCGCACACGCGGGCACTTACTCGACAGCGGCGACGGATGCTGGTGGTCGCGCCGACCCGGAAGGCGGCATCCGTCGCATCGCGCGAAGTCGGTGCCGCGGCGACGAGCCTGCACGCGCTGCTCGCCGACCACGGCTACCGCTGGCACACTGACACAGCCGGAGCCCAGGTATGGACACGTCTGTCGCGTGGCGGCGCGGACCGGACCGGACGACAGGGGTCGTCTACGGCGGGCCGGCCAAGTTCGTGCTCCGCCGGGGTGATCGGATCGTGGTGGACGAGGCCGGCATGGTCGACCTGCAGACCGCGGCCGCCCTTGTCGATCTCGCTCTCGAACATGGGGTCGGCGTCGCGATGGTGGGGACCCGTATCAGGCTCTCCCTGTCGGGCACTCAGGAGCGATGGCATCCGCGGCGCGCTACGCGACCGCATCCGTCGAACTCGACACCGTACACCGCTTCAGCGATCCCGACTACGCCGCACTCACCCTGCGCCTCCGCAACCCCCGCGACCGCGACGACGCACTCCAGGTTGCGGGGGAGCTGCTCCAGCGCGGCCACGTGCAACGGGTGTCGAGCACGGAGGAAGCGCGTGACACTATGGTCGCTGCCTATTTCGACTGGCACGCACGCGGCAAGCGAGTGGCACTCGTGTCCGGCACCAATTCAGAGTCGGACGCGATCAACGACGCCATCCAGCAATGACGCATCCATGACGGTGAGCTGGACCCCAGGACGCTCGCGCTGGGAATGGGGGAGCAGCGCATCCTGGTCGGCGACACCGTCCAGACCCGCCGCAACGATCCGCGCACCGGCGTCGAAAACCGTCCGCAATGGGTGGTCCGCAACATCTGGGATGAGAGCATCGACCTCGCCTCGGTCAGTGACAGTGGCGAGATCCGTCGCGTCAGCCGGGACTACGCGCTCAACCATCTGCAACTCGCGTACGCATCGACCGTGCACGGCATCCAAGGCGAGACCATGGATGCCGCCGTCGTGGGACCGGATGTCGACGCACCGAGAATCTCGCTCCGCTCAAGTTCGTCGCTGACCAACTCCGTGAGCGTCAGCACCGCAACATAATGGCGAAAGCGCGGCGGGAGGGGCGCGCAACCGCCGGTGCGGAGGTGGTCACCTACACCGGCCACAGCGCGTAGTCTGGTGCCGCGATGCGCGGTTCTCGGTACCGCGGGATTGCGACTTCCAGTCGCGTTATCGACGTTGAATCCTCGTTCGATTCCTCCCATCTCCACCAATCCGCTGTCACGTGTGAGAGGGCCCGGTTCCTGCGTTTCGTGGGGGCCGGGCCCTTTCGTCCGGAGAGCCGGTGCCCCGCCCCCCTTTCAGAGCAGGTGGACGTCGAAATGGCGCCCCTGAGCGGCACGCGCGAGTGCAGCATCCGTCGTCACGATATCGGCGGAATGATGTTCCGCTGCGAAGACCACGAGCGCATCTGGCATTCTCAGGCCGGTCTCGGCGCGCACGCGCGCGATGCCAGGTGCGTCAGATGCGGCAAGATCGAGCCCGATCAGCTCGAGCCGATCGAACGCGGCAATGACCTCATCCGCCCTGCCCGCGTGGGTCGGACGAATGAGGCACTCAGCCATCGTCACCGTGCTGGCGGCGAAGTCGAAATCCTCGTTCTCCTCCATGAAGGCAAGTGCCGCTGAGTGGAACGCATCGTCGGCGTTGAGCCAAGCGATCAGCACGCCGGCGTCGAAGACGATCATTCGGGCCACTCGTCACGCAGCCGCTGCGCCTCGCCGGGGGGGTAAACCCCGGTCAGCGCGCCCGCCCCCGTGCGAATCGCGCGCAATCGCGTGGAACTGTGTGCCGCCGCTCGTCGTTCGATGCTCTCGGCGCCCTGTGCGATGACCTTGCGCAGCAGGGCAGTGCGATCGTCCCGCAATTCCGGCCATAGGCGCGCGGCCGCGTCGAGCGCCAGCGCGATCTCGTCGGTCTCGGTCACGGCGTGTCGGCGGCGTGTGGTGGGCATGACAGAAGTGTAACACCGGGCTTCAGGTGCGACACTTGATCGGAGGCGCACTCAGCTGCCGCTCGATGCGGCCATCGACCGATCGGTCACCGGCACTGCACGTCGGTCCAGACCTCTTCGATGGGGATCTCGCGCCCGAGTACGTTCTGCGCCGCCCGGTGCCCCGAACACATCGCCGCGGTGACCGTGGCGGGGTCATCGGTCCAGGTCGCCTCGCCGGCGAGGTGCAGCACACCGCCGATCGGCGTCGCGAGGGTGTCGTGGTCGTCGATGGTCGAGCCCAGCGTCATGTACGCATAGGAGCCGTAGGCGAACGGGTCGTCCTGCCAGTCGGTGATGTGAACATGGGTGGGCTTGTCGACCCGATCGCCATAGAGGCGCCGCAGCTGGGCGAGCACCGAGTCCACGATCTCGTCCTCGCTCCAATCCCGGGTCCCGACCGCTGCCGGTCCGGCGGCGAAGGTCAGCAGCGTCGGCGTGCCGTGCAGGAAGGTCAGGTCATACCACGAGTGCCACCACCGGCTCTCGGGTCCCTGCTGGCGAATCACGTCGACGCCGTCGTCCCAGAACTTCGTCGGAAAACGCAGGAACACCTTCTCGAACGCGTTCATCGTCAGCCGGCTCAGGGCGCCGGCGACGGGTTCGGGAAGGGGCGGCTCGATGATGAAGTCCTCGGACTGCAGCACGCCGACAGGCACGGTGATCACGACGTTGTCGGCGGTCACCGTGCCGAAGTCGGTCGTGACGGTGACGGCATCCGCCGACCATTCGACGTGCTCGACGACGTGCGTGAGTCGCACATCGAGCCCCTGCGCGAGAGCCGAGGGCAGGCGGTCGTAGCCGTCGGGGAACACCACCTCATCGCCGTCGATCGAGTCGTCATCGAGGCCGTGGGCGGCGAGATCGTCGATCCACGCGCCGTACTGCTCTTCCGACCGGTGCTCCAGGTACTCGCGCACGCGCTGGGCGCGCTGCTCGTTCCAGCCCTGTTCAGCGATCGCCGCTTCGGTGACGTCGCGGTAAGAGTCGTCCGGCGCCGAGGCGGCGACGACCTCGCGCAGAGTGTCGTCGGCGGTGTGGATGTCGTCGATGAAGCTCTGGGCGGCGGCATCCGTGAGTCGCCGTCCGTCAGGCCCGTAGTAGGCGATCGGGCGGCTGTCGGGCTGGTAGCCGCCGACGGTGAATTCCATGGTGCGCATGCCGAAGGCTTCGGCCGCGGCGGCGACCGGGGAGTCGGTGATGCCGTGGATCCACGAGGCGCCGAGGTCGGTGGCGAGCCCGTAGCGGCGGTCGGTCACGACCCGGCCGCCCACGCGGTCGCGGGCTTCGAGCACCAGGACTCTTCGGCCCGCTTCGCTCAGCAGTCGGGCGGCTGTCAGTCCTGCCACGCCCGCGCCGACCACGATCGTGTCGAAGTGATCCATGGTCGATCCTTTCACCGGGCGGTATCCGTCGTATGACATTCGACGCTATCGACCCCGCCGGCAGGCCGCGACCACGCGGTCGACCCCTTCGTGCGATGTCGAGGCGGATGCCGCGGACTCGACGAGGATGGACTGACCAGCTCCAGATGAGGGAAGTGCATGTCGAACCAGTACAACAGTTTCACCGACCGGGTCATCGACGAGTTCCGCGACAACGGCGGCGAGGAGATCGAGACGGGCGATGAAGGCACGATCGCCGTGCACGTCAGCGAGTTGAAGGGTGTCGAACGCGATGCGGCCTGGGCGCGATTCACCGAGCGCAGCAGCGGATTCCGTGACTACGAGGCGAAGACGACCCGCACGATCCCGGTTCTGGCGCTCACGCGACGCTGACCCTTTCACTTTCGGCGGAGGGGTCCTGTATCCCGACGTGAAGGTGTTCGTGTGGCGAGTGCGGGTTCGAACGAGCCTCCACCCTTCTGACCTCTTTCAGGGCTGGGTCGGCGGCGTAGTCGCGTCGTCCGCAGGAGCGTCGTCCGCGTGAGCGCGGCGACGGCTCACGATCACCCAGGTGATGATCGCGGCGACCGCGACGACGATGCCCACGATGAGCCAGATGACCCAGGCCGGCACCCCATCGGTGTTCGCCGAGATGGGTGTCGGCGTCTCGGTCGGCGTCGGCTCCGCGGTCGGAGTGGCGGCCGCGGTCACCGTGACGATCGTGGTCGCGAGAACGTTCTCGCCGTCGCCCACCGCGATCGTGAACGAGCCGGTTTCGCTGGCGGTGAAGACCGCCGTCGCCGTCCCGTCCGACACGGGCGAGGTCACCGACGTCGCACCGCTCGGCGAGAACGAGCCGCCCGCAGTGCCGCCCAGCCCGAAGAACGCAGACTCGAGTCCGCCGAGTCCGGTGGCGGTGACGGTGGTCGTCTCGCCCGTGGTGATCGTCGCAGACTCGGCCGCGAGTATCGCACCGCCGGACGGATTCGCTGCGGTCACCGTGATCGACACGGTGCCCAGAACGTTCTCGCCGTCACCCACGGCGACCGTGAACGTGCCAGCCTGATCCGCGGTGAAGGTGGCCGTGGCCGTGCCGTTCGAAGTGGGCGCGGAGTAGCTCGCCGTGCCGCTCTCGGTGAACGTCGCCCCGTCGGACTGGCCCATGCCGAACGATGCGGTCTCGAGTCCGCCCAGGCCGGTCGCTGTGACGACCGACGTCTCGCCCACCGTGACGGATGCCGGGTCGGCAGTCACCTCAGTGGCCGAGGCCGTCGCCGCCATGCCGCTGGACAGACCCAGGGCCGCGGCGAGCAGACCAGCGCCGAGTATGGCGATGAGCCGGCCCCCCACTCCGCGGGAGAGACGGGATGACTGCGGGCGAGGGTCGATGAGCATGTGCGGTCTCTTTCGGCAAGGCGGACAGAGGTGGACAGAGCGGTGGATCGAGCAGACCCAGACAGCTGCGTCCGAGTCCCCATCGTCACACTAGGGCGGCGGAGGGCGCCGCCGATAGCCGAACGGCTCAGCAGGCCCGGGCACACGCCCCCGTTCGGATCGGCCTCCCCCGGCTGATGAGGCTGGTGCCGAAGATTTCTTCATGCGCGTGCATCCGAACCGGCGGTTCGCACGGAAGTACTCATTGCAGGGCGGAAAGCACCGCCCCACTAGGAGGACAACGTGCGTAAGACAATCGCAGCCGGCGTCGTAGTCGGCTTCGCTCTCGCGGCGGGCTTCGTCATGCCTGCTCAGGCCATCTCGGCGACCAGCGCCGACCTTTACGTGCTCCACGCGATCCCCGACACCCCGGTGGACGTGTATGTCAACGGAGCACTCACCCTGGACGACTTCCAGCCCGGCGACCTCGCCGGACCGCTCGACCTGCCTGCCGGCGACTATGAAGTCGCCCTCACGGCACCGGACGCGGCTGATGACAGCGCGCCGATCCTCGGACCGGCGACCATCACCTTGGCTGCAGGCGCCAGCTATACGGCGACGGCGAACCTCGACGAGGCCGGTGCCCCGGCGCTGAACCTGTTCACGAACGACATCGCGACCACCAACGCCGGTGAAGGACGGCTCACGGTCCGTCACATTGCCGCTGCTCCCGCCGTCGACATCCTCGCGGGCGGCACGGCAGTCGTATCCAGCCTCGTCAACCCCGATCAGGCGACGCTCAACCTGCCGGTCGGCACGGTGTCGGCATCCGTCGCGCTCGCCGGAACGACCGACCCGGTGCTCGGCCCGACAGACGTGGCCGTCCAGGACGGCGTCCTGACTATCGTCTACGCGTGGGGCAGCGCAGAGGGCGAGAACCTCGCGCTCGCAGTGCAGACCATCACAGTCGGCCACACCGCGCCAGGCGGCGTACCCTCCGGAACGGCCGGCTATGCGGCTGAGCGCGATGCGATGACCCAGGCCTTGTGGATCTCCGGATTCGCGTTGGCACTGGCGGCGGCATCCGTCGCCGTCATCATGGTGCGCCGCACTCGGGCAGCGAAGATCGAGCGCTGAAGTCCGAGCGCTGATCTGCGAAATCCGAGTGAGCCAGACATGACCCGAGGACTGATCGCACCGCTGGTGCTGGTCCTCGCACTCTCGGCATGTGCACCCGTCCCGGCCCCCACCGGGACGGGTGCACCCGTCCCTCCTCCGGCTCCGACCGCCGGTCAAACCGCTGCCACCGATGTCCCCATCGTCGGCAGCACGCCTGAACCTGTGCGCGCATCTGTGCCCCCGGTGCGGGTTCGGATCGACGCAGCCGGTGTGGACATGGAGGTGGTCCCGGTCGCGGTCGAATCAGGCGGCTTCATGGAGTTGCCGCCCGATCCGGCAATCGCGGGGTGGTACCGATTCGGCCCCGATCCGTGGAGCCCCGACGGCAACACCGTGATCGCCGCCCACATCGACGCACCCGACTACCCGATCGGCCCGTTCGCCAACCTGCGCGACCTGCCCACGGATGCCGAGATCACCGTCACGGCGGCAGATGGCTCGAGTGCCGCCTACGGAGTGGCGACCGTGACGTACTATCCGAAGCAGGAGCTGCCGACAGAGGCGCTGTTCGCCCGCGAAGGCACGAGAGCATTGGTGCTCATCACATGTGGCGGCAACTTCGACGAGACAACAGGTCACTACGACGACAACGTGGTCGTCGTCGCGGCGCCGAGAGCATAAGCCCGAGGGTATGGGAGACGAGCGGCATGACCGGGGGTGAAGCGGATGATCGGGGGTGAAGAGAGCTCCGACGCGACGGAGCGGCGCGATGCCGAATCGGCTTGGGACGCCCGTTTCATCGCCGGCGACGAACGCGCTCTCGAGTACGCCTACCGCCGCTGGTCGCCGGTCGTCTTCACGCTTGCGCTGCGGTCACTGGGCGACCGCGCCGATTCCGAGGACGTCACGCAGAAGACCTTCGTATCGGCCTGGACCTCGCGCGCGAACTTCGATCCGTCCCGTGCCCGACTCTCGACCTGGATCGTCGCGATCGCGAAGCGGCGCATCGCCGATACTCACGAGGCGCGCACTCGCATCAGCGCTCTGCACCAGCAGCTGCAGCGGGTGACCCGCCCCGATGACCTCGTGACCGAAGAGGTCGACCTCGGCGAGACGCTCCTGGTCGCCCAGGAGATCGAACGCCTTGAACCCGACGCCCGAAAGGTCATGAAGCTGGCGTTCTTCGACGACCTCACCCACCAGGAGATCTCGCGGAGGCTGGACATGCCGCTGGGCACGGTCAAGAGCCATATCCGGCGAAGTCTGGAACGAATGCGCACCAGATTGGAGGTGACACATGCCGCACATTGATCCTGAGCGAGTCGCTCTGCTCGCGATGGGCGAGCCCGTCGCGACGGCCGAAGAGTCCGAGCACCTGGCCGACTGCGCGGCGTGCGTCGACGAACTGGCGGCGCTGCGGCACGCGGCCGTCGCGGGTCGCGCGAGCTTTGACATCGGCGACCTCGAGATGCCGCCCGAGGTTGTGTGGGTGCGGATCGCAGACGAGCTTTCGCTCGGTACGAGAACCCCAGAACCAGAAGCTCCCGCCGCCGTCGTCGCACCCGTCGTGGTCGAGACGCCCCATCGTCGCGTGCTGACTCGCATCTGGGCGCTGGCCGCCTCCCTCGTGCTGGTCGCCGGCGTCGGACTCGGCGTCTGGTCCGTCACGCAGCGTGTGCCGCTGACCGAGATCGCCGAGGCCACCCTGGCGCCGTTCCCCGGCCACCCGAGTGCCGAAGGCACGGCGGTCGTGCAGGAGCGACCCGACGGTACGCTCGCCGTGCGCGTCGAACTGAGCGCGGATGCCGCCCCCGACACGTTCCGCGAAGTCTGGCTGATCACCGCCGACGCGACCGCGCTGGTCAGCCTCGGCGTGCTCGACGGCACCGAGCAGACCTTCGCGATCCCCGCCGAAGTGGATCTGAAGGATTACGTGCTGGTAGACGTGTCACAGGAGCCGGTGGACGGTGATCCGAATCACTCCGGAGACTCGATCGTGCGGGGCGAGCTGTCGTTCCTGTAGCCCGGCGCTATCCCCAGGTGACGAGCAGGAGGCCCTGCTTGGTGTCGGCGTACTTCACCCAGCCGTCGCCGAACAGGTAGGTCAGGCCGTAGCCCTGGTCATCGGTGGCCACGGTGGTGGCTGCGCTCTCGGTGACGAAGACACCCTCGGGTGCCTCCTCGAGCTTCCAGCCCATCGCCACGAGATCGTCCTGCGCCTCCTGCGCGTCGTCGGCTGAGATCGGCGCCCAGCCGTAGATCTGCACGTGGTCGGTGGCCGTCGTGAAGTCGCCCCAGACGCACTGGACGCCTCCGGGGACTTCCATTTCTCCGATCCGGAACGGCTCGGCCCGCGCCGTCCAGCCGATGCTGTCGAATGTCTCGACCGTGGCTGCGGGGATGATCGTCTCGCACGTCGGGTCGCCGGCCGGCTCGGCGGTGGCGGCGGCTGAGGGCTCGGGCGTCGGTGAGGTGGCCGTCGGCTGAGGCGTCTGGGCGGTGTCGGCGGTCGTGCCGGGGCCGGCGCACCCGGTCGCGGCGAGCATCGTGGCCGTGAGCAGGAGCGCCGCGGCGAACAGGGCGCGGGTGCGGGTCATCGTGAGGACTCGAGGGTCTGCTGCGCGTGCAGAAGGTCGAGGAACGCCGCGTGCAGCACGCCGTTCGTGGCGAGCGCGGAACGCTGCGAGAGCGAGTCCTCGCCGTCGAACGAAGTGAACCGGCCACCGGCCTCGGTGATGATCGGAACGAGCGCGGCGATGTCGTACTCCTTAACGCCGAATTCGGCGACGAATTCGAGCCGCCCTTCGGCCAGCAGCATGTACGGCCAGGTGTCGCCGTAGCCGCGGTCGCGCCAGACCGCGCGCGAGAGTCGGACGACGGCATCCAGCTGGCCGGCTTCGTCCCACTGGCTGATGCTCTGGAAGCTCGCGCTCGCTTCGGCGACCGTGTCGACGGCCGACACCCCGAGACGCGCCGCCGAGCCGTCGGGCGTGTTGGTCCAGGCCCCGAGCCCGGTCGCGGCCCACCATCGCCGCTTGAGTGCGGGCTGGCTGGCGACGCCGACCCGCGGCACGCCGTCGATCGACAGGGCGATCAGGGTCGTCCACATCGGGATGCCCTTGAGGTAATTGGCGGTGCCGTCGATCGGATCGACGATCCACTGCCGCTGGGCGGAACCCGTCGCCCCGAACTCCTCGCCGAACACCCCGTCACCGGGGCGCTCGGATGCGAGAATCGCGCGGATCGCGCGCTCGGTCGCGAGGTCGGCCTCGGTCACATGGGTCGCGTCCGCCTTGAGCTGCACGTCGAGGTCGGCGGCGTCGAAGCGGGCCATGGATGCCGCATCCGCAGCATCCGCCAGCCGCAGCGCGAGCGCGAGATCTGCCTGCAGGTCACCGTCGAACGGCGCACCGAATGAGACCGGGTGGGTGAGGGAGGTCACGTCTACCAGCCTAACCGCGAGGTCTGGGTCCGATTTCCGGGTGACGTGACCCTGATGGTAACGTTTACCCTCGGTCCGCCATGCGGCGGACCACAAACAACATGCACCTCTAGCTCAATCGGCAGAGCAACTGACTCTTAATCAGTGGGTTCTGGGTTCAAGTCCCAGGGGGTGCACCATGGCTACC